>ERZ773056.999-NODE-999-length-14637-cov-214.978192_pt1 | contig 14637 bp, 10 predicted proteins | sample MGYA00580857_ERZ773056 | MGnify/ENA primary metagenome ERZ773056 (study PRJEB29015, sample SAMEA2737996) | human oral metagenome | biome: human oral; feature: human-associated habitat; material: dental | place: China | collected 2114 ... | reverse complement strand
TGGTGGCTGGTTTTGTGTGGGTTGCCTGTGTTGCCCCGCGTAGGGTTGTTGGGTTGGGGTGGGGTCCGGGGTTTCCGCGGCAGGCGGGTAGGAGTTGATTTGTTGGAATTGGTCGGTGTAGGGATTCCCGGAGTAGGGCTGGTCGGGGTAGGATTGCCCAGGTCCAGCCGCTGTCCCCGTTCCTGCCGTCGTCCCGGCTCCGGTTCCGGTCGGTGTGGGGTTGGTGGAATATGGTCGTGGTTGCTGCCCGTATTGGGGTGGGTTGGGATAGTTTTGGCGTGGGTTTGGTTGCGGGTTGGGTGGTGACGAGTAGGGGTATCCCGAAGGCGTGGGGATGGTGCGTCCTGGCTGTTTTGCCCCTGGTTGCTCCGCTTGGGGCGGCGAGCTGTATGGTTGCTGCCCGGCCCGTGGTGGTGAGGGCGGCGAGGTGGGTGGGTAGGCCTCTGGTTGCGCAGGCGGCACAACTGGTTTGTCGGCAGTGTCGGCGGGTGGGGTGTTTCGGGGCATTCGCAGGGGGTAGGGTGGACTGGTTCGTGGCGGTTCAACGCTGCGGAGTGCGCTGACGTCGAATTGTTCGGTTGGTTCCGATCCCAGGTCGTCCGGCTCACCCATGCGGGCGGTGGAGGCTGGTTGGGGTGGTTCTTGCCGCCCGAATCGCCTTGGTTGGTTGGGTTGTTCGGGTTGCATACCACGCTGATCTGGCTGCCCTGGTGGGTATGGTTGCCCAAGAGGTTGCTCGGGCTGGTTGTGCTGTAACCATTGCAATTGGCCTTCGGTGAGCTCACCACCGCCCACAATGGAAACAAACAGGTCGGTGAGTGAGGTTTGGGCGGCAAGTTCTTTCACATCGCCTTCCAACCGCACGGTACCGTGGTGAATAATGGCCACCCGGTCGCACAAACCTTCGACAAGTTCCATGACGTGGGAGCTTAAAATAACGGTTCCACCTGCCGCAGCATAGGCGCGGAGGATTTGTTGGATGACGCGGCTGGAAACCGGGTCGACGGCTTCGAGGGGCTCGTCGAGAATGAGCACGTCGGGGTTGTGAATGAGGGCGCCGGCGAGCAGGATTTTTTTCGTCATGCCCGCGGAGTAATCGGCGATGTATTTGTCGGTGGCTTCTTCCAGACCGAGCGCGTGAAGGAGTTCGCTGATGCGGGGGGCGAGGTCGGCTTCGGGGATGCCGCGGAGGGCACCAAGGTATTGAAGATATTCTTCCCCGGTGAGGCGGTCGAAGACCGGGAGACCGTCGGCAAGCAACCCCATGGCGGCTTTGGCGGGGATGGGGTCATGCCACATGTCAAAACCGCAGATTATTGCCTGGCCGGCGTCGGGGCGCAGAAGCCCGGTGGCCATGTTGAGCATGGTGGTTTTACCTGCGCCGTTGGGGCCAACGATGCCGAAGATGCTGCCGCGGGGAACGGTGAGGTTGAGGTTATTGACGGCTATTTTGTCCCCAAATTTTTTGTAGAGGCCGGTGACCATCATTGCGGGATAGTTTTGTTGTGTCATGTGCTTCTCTTGAGGTTGTTTGTGTTCTCGCCGAAATTACAACCCCAGAGTACTGGAACTCGTCTCACCTCTCAGAGATTTTTATGATTTAGGTCACCTTATTGGTATTGGGGCAGGCAGTAGCAGTACGTCACGTCCGCATTATCCCCTCGAATTGGTGTGCTAAAAGCGGTGGTTTTGACCATTTTCATCAGTGAAAACAGGTGAACCCCGACCCGATTTGTACGATTTTGCGTTCACCTACCGCCACAACGAATTGGTTCTGCCGACAAAATATGACACTTGAAAACCGGAAACATATTCAATAAGGTCATGTTCGTCATAGACGAGCCTATTTTCATTAACTGACCTTTGTCCCTATTTAGCACCATATAACCGGTAAGGAGAGAATCATTAGCGCCCCCACTGCCGCTGCTCCATTGTGTCATTTCCACGATGTTGAGTTGAAATATGGTGAGACCACCGCGGTGATTGTGCCAGAGCTCACCATCAACCCTGGCACGTTGACCGCGGTCATTGGCCCTTCCGGGTCCGGGAAAACCACCCTCACCCACGCCATTGGCGATATCCCAGTAGAAACGCTCCATTGTGTGGGCACGGTGGAGCGCCGGGGCAAGGTGGGGGTTATCAGCCAGGATTCCTTTGGGGCCTTGAACCCACTTCAGCGCGTCGATAAGCAGGTGGCACTCACGGCCGGCAGTATCGAAAACGCCCATGAGCTGCTGGCCCAGGTATCGCTGACGCCGGAGTTATTTTCCCGCTATCCGTTGGAGCTTTCCGGGGGGCAGCGGCAGCGGGCCGCGATTGCGTTTGCGTTGGGGGCCCGGCCGCAACTGTTGCTGTGCGATGAGGTCACGTCCGCGCTGGATCCGATCGCCACCGCAGAAGTCGTGCGCACACTACGGAAGCTGGTCACAGATTCCCGCGACGGCATGTCCATTGTGTTTATTTCTCACGATCTTGGCGCGGCCAAAGCCTTGTGCCCAGATGTCATTACCTTAGAGCCAGCCGACCCAAACACTGACCTGACCGCCGCCACCGCGATTTTCCGAAAGAACTGGGATGATTATTCTTAAAAACGCCGCAGTATCCCCCTATTTGAAGCCGTGCACCGTCACCATTCACACTGGTGAGAAAGTGGCTTTGCTGGGTGCCTCCGGGGCGGGGAAAACCACGCTGATGCGGCTCATGTGCGGCTGGCTCACCCCCACCTCCGGTGATGTCATCGCCCCACCGGTCGGCGAGTTCGCCTATGTGCCGCAGGATCTCGACGCGAGCCTCAACCCTGCCATGCGGGTGAGCGACATTATCACCGAGCCGGTCGCTATCGCCAACGGTGATATGACGGCCGCGGTGGCACGAATCCCGGAATTATTGCGCACGCTCGATCTGCCGGCGGATGCTGCCGGCCGATTCCCCCGGGAACTATCGGGTGGGCAGCGGCAACGTGTCGGTATAGCCCGGGCGCTTATCGCCGAACCCATTGTTGTGTACGCCGACGAAGCATTGAGCGCCTTGGACCATACGGCGCGGGAGCTGGTCATTGAACTGTTTCAGGCCCCCGGCATGACCACTATTTTAGTGTCCCACGATCTTCCCGCCGCCGAAAAGCTCAGCGACCGCTGCATCATTATGGCCGATGGCGGCATCGTGGAAGATATTTCCAGCTCTGAGCTGTGGGACCGCACCAATGCCAGCCCGGCGCGCGCGAAGCTTATCGACGCCTTCGAGTTGCTTCACGCATCCTCAATGCCTTGATTGAAGGATCCTACCTTGACTTCTCAAACTCGTATTGGCCGGTCAGCGCTCACCGCCCAGCTTCGTAGTTTTCGCCGCCTTCCCTTGGCGGTGCGGTTGCTGTTGTTCACCGAAATGATGTTCAACATTGGTTTTTATCTGGTGGTGCCGTTTTTGGCCACATATATGTCGGAGTCATTGGCCGCCACCGGCACCATGATTGGTTTGGTGCTGGGACTACGCACGTTTAGCCAGCAGGGGCTGTTTTTCCTGGGCGGGGCGCTGACCGATAGGTTTGGGGTGAAGAGAATCCTGCTGATTGGTATCACCATACGCATTATTGGTTTCGTCGCCGCCGGCCTGTCGCACACCACGATGCAGCTCATGGTTGCGGTCATCCTCATTGGGTTCGCCGCGGCGCTCTTCTCCCCCGCCGCCGAGGCATCGTTCGCGGTTGCCGGCCGGGAGGCGGAGGATGAAGGCATTATTACCCGGTCTGATTTATTTGCCCTCGACGCCCTGTTTTTGCGCATTGGGGCGCTCATCGGCCCGGTGTTGGGTGCTTTGCTGTTAAGCAGTGGTTTTGATGTCATGTGTTTCATTGCGGCCGGGATTTTTGGGATTCTGCTTGTCAGCCACGCCATTATCATCCCCACCGTGGATACGCCCGCTGGTGAACCGCTTTTGGCCAGCCTCACCACGGTTTTGCGTAACCCGCTGTTTCTGGTGTTTGCCTTGTTTTATAGCACGGGGCTGGTTACCTATAACCAGCAGTATCTGCTGCTCCCCATCGAGTTGGAGCGGGCCACCGGCTCCCAGTCCGCCTTGGGGTGGATGTTCGTGTTTGCCAGTGTTTTGGTGTTAACGCTACAAATGCCGCTTGCCGCCTGGGCGCAGCGGCGTTCCGCAGCCGCCTCGCTCATGGTGGGGTTTGGGGCCATGGCCTTGTGTTTCGCCATTGTGGCGGTGGCCGCTCCGTTCCAACCATTTTCGGGGTTTGGGGCGCTTATTCCGGCGCTCATGATGTTGGTTTTCTTGCACGTGGGGCAGATGATTGCCCTGCCCATCGCCCGGGATCTGGTGGGGATTATTGCCGCGGAGAAGCATGTGGGCACCTATTTTGGGTTTCTTAACTCGTTTGGCGGGTTGGCGGTGCTCATTAGTTCCCTGGTGTTGGGCAGGTTGGAGGATTGGGCGAAGACCCCGCAGCCGCCGGCAACTGTCCCATGGTTGCTGCTCACCGCGGCATTATTGTTGTCTACGGTCGCATTGCCGAAAATTGCGGTCATTGCGACGAGGCGTCGTAAAGCATTGGTGGAATCGGTGACCGACTGATTTCGCCGCAACTATCACTACATCGTAAGGAGTATTTATGTTTTTGTCTGTGAATCGTCGGATCATGGCGCTCACGGCGGCTGTCATGTGCACGCTGCCGCTCACTGCTTGCTTCACTGAGGATAATTCCGTGGCCGGCAATAACATCAAGGTGTCGTGGCCGTTTAAGCCGGTTGCATCGCTGTCCCCGTTTTCCGATGATGCGCTTTTGAACACCCGCCTGGGTATCGCGGAAACACTTGTCACCTTGGATTCGGAAGGGAAGCCGGCGCCTGGGCTGGCCGAGTCGTGGGAAACCCCCGACGCGAAAACCGTAGTGTTTAAGCTGCGTGAGGGGGTGAAGTTCCACGATGGCACGGAGCTTACGGCGAAGGCGGTGGCAAACTCGATCACCAAGGCGCTGGAGGCGGCGTCCCGGCCCAAGGGGTTGGGCAAGGCGAACCTAACCGTGACGGAGAAAGGCGACCTGGAGGTGGAGGTCACTTCGGATAAGGATGATCCGATTCTGCCGCAGCGTTTCGCCGATTCGGGCACGGTGATCTTGGCCGAGGCCGCCTACGAGGGGGATAATCCGTCTCTTGTGGGTACCGGCACCGGCCCGTTTAAGGTGACTTCGGCAACCAATGATGAGGTGAAGACCGAAGCGTTTGCCGACTATTGGGGTGGTAAACCGCAGCTTGATGGGGTGACCACTACGTTCAGCGAGGATGGTTCGGCTCGGGCTCGGGCGATCCAATCCGGTGAGGTGTCGCTTACCCAGGGCATTCCCATTTCGCAGGTGTCTGGGTTGGGCGATGGTGTGAAAACCGATTTTGTTCCTATCCCCCGCGGCACCTACCTGCATTTGAACACAAAGAAGGGGGTGTTCGCGGATCCGGGGTTGCGGGCCCGCGTCGCAGAGGTGGTTGACCCGGGCACCGTGGTGAAGGATATTTACGAGGACCATGCGGAAAACCCTAAGGGGGCGCTTTTCGCACAAACCAGTGAGTGGGCGAAGAGCGTGGTGTCGAAGAATTCCCTGGCTGGCACCACCGAGCCGGAACCGGACACGAAGATTAGGCTGGCAACCTGGAATTCCCGGCCGGAGTTGCCGGAGGCCGCCACGGTTATTGCGGACCAGCTTCGCACCGCCGGTTTTGACGTGGAGGTTGTGGTCAAACCGTATAACGCCATCGAAAGCGCCATCTTGGGGGGAGATTTCGACGTGGTGTTGGGCAACCGCGGCTATGGGCTGGGTGCTGCGGACCCGGTGTCTTTCCTCATGAGCGACTATGGGTGTGATGGTAGCTATAACCTGTCGCAGTACTGCAACGCAGACATTGATACGGAGTTGCAGTCAGCTTCCGAGATCACCGACCTTGACGAACGGTATACCAAGGCGGCAGAGATCAGCGCGAAAATTGTTGCCGATAATGCAGTGATCCCCATTGCCCACGAAAATTCAGTGATTTCCACGAAGAACCTCGATGGTATCGCCATGGATACCTATGAGCGGAAACTGCTCACCAAAGACACCAAAATAGCCCAATAATATCCACCCAAGAACCCACGAAACCCAAGAGCTCAAAAAGCATTGGGGGCAGTGGAGAAGGAGCGGCCGACCGTGGCCCAGACGCACCAACCATCACAAACTCATCATCAGGCGGATTCGGAGCCACGCCCGAATCCGGTTGTGCGGTTCCTCCGACAGCTGGTATTCCCAGCATTGCTACTTCTTGGCAGTGCTTTTGTCACCGCGATCCTGCCGTTTTTAGACGGCAGTGACCTGGCACATGCGGTGTTTCGGGCCCGCGAGGCCGAGCGGGAACCCGACCCGGAGGTGTTGGATGCTATTCGCACCGAGCTTGATTTGCCCGACACCGCGGCCGATGGTGTGGCGTCTTGGTTCGGCAAGGCACTCCACGGGGATTTCGGGGTGAGCTGGGTGGATCCGTCGCAGCCGGCGGCACAGGTAGCGCTTTCAGGTTTCGGGGTGTCGATCACCATTGCGGTCACTTCCACGATTGTGGCGACGCTCATCGCCTTGCTGTTGGTGTGGCCGCGGATTCGGGCCGTGGTGGCGGGCAAGAAATCCCGCACCTCCCACATTTTAGGCATGGCGATTCTTGGGGCCCTCCCGGAATTTGTGCTGGCGGTCACCTTGCTGGTTGTGGTTGCGGTGCAGTGGAAGCTGCTGCCAATCAGTGGGTTTTCCTCCCCCCGGCACATGATTTTGCCGGTGTTGTCGCTGGCTCTCCCGTCGTCGGGTCTGCTGGGTCGTATTTTGCTTATCACCATCGATCAGGTGGCACAGGAGGAGTGGGTGCGGGCGTGGCGGCTCAATGAGGTGGAGAAGCGCACTATATCTTTGGCGTTGGTGCAGCGAAGCATGGCGGTGCTGATGCCACAGATTGTGCTGTTTTTTGCCGGCACGTTGGTGGCAACCTCGTTGGTGGAAACTACGTTTAACATTCCGGGCCTGGGACTTACCGGGGTGCAGGCGGCCCGGGATCGGGACATTCCGGTGTTGCAGGTGATTGTGCTGGTGGCTGTGGTGATTGGTCTTATAGCTGGTGGGGTGTCGCAGTGGCTGCGGCGCCGACTATTGGCGCCACTGCTTCATTCCGCCACGAGTTATTCCTCCCAGTTATCGCCGCAGCATAAACCGCGGGGTGGTTGGCTGCTTATTGCGGTGCTTGTCCCGTTTGTCCTGCTGTTGATAATGGCGGTCGTCACCCCGGGTACCACGATTGATTCGGCCCATAAGTTGCTGCCGCCGTCCATGGAGCATCCGTTGGGCACGGATCAGGTGGGGCGGGATTTGGTGACCCGCATTGCTCTGGGCATGGTGGTGAGCCTGGGGGTGGCGGTGCTGGTGACCGCCATCTGTGCAATCATTGGGTGCGCGTTGGGGTTGGCGGGAGCCTGGGTGGCCAAGCTGGGGGATGCGCTGAACGCGCTACCAGCGGTGTTCATTGGGGTGATTCTGGCCGGCGTGTTTGGGTCGTCGCAGACCACCGCCGCCATTGCGGTGATGTGCGTGGGGTGGATTCCCTTGGCGGCACACACCGCAGCCGTGGTGGAGGAGGCGAAGACCACCGGGTTTTACCGGTGGGCGGAGCTGCAGGGTGCCGATCGGTGGCGACTGTTGCGGGTGCACACGTGGCCGACCTTGTGGCCGGCGGTGGTGCGGCATGCCGCATCCCGGATCGCGCATAATGCGTTGGCGCTGGTCAGCCTGGGGTTCTTGGGGCTTGGTGCCGCGCATGATTCCCCGAACTGGGGCAAGATTTTGTCCGAGTCGGTGAATTATGTGGACCGCGCCCCGTGGATGATGCTCGCCCCCACCATCCTCCTGATCCTGCTGGGGGTGGCGTCGGCCCTGACGACCGACACGAATCTCGCTTTGCGACGTCGTAACGCGGCCTAGCCGAATAGTTGGACCGGGCTCACGATATCCGCCACGATCACGATGATGCCCACCCCGGCCAACAGTGCCGCCACGGCGACCGTCAATGGGATCAGTTTGTCGTAATTGACCGGTCCCATTGGCGCCAACCCCCGAAGCTTTCGAACAAAGTCACGCACACGCTCGTAGAGCACAACAGCGATATGCCCACCGTCCAACGGCGGCAATGGCACCAGGTTGAAGAATGCCAGGAAGAAATTCAGGCTGGCCAGCAGCAGGAAGAACATGGGCCAGGCGGAGTGCTCCGCCAATACCCCACCCACGTGGGAGGCGCCCACCACGCTGATCGGGCCGTCGGCCTCCCGCTCGGCGCCGAAGATTGATGCGACAACGCCGGGAAGCTTCGCCGGGAACGACGCCAAACCATCCAGGGTTGCCGTCACCAGGGAGCCGGCAAACCCAGCAGTGGCCCCAATGGCCGTGACCGGCCCGTAGGAGACGAAGAGTTCCACTGGTTTACTGGTCACGCCAATAGCGCCCACGGTGTGTTCCCGCCCGGTTTCGTCAAGCCGGCTCGCGGACTCCACGGCAACGGGCAGATCAAGTTTCTGGTCGCCGCGCTCCACATGCAGCGTGATTGTTTGATTCGGACGGGTCTTCACATATTCGCGTAACTGTTCGAACGATTGCAGGGAGGTGCTGTCCACCCCCACGATCCGGTCGCCCGCCTTCACCCCACCGGCGGCTGCCGGGCCGCTACCGGTGCAGGGGGCCAGATTTTTAGCATCTAATTGCCGGGGGGCAACACACCCCACCTCCCCCACCACCGCCGTGGTGTCCGGGTTTTGGTTCGGCAGCCCCGATGTGACCGCCAACCCATAGAGGATGATGAGCGCTATCAATAGGTTCATGATAATGCCACCCAACAGCACAATAATGCGCTGCCACCAGGGCTTATTCCGCATGGCCCGGGGTTCGTCTTCGGGATCAACCTCGTCCTGGTTGGTCATGCCCACAATGTCACAGAACCCGCCGAGCGGAATGGCTTTCAGCCCGTAAACGGTTTCACCCCGCTGAAACGAGAACACCTCGGGGCCGAACCCCACAAAAAACCGGCGCACTTTCATGCCGTAATATCGGGCGGCGGTAAAGTGCCCCCATTCGTGCAAAGCAATGGTGAAGGCGATCCCCAGGGCAAAGAGAAGTACGCCGGTGAAATACGACATCATAACAGGTAGTGGTGATCCTTATCTTGTCTTGGTGTGGTCATGTCGGTACGGTCAGGTAGCCATGCGGGTCCCGCCTCCTAACGCATGATGGTGGCCAGGTAGCGGTCGGCCAGGCTCCGTGCCTCTTTCTCACACTCTAGAACCTCCATGATCGATTCCGGAGTTCTGGCGAAGGCCTCGGCGTGGCTTAATATTTCTGACACGGTATCAACGATTTGGGGGAAGGCAATCCGGCCGGCAAGGAATTGGGCGGCGGCCTGCTCATTGGCTGCATTGTACACTGCCGGCAGCATGCCTCCATAGGTGGCAACCTGGCGGGCCAATTGCACCGCGGGAAACGCCTCATTATCAACGGGCATGAATTCCCAATTTGTGGTGGTGGCGGCGCTGAAATCCAGGGCGGGTTGGGCGCCGGGCACCCGGTACGGCCAGTGGAGGGCCAGGGCAATGGGAAGTTTCATTGATGGCGGGGATGCCTGGGCGATGGTGGCGCCATCGGTGAAGGTCACCATGGAGTGCACAATGGATTGGGGGTGCACGGTGACATCAATCCGTTCGGCGGGCACGTCGAAAAGCAGGCTGGCTTCGATGAGTTCCAACCCCTTATTCACTAGGGTGGCGGAGTTGAGGGTGTTCATCTGCCCCATGGACCAGGTGGGGTGAGCGGCGGCCTGCTCGGGGGTCACATCCCACATTTGTTGCCGAGTCCAGCCGCGGAATGGGCCGCCGGAGGCGGTGAGCACAATGCGATCAACCTCGGTTCTCGACCCGGCACGCAGGCATTGGGCCATGGCGGAGTGTTCGGAGTCGACGGGAATGATTTGGCCGGGGGCGGCGGATTCGGTGACGAGTGTGCCCCCGGCGACGAGGGATTCTTTATTGGCAAGGGCGAGGGTGGCACCGACTTCGATGGTGGCCATGGTGGCGGCGAGCCCAAGGGATCCGACCAGCGCGTTGAGGACGGTATCGCAGGGGATGGCTTTCACCAGGTCAGCGGCGGCGGTGGCGCCGGTGCGGACGGCACCGCCGAGGGCGGCGGCGATAGTTTCGGCCGCTTGGGGGTTGGCGACGGCAATGTGGTCGGGGTTGAGCCGCAGGGCTTGGGCTTGGTCGATGATGAGCTGGGGGTTTCGGCCGGCGGCCGCGATTCCGACGACGTGGAATTTGTCGGGGTTGTCGGCGATGACTTGGAGTGCTTGGGTGCCAATGGATCCGGTGCTGCCGAGGATAATTACGTGTTTGACCATATTTCCTATTGTTTCACTTTTGTTTTGCTTGTGGTTTTTATTTGTTGCTGTTTGGTTATTGCTGATGGGTGGGGTGATTATGGATGAAGCCTGGTGGCCACGTTAGCGACACTAGCAGGCACTAGTTGGTGTAATAGTCAACTAAGGGTTACCCCCTATCGTGTACCTACTTTAGGTTGATTATTTTTCTTCCGGGGGTGATTTTGCGTGTTTACACTGGTCGTCTTTGCTGGGTGGGGTGCTGTAATCATAATATGTGCTGCATTAATGTCGCTTTATGCCGGTAGTTGTGTAAAAATTAGGGGGAAATCTAGTTCATCACACATTCTCGCGTAGCTATGTTTTTTTCATTTAGTTGTGTTGATTCCCCTACACCATCAGCTTGCGCCGGATTGAGATAAGGAGAAGAACGTGGCCGGTTCTCATCATGAGATTGCCCCCGAAGTTCATAATGGTGTTTCCACCTTAGATGAGCCTTCCGCCGCTTGGGGTTGGCATCACATTGGTCAAAATGCGGTGCAGATTGCCGGTTGGATCAGCGTGTTTGTGTTGCTTGGGTATAATTTTGGCAACCATAAGGGGCATGTTGAGACCATTTTCTTGTTTGTGTTTGCGGCGTTGATTGCGGTTGGGCTGCTTATTCAGTTGTTTGAGCCGAAGGGGACACAGGCACGGACGTTGACGGCCCATAATAAGCCGATTGGCCATGTAGAGCCGGATTGGACGTATTTGCAGGCTACCTGCACTGGCCCTTATGCGGAGTTGACGGATAAGGAATTGCGGGCGCTGAATATTGAGCCGTCGCGGGTTGCGCATCTTCGGTCGTTAGAGAAGTGATGTTATAGCTGACCGTCGTGGTTTCGCTGTTTATCGTGGTACTGCTCCCCTTATTGGGGGGCAGTTTTTATTAGGTAATTGGTTAAGAATTGATAACATAATTCCGGCAACAAGCAGGATAATCGCTTGGCTAATTGGGCTGGTAAATGGGTATTTTAGAATCTGAAGGGGGTATTTACCAGGGGTTTTTTAGAGTTTTAAATAAATACTAAATATTAATTTTAGGGTTATTTTGGTCTAGACTTAAGGCCATCCCGAAGAGGGCTTCGGATTAGATACATTCGTCGAGGAGAGGTCTCATGTCCCATCATTCCCTACCAAAAAAGTGGTGGCGCAGTGCCGTCACGGTTGTCCTTGTTCCCAGCCTCATGTGCGGTGGTCACGCGGTTGTTGCCCCCACCGCATCGGCCGCACCGGCGAGCTCCGCGGGGAGCGGCAACGTAGGCAGCACCGGCAGCGCAGCATTGCCGGGGATTCCCGATAACATCATCCGGGTGTTGGGCCCGGCATTGCCGATCGTGGCTTTCCTTGCGACGGTCTTTGCTGCGGCAACCGCATTCTCCCGATCCGGCTCCCACACCTCACACATCTCCAGCACCAGCACGAATCCCTCCCCCAGCGCCTCGGCTGAGGCCACCACCAGCGGGTCGCAGCAGCCAACAACCCCCAGCACCAGTGTTGAGGCCCCCGCACCTGCCGCGTCGGAGCATCCGACCGTGACTGCCGAGGCGGCACGCCCCGTCCAGACGAATGGGACCGTAAACCAGGGGTCGAAGACTGGTTCTTCCAGCCCTAATAATCGGGGTGCCGGCACCACCGGTGGGGCGTCGACAAGCACAGCCCCGTGGAAACCGGAGGCCGGGACGGAAGACACGAGTCAGCAAATCCAGCGGCAGCGGCTGCTTGATGCAATCAACAAACCCCGGATAGCAAAGCATCTACAGCCGGTGACGTTGGATACCGCGTTGAGCGCGAAGCAGCAGGCCCGGGCCGACGAGTTTTTAAAGAGCGGCGGTCGGGTGTTTGACGATTCGGGTTCCGTTGTGATTGTCAGCGGCCCGGACCCGGTGGAGTCCTACCAGAAAACCCTGAAAGAGCAGGATTATTTCCGTCAACTGGCGGAGCGGCCGGATGTCACCAAGGTGGGTATTGGTCTGGCCGGCAATGAGGACGGCTCCTGGTGGGGTGGCTTCGTGCACTTCCAGTCGGAGGGCGAGGCCCTGTCAACCAATGAGCAGCGTATGACGAAGCTGGTGGAAAAGCTCAATGCGGCGCGGGCCGCCCGGGGTGCCGGCGCGTTGCAGTTGGCTCCCGCGTTCAACCCGGAGGAACAGCAGTGGGCTCAGCACATGAAGGACCAAAATAAGGCCTACTACCAAGGTTATTTCCGGGCTGTGGGCCGTAACCGCGACCCGCTGGCCGTGGTGGATTCGTGGGATACCCCTGGTTTCCGGGAAATTCTCACCGGGAAGAAATACACGCATGTGGCGATCGGCCTGGTGCAAAGCGGCAACGAATGGTTCGTGTCGGCGCGGCCGCTCACTTCCGGCCAAATAGCCAGCGACCAGCAGCGTATCGACACCATTGTGCGGCAGATCAATGCGGAGCGGGCGAAGAAAAACCTCGCCGCGCTCACCCTTGATGCTAAGTTGAGCGCCAGCATGCAAAGCGATGCCGAGAAGTTCAGCCGAAATCAGCGTGTATCCTTCCCCCTGCCGCGGCGGGTGGTGCTTGACCTGACAGCTGACCCCACCGAGTCCGTGACCACATGGTTGGGAGACAAAGACAGCCGCGACGTCATCATGAATCCGAAGGCCACCAAGGTGGGGGTGGCGCTGGCGCAGAATAATGGGCTATTCGGCGTCGCAGGAATCATCAACTAGGCGGTAGCTCGGTTTTCGGCGGCGAGCTGCCCGCAGGCGGCGGCGATTTCCTGCCCCTTCGTGTCCCGAACGGTGCAGGTCACCCCCTGGGCGATGACCCGGCGTACGAACTCCGCCTGCTGTTCCCGCGGCGAGGCATCCCACTTCGACCCCGGGGTTGGGTTCAGCGGAATGAGATTCACATGGGCTTTCGACCCCAGGGCCTTGTGCAGCTTCTTACCCAACAGATCGGCCCGCCACCCCTGGTCATTAATGTCCCGGATGAGGGCGTATTCAATGGAGACCCGCCGGCCAGACTGGTCCGCGTAATAGGCGGCAGCATCCAGCACTTCGGCCACGGACCAGCGGTTATTCACCGGAACCAGGGTGTCCCGAAGCTCATCGTCGGGGGTGTGCAAGGAAACCGCCAAGGTGACCGAGAGGTTTTCGTCGGCAAGCTTGCGGATCATTGGGGCCATCCCCACCGTCGATACGGTCACATTGCGCTGCGATATCCCAAACCCTTGGGGCACGGGGGCGGTGATTTGCCGCACCGCGGACACCACCCGCTTATAGTTCGCCAACGGTTCCCCCATGCCCATGAACACAATATTCGAGAGCCGATTTCCCTCGGCCGCCATGGTGCGAGCCGCCGACCGAACCTGGTCGATGATTTCCCCGGTGGAAAGGTTACGGTCCAAGCCCGCCTGGCCGGTGGCGCAGAATGGGCAGGCCATGCCGCACCCCGCCTGGGATGAAATGCACAGGGTGGCACGGTTGGGGTAGCGCATGAGCACGGATTCCAGCAGGGTTCCGTCATGCAACCGCCACAGGGTTTTGTGGGTTTCTCCATCATCCGCTGTCACCTGCCGCACCGGGGTCATGAGCGTGGGAAATAATGCTTCGGCAACAGCATCCCGAACCGCGGCGGGCAGGTCCGTCATGGTACGCGGATCGGCCTCTAACCGGCCATAATAATGTTTGGCCAGCTGGTTTGCCCGAAATTTCGGCAGTCCCAAATCCGCCAGGGCTGCGATGCGCTGGTCTGGGGTGAGGTCGGCGAAATGTTTCGGCGGCATGGCGCGCCGGGGTGTGGAGAAATTCAAGGGGATGGGTGTAGGCATAACCCACACATCATGCCATGTTTTCTTCCCCACGTCGATTTGACGCATCATCACTGATTCCATTGCGGTTATCCAACATGGCTTTGCGACGACCACGTATCGGATGTGCAGACGCATAGAAAATCACATACTTGTACTATGAAGAACCTATATCCCAGAAAAATCCCGGAAAAATTGCGTTCCTGCGGTAACTAAAGTTGAATAAAGTTATGGCTAAAGACCCCATGAACAATCCCACACATTCTGATGCGCCATCTGAGCCGCTTAAAAACTCAACAAAGTCAGGCGCCTCGAACTCTGCAAAACAGTCACCTGCCGCCGCCGGAACCCCAACTTTCCCGACTTCTGTGGAATCCCAGGAGTCCG
>ERZ773056.994-NODE-994-length-14683-cov-9.766817_pt1 | contig 14683 bp, 13 predicted proteins | sample MGYA00580857_ERZ773056 | MGnify/ENA primary metagenome ERZ773056 (study PRJEB29015, sample SAMEA2737996) | human oral metagenome | biome: human oral; feature: human-associated habitat; material: dental | place: China | collected 2114 ... | reverse complement strand
CGGCAATCAACTGCTCCGGCAGGATGAAGGTGTCGTAGAGCCACTGCGCCACCGTATCGAACAGCTCAAAGCGATGGGCGTGCCCACCGAATTTCACGAGTACCCCCGCCTCGGCCACGGTTTCGCCCTCGGCAGCGGCACATCCGCCGCTGGCTGGGAGAAAGACGCGCTGGCGTTTTGGCAAAAACAGATGCGCTAATCCACGCCCTTCAGGAGAATCTTTATGCCACCGGATATCCCCAACCTCTCCGCCCGCCTCTGGCACGCCCTGTTGCAAGCCGACAAAGCCGCCGCCGCGCCGCTGATTGACGATGCCGCCGTGTTCGTCCACATGGGCGCGACCCTCGACAAAACGCAGGAACTCGACGCCATCGGCAGCCTGATTCGGCTCAAAAAGCTGGACGTGGAAGAGCAGAGCGTGCGCCTTATCGGCACGACCGCCGTCCCGCTCAACAAAATCCGCCTCACCGCCGTGGTGAACGGCGAAACCGTGACCAACCCCTTTGTTGTTACCGAAACCTGGGGGCAACAGGACACCGCTTGGCGACTGGCGGCGATGGCCTACACCCGCATCATCTACTGAGGATTGCCCCGTGCAGTTACGCACCATCCTGCTTTCCCTTGTTTTACTCACCACCACAGGAGCTACCATGGCCGCTAATTACAAAGCCAACCCCTTCACCCTCACCTACGACGGCGCCATCCGCGAAAACGTCAAGGGCCAGGTCAACCTGCACACCGTGCATTACCCAGCCAACGGCATCGAAGCGGCGGCGAACGTCTATACGCCCGCCAACTTCGACCCGGCAAAAAGCTACCCCGCCATCGTTGTTGCCCACCCCAACGGCGGCGTGAAAGAGCAGGTCGCGGGGCTATACGCACAAAAACTGCGGAGGCAGGCTACGTCACCATCGCTTTTGACGCCGCCTATCAGGGCGCGAGTGGCGGCAAGCCGCGCTATATCGACAAACCACAGTTCCGCATCGAAGACATCCGCGCCGCTGCCGACTACATCAGTCAGTACCAGGGCGTGGACGCAAAGCGCCTCGGCGTGCTCGGCATCTGCGGCGGCGGGGGCTACACCATCAAGGCGGCGCAAAGCGACAAGCGCTTCAAGGCGGTGGCGACCGTGTCGATGTTCAACAGCGGCGATGCACGGCGCAACGGCTTCATGCGCTCACAAACCGACACCATTCAGGAGCGCCTGGCACAGGCCGCTGCCGCCCGCGCTCAGGAAGTGGCGGGCGGCGAAGTGCAGTATTCCCCTGCCTTTGCGGCAGGCATGAGCAAGGAAAAAGTCGCCGCACTGCCCTATGAAATGTACCGCGAGGGCTACGAGTATTACGCGCAGACGCACGCCCACCCGAACTCGCAGACCAACTACACCTTGAGCAGCCTGCAAGACCTGATGACCTTCGACGTAAACACCAATGTGGATTTGATTAACCAGCCGCTCTTGATGATTGCCGGCGACAAGGCCGACAGCCTCTACATGAGCGAAGAAGTTTTCAAAAACGCCAGCGGCACAGCCAACAAAGAACTCTTCCTCGTTAAAGGCGCAAGCCACATCCAGACCTACTGGCAACCGGAATACGTCAAAGAAATCAGCGCCAAGCTGAAGGACTTTTTCGGCAAGAACCTGTAAACAAACCTGTCGCTCTTGGCGGACGACAGGAAAGGAACACACATGAACAAATTACGCAGAAACCTCATAACAGCAGGCGGCATTGCAGCGTTGTCAGCAGCATTCGGCATCAATGCCGCTGCGGCAGACCGCCCCGCCCCGACAGAACACAAAACCATGAGCAAAACTTTGATTGTTTACTACTCCCACACCGGCACGGTGCACAGCATCGCCCAACGGCTGGCCAAAATGACCGGCGCCGACACCTACGAAATCAAGCCGAAAACCATCTACGACCGCGATATGTGGGCAGCGTGGGACGTGGCGAAAGCCGAGCAGGAACAAGGCATCCTGCCGCCACTTATCACGAAAATACCGAATATCGACCGTTACCAGCAGGTGATTCTGGGCATTCCGGTGTGGGGGCGCACCATCGCCAACCCGATGCAGACCCTGCTGTCGCAGTTGGATTTCCAAGGCAAAAACGTCTATGTGTTCTGGACCTTTTACGACCACGACGAAAAAATGCGCGACGCCTTGGCGCAGCAAATCCGCAACCCAAGCCCCGACAGCCGTCTGCAAATCCACGGCAAACGCAACTTTGCCTTACTAATCGGCATCGTCGGTACCGTATTGATGTCCGGCATCTGGAAACCCGGCATTTCCGTAGATGTATTCGGCAGCCATTACGAACTGCAAAACCTCATCCGCGACCTGCTGCTGCTGTCTATAACCGCCGTTTCGCTGATTATTACGCCGAAACAGGTTCGGGCCGGCAACGAATTCAACTGGGACCCGATAGCCGAAGTCGGCAAACTCTTCCTCGGCATCTTTATCACCATCACACCCGTTTTGGCCATCCTCAAAGCAGGCGAAAACGGTGCGCTGGCAGGCGTGGTCGCACTGGTGCACGACAGCTCCGGCCATCCGATTAACACCATGTATTTCTGGATGTCGGGCCTGTTGTCCGCCTTTTTGGACAACGCACCGACCTATTTGGTGTTCTTCAACCTCGCCGGCGGCGACCCCCACGTTTTAATGAACGGCCACCTGTTCCACACCCTGCTGGCCGTTTCAATGGGTTCGGTCTTCATGGGCGCGCTCAGCTACATCGGCAACGCCCCCAACTTCATGGTAAAAGCCATCGCCGAACAACGCAAAGTGCCCATGCCCAGCTTCTTCGGCTACATGGCCTGGTCGTTCGGCATTTTGGTGCCGCTCTTCCTGCTCCACACACTGGTTTTCTTCGTGTGGCAGATATTTTAAAAAACGGCAGACAGCCTTTCGAGGCCGTCTGAAAACATCCACCGGCCGGACGGAAACGTCCGGCCGGCCTATCTTCCAATGAACCGCAGAACACGAATAACCAATGTAAATCAAGTGCGGCACATTTGGGCAAAGCCCGCAAACCTTGCTATCATCCCTCCCTGCTTTCAGACGGCCTCCAACCTATCAAACACACAACATAGGCCGTTTGAAACCCGCAACAGAAAGAACGACGACACATGATCCGATACAGAATACCCCTGATTGCCGCCCTGCTCTTGGCAGCATGTACCGCCGAAAAGCCCGTAGAACCCGTAAACAGCAGGCACACCCTACCGTCCAACGTTTCCGGCGGCTTCAACCTGCCGACCGCCCGCAGCAGCGAAAACCCGGCAAAAACACTAAACGACTACACCCTCTACGAAAACGTATTGCGCGCCGCCAAAGCGGGCGACGACATCCAGCCCGCCCAATTCCTCAGCAGCCAGAGCGACAGCGCGATGGGCGAAGCCGTCCGCAACGAATGGCTCAAAAGCCTGGCGCGGCGCGGCGACTGGGCAACCTTCCAACGCGAATACGCCAAACTCGCCGCCGAAGGCCGCAGCCAGGAAGTCGGCTGCTACGCCGAAAACCTGCAAGACACCGGCTTGGCGGCAAAACTCGTCCGCGAAACCGGCCGCCTGCCGCAAGGCTGCACCGCCTTAATCGAAACCCGCGCACGGGAAGGCCGTCTGAAAACCACCGATGCCTGGCGGCGCGTACGCGGCCTGATTGCCAACAACCAAACCACCGATGCCTCCCGTCTTGCCGCCGCCCTCGGCAGCCCGCTTGAAGGCGGCAGCGGACAAGGCGCGCAAGAAAACCTACTGCGCGGCATCATCGGCGCAAACGCACAAAAAAGCCCGGCGGCAGCCCAAAACCTGAGCAACCAAGAAAGCCTCTTCACCCGCGAACAGGCCGGATTCGCCTGGGGCGTGCTGGCGCACCGTCAGGCTAAAAGCCAAAACTTCGCCACCGCCCTCGAATACTACCGCCGTGCCGACCGCAACCAACTGACAAACGACCAATTCGAATGGTTCGCCCGTTCCGCCCTGAGGCTTCAAGACTGGGGCACACTGGCCGACATCATCACCTCCATGCCGGCCGAACTGCAGGACAATCCAACCTGGCTGTACTGGCTCGGCCGCAGCCACGCCGCACGCGGGGACAACGCCCGCGCCCAAACCCTCTATCGTAAAGCAGAGCAAAGCGGACGCAACTTCTACGCCGTACTGTCCGCCGAAGAACTCGGCAACCGCATCCGCACCGACAACAATGCCGCCGCTGCAAGCCGCCGCGACCTCGACACCCTGGCACGCGACGGCGCCATCGCCCGCGCTCTCACCCTGTTCAAAGCAGGCGGCGGCGACCGCGCCATGCGCCGTGCCGCACAGGCGGAATGGCGTTACGCCACGCGCGGCTTCAACGAAGACACCAAACTGGCCGCCGCCCAGCTTGCCTACGACAACCAATTCTACGAAATGGCTATCCACACCGCCGACAGCACTACGCACAAACTCAACTACAACCTGCGCTACATCTCGCCCTTCCGCGACATTACCGGCCGCTATGCCGCCGAAGCAGGCATCGACCCGGCATGGGTTTACGGCCTCATCCGCCAAGAAAGCCGCTTCATGCTCGGCGCACAATCCAGCGTCGGCGCACAAGGCCTGATGCAGGTTATGCCCGCCACCGCGCGCGAAATCGCCGGCAAAATCGGTATGGACAGCAGCGAACTCTACACCATGGACGGCAACATCCGCATGGGCACATGGTACATGTCCGATACCAAACGCCGCCTGCAAAACAACGAAGTCATGGCCACGGCGGGCTACAACGCCGGCCCCGGCCGCGCCCGCCAATGGCAGGCACCATCCCCGCTGGAAGGCGCGATTTACGCCGAAACCATCCCGTTCGACGAAACGCGCGACTACGTGAAAAAAGTGATGACCAACGCCACCTATTACGCCTCGTTGTTCAAACAGGCAAACACCTCGCTGAAACAGCGCATGGGCGTCGTTCCCGGCAAATAAGCGCATGAAATCATCTAAAAGGCCGTCTGAAAATCCGTTTTCAGACGGCCTTTCTGTCAAAAACCCATCTCCCATACGATTCATCCGACCCAAACCACCAGAATTTTAAAAAATTAACAATTGCTCTTAACTATTTGATTTATTTAATTATTCATTAAAAAATTCATTAACCGGCTGATTGACGGCTTAGATGAAAATATAAAGCAGCTTGCAACAAAATAAATTATCGGATAAGGTGAAAAACAAGCGGATAACGCCGTGAGTATTTGATTATTAATAAATATTGAAAGGCATAACCATGAATGAAGATATTATCAAAGGAAAATGGGCGCAACTCAAAGGTAAGGCCAAAGAGAAATGGGGCGAATTAACCAATGATGATTTGGACATCATCGAAGGCAAACGCGACCAACTGGCAGGGAAAATCCGCGAAAAATATGGCCACACCAAAGAAGAAGTCGAAAAGGAAATCGACGATTGGCTAAACGGTCAAGATTAACGATTTCAATCTAATATTAAAAACACGCGGTTGCTTTCGGCCGCACACTCACCACAACAACTGAAAGGAAAAAAATCATGCTACATTATGCAGTCGTTTTCTTCGTTATCGCCATCATCGCAGCCGTACTCGGCTTTGGCGGCATTGCAGGCAGTGCGGCAGGCATTGCCAAAATCCTGTTTGTCGGCTTCCTGATTTTGTCAGTATTGTCGCTGATTTTCGGCAAAAAGAAATAACCGCCGACAAGTACAGAAAATCCGCTTCGGCAATCGGGCTGGGAAAGCTTTCTCAAATGGTGCGTCTAAAATCCCGTCCTCCATATTATTGGATCGTTGATGTATAGGCAGGTGGATTATTACCCGGCAGGCCGTCTGAAACTCCGTTTTCAGACGGCCTTTTTCATTTAAACACATCATAAAACGTAAATCCGCCATTGCCCGTTTTGACAAATTTTAAATATTGAGTTACAAATCGATACAAGGCAGGCAGGATTCGGCTTCTCCCGTTGTTTTCAGACGGACAGACTGCCGAATACCGCCTGCCGGCTAAGAAAAAAAACCGATTGCCTTTTTTAGGAGAATTTATGTCTACCCCAAACCCGGCCAAAAAATTCTTCGGCCATCCGATTCAGCTTTCCACACTGTTCCACATCGAACTGTGGGAACGTTTCTCGTTCTACGGGATGCAGGGCATCCTGATGATTTATCTATACTACGCCGCGAAAGAAGGCGGGTTGGGCATCGATAAAACGCTGGCCGGCGGCATCGTCGGCGCATACGGCGGCAGCGTCTACCTCTCCACCATCCTCGGCGCGTGGCTGGCCGACCGAATTTTCGGGGCGGAAAAAACGCTGTTTATCTCAGGCATCGTCGTGATGCTCGGCCACATCCTGCTGGCCGTCATCCCCGGCCTGTCCGGCCTGCTGTTTGGCCTGGTGTGCATCGCCTTGGGCAGCGGCGGCGTAAAGTCGTCGGCCAGCTCCATGGTCGGTTCGCTGTATGAAAGCGATGAAATGAAACCGCTGCGCGATGCGGGTTTCTCGATTTTCTACATTTCCATCAACGTCGGCGGTTTCTTCGGCCCCATCATTACCGGCCTGCTGCAAAAAGATTACGGCTTCCATTACGGTTTCGGTGCGGCCGCCGTCGGTATGGCATTTGGTTTGTGGTGGTATTCCCTAGGCCGCAAAAATCTACCCCATACGCCCGCCCCCAATCCGTTGCAGCCGGAAAAAGTGAAAACCGCCGCCGCAATCGGCGTATTGATCATATTGGTTTTGGGCAGCCTGATTGCCACCGGCGCGCTGAACCTCGAAACCTTCCCGCAATTCCTGCTGGCAACGGTGATTCTGGCCGTGATTGCCTACTTTGCGCGATTGCTGGGCAGCCGGCATGTCAATGCGGACAACAAACGCCACATCATCGCCTATATCCCGCTTTTCATTACCATCTGCGCCTTCTGGGCGGTATGGTTCCAAGTGTACACCGTGGCCACCGTATATTTTGACGAAACGGTAGACCGCACCTTCTTCGGCTTTACCGTGCCCGTAGCATGGAAAGACTCGATACAGAGCATGTGGGTGGTGCTGTTCTCCGGCGTATTGGCCGCCGTATGGACGAAAATGGGCAAACGCCAGCCGAAAACGCCGCTGAAATTCGCCCTGGCGATGCTGGTAGTCGGCGTATCCTACCTCGGCTTCGTGCCCTACATTTCTTCCGGTACGCCGATGCCGATCATCATCTTCGCATTGGTACTGCTGGCCGTAACGATAGGCGAACTGCTGCTGTCGCCGATTTCCCTCTCGCTGTCCACCAAAATCGCCCCGCCGATGTTCAAAACCCAGATGGTGGCCTTGAACTTCCTCGCCCTATCCATCGGTTTTACCTTGGGCGGCCAGTTGTTCAAACGGTTCTATGATGAAAAAGCACCGCTCGATTTCTACTGGTTGCTGTGCATCATCGGCGTATCGGTCGGCATCGCGCTGCTGGTACAGGTTCCGGTACTGAACCGTATGCTCAAAGGTGCGGATTAACATCCGCTTCAGGCCGTCTGAAAATGTTTCAGACGGCCTTCATCTGTTTTTTCAAAGGAAACCACCCATGAAACGCACCATTATCCTTCCCCTACTGCTCGCCGCTGCAACGGCGCATGCCAACGACAGCACCGGCTTTGTCGAAACCGGCGGCATCCAATATTTGAAAAACCAGCACATCGAAATGCAACGCGAGGATTTGTACATCAGCCAGCAACAGATACGCGTATCCTACACATTCAAAAATAATTCCGCACAGGACATTACCGAAACCGTATTATTCCCCCTGCCCGAAATATCGGCAACTCCCGACGGCGAATTTGCCGACACCGCCGGCCTCATCGACAGCTTCCGCATTTGGGCCGACGGCAAGGCCGTCAAACCTCAAATCCATGTTCGTGCCTTTTTTGAAGCCAAAGGCGGCAAAAAACTCGACATGACTGCCAAGCTGAAACAATGCGGTCTGTCCGATATCGAATTGATGGCTCCGTGGACGAATAGATACGACCATGAAAAAGTATCGGCCAAAATCAACGCCTGCCTGGCCCCGCAGGCGGCCAAACTCAAGCTGAAGAGCGATGACGACATAAGCGATTTCTGGTCGGCAACAATCGTATACAGTTGGAAGCAGACCTTCAAAGCCGGCAAAACCACTAACATAAAACATCAATACACCCCGCTTCTGGGCGGCAGCTACCTCTACCCGCTCCTATTCGAAAAAGGCGGCGAAATGGACAAGGCCTACTGTATCAGCGACGACCTGCGCCGGACGTTGGCCGACCCCAAGCGTAAAATGCGCTTCTATACCCAATTGGGCTACATCCTGACCACCGGCGCAAACTGGGCCAAGCCGATCGGCAAATTCACACTGACAATCGAACGCGCACCCGGCCAGCTCGTTTCCATGTGCTGGGACAAGTCGTTGCGTAAAACCGGCCCTAACGTCTTCCGCGCCGAAAAATCCGACTTCCTACCCAAAAAGGACTTGGATGTTATTTTCTTCACCGCGTTGGAAGCGGTAAACGAATAAGCCGAACCGAACAGGCCGTCTGAAAACCCGAAGCCCCCGCTTTCAGACGGCCTGCCCCGTCAAACCCGCTGCCGAAACGGCACAACACCAAAAGGAAACCACATGAACCCCGCCGCCCAACGCCTTGCCAAACTCCGCCAAACCATGCGCGAACACAACCTCGCCGCCTGGATTGTCCCGTCCGCCGACCCGCATTTGTCCGAATACCTGCCCGAACACTGGCAGGCGCGGGTGTATTTTTCCGGCTTCACCGGTTCGGTCGGCACCTTGGTCGTTACCGCCGACAAAGCCGGCCTGTGGGCGGACAGCCGCTATTGGGAACAAGCCGCACACCAGCTCCAAGGCAGCGGCATAGAATTGCAGAAAGTCGGCGAAGTCGCGCCCTACACCGACTGGCTGGCCGCCGAACTGCCGGACGGCGCGGCGGCGGGCGCGGCGGCCGACATGCTGTCGCTGACCGCCAAACGCCAGCTTGAAACCGCCTTCGCCGCCAAAAACATCCGCTTGGACGTATCGCGCGACATCGCCGACACAGTTTGGGCCGACCGCCCTGCCCTGCCGCAGGAAACCGTTTTCCCGCACGACACGGCCTTCGTTTCCGAAACCGCCGCCGCCAAACTCGCCCGCGTGCGCGCCGCCATGAAAGAACAAGGCGCGGCCTGGCATCTGATTTCTTCGCTCGACGACACCGCATGGCTGACCAACCTGCGCGGCAGCGACGTACCGTACAACCCCGTATTCCTGTCGTATCTGCTCATCGGCACCGATTCGGCCGTATTGTTTGTCGATGAAGCCAAGCTGAATCCGGCATCGCGCGCGCTGCTGGCCGAAGCGGGCATCACTACCGCGCCCTACGCCGCCGTGCGCGAAGCCTTGGCCGAGATTTCAGACGGCCTGCTCGTCAATCCCGACAAAACCGCCGTCAGCACGCTGCAACTCATGTCGTCTGAAAACCGCCTGATTGAAAACATCAACCCGTCCACCCTGTTCAAATCCGTCAAATCCGCCGCCGATTTGGACCATGTGCGCGAAGCCATGCGGCAGGACGGCGCGGCACTGTGCGGCTTCTTCGCCGAATTCGAGCGCAATCTGGCCGACGGCACCGCCATGAACGAGCTGGACATCGACACCATGCTCCACAAATACCGCAGCGCGCGCCCGAACTTCGTTTCACTCAGTTTCAACACCATCGCCGGCTACAACGCCAACGGCGCGCTGCCGCACTACGCCGCCACACCCGAAGCGTTCAGCGACATCACCGGCAGCGGCCTGCTGCTGATTGACTCGGGCGCGCAATATCTGGGCGGCACCACCGACATCACCCGCGTCGTCCCCGTCGGCGAAACCACGCCCGAACAAAAACGCGACTACACGCTGGTCTTAAAAGCCCATATCGCACTGGCCGAAACCGTGTTCCCCGAAAAAATCGCCGCCCCCCTGCTCGACGCCATCTGCCGCAAACCCCTGTGGCAGGAACAATGCAACTACGGACACGGCACGGGGCATGGCGTGGGCTACTTCATGAACGTGCACGAAGGCCCGCAGGTCATCTCCTACCTTGCCCCCGTCAATCCCCATCATGCCATGAAGGCGGGCATGATTACCTCCAACGAACCCGGCCTCTACCGCCCGGGCAAATGGGGCGTGCGCATCGAAAACCTCGTCGCCAACCAACCCGTGGCCTCGCCGCAGGAAACCGAATTCGGCAAATTCCTGCATTTCGAAACCCTCACCCTCTGCCCGATAGACACGCGCCCGATAGACCTGTCGCTGATGACGGCCGAAGAAATCCGCTGGCTCAACGCCTATCACGCCGACGTGCGCGAAAAACTGCTGCCGTTGGTAGACGGCGAAGCACGCGACTGGCTGCTGCTGCGGACAGAGGCCGTCTGAAAACGGCAAAGGCCGCAATAAGTTGAAAGGCCGTCTGAAAAACCCGCGACAAGGTTTTTCAGACGGCCTCTTTGATGTCGAAAGCCGTACGGACTCAATATCCTGCTTCCTCCAGCTGCAAAAACGCCCGATAGTAATCCTCCGTCGCAGCATCGTCGGCAACGGACTGCCCGGCTTTGGCCAGATAATCGCGGGCCAAACGGCGGCTTTCCTTACCGAATTTACCGTCGGCCTTAATCTTGTAACCGCCTGCCTGCAAACGGCGTTGGATATACAATACCTGCTCTTTTTGCGCAGGCAGTTCCACCCTTTCGGCGCGATTGGCAGAAGGCCGGCAAAGACCGTCCAACCACGGCTTTTCAAACGGCCCCATCCACTCGTCTGCCTTCGTACACAGCGTTTGCGTTACTTTCATGGCCAAGCAGCCTTCGCTTCATATACTCTGGACACAATATCATCCGCACGCGCCTGATTGCCGTCAATCAGATTGCGCAACCGAAACAGCAGAATGCCCGCCAACTCCTCATGCCTTCGTTTATTATCCATTGATTTTCCTAAAAAACAGCCATCTGACCATCCCAAACGTGCAACTGAGCGCACCGACCTCCCCAATTATAACTGCCCGCATCAAATCCTACCGACCGTTTCGCACTATAATCCCGCCCGTTTCAATCCATTCGAGGAATCCCCATGATCAGCCGCCTGACCGGAAAACTCATCGAAAAACAGCCGCCGCAAATTGTCATCGACGTAAACGGCGTGGCCTACGAAGCCGATGTTTCCATGCAGACCTTCTACAACCTGCCGCCGCTGAACGAAACCGTGCAGCTCTACACCCAACTCGTCGTGCGCGAAGACGCACACCTGTTGTTCGGCTTCGGCACGGCTGCCGAACGCGCGACTTTCCGCCAACTGGTCAAAGTAAGCGGCATCGGTGCAAAAACCGCCCTGGGCATCCTGTCCGCCATGACCGCCGACGAACTGGCGCAGGCCGTGGCGCAGGAAGATGTCAAACGCCTCTCTTCCGCTCCGGGAATCGGCAAAAAAACCGCCGAGCGCATGATACTCGAACTGCGCGGCAAACTTTCCGGCGGCACGGTTTCAGACGGCCTGTTTGCCCAACCGCAGGCCGCCAACGAAACCGACGACATCATCGGCACGCTGCTGGCCCTGGGTTACAGCGACCGCGAAGCCCGCGCCGCCGTCAAAGGCATCGCCCCGGGAACGGAAGTGGGCGAAGGCGTACGTCTGGCCTTGAAAAACCTGCTGAAATAAGCTGCAAAGCAATAAAAACGCAACAGGCCGTCTGAAAATACCGTTTTCAGACGGCCTTTTTACATTCGGCCATGGCGGCAAACGTCAATAAAAATTCCCTTTAGCCGATTGGGAGAAACTTTTCTTTACTTACATTACTTTTGATAGCATAATAAATAAAAATTATTATCAGGAGTTGAGATGAAACAAAAACATCTGGCCTGGCTGCTGATGGGCGGCCTTGCATCGGCCCCCATTTTCGCGGAAACCTTGGCAGACCCTGACGAAATCCGGCCTATCAAAACCTTCTCGCCCCCCAAGCCCATTGCGCCGACCGCAGCTCAGGGCTACTTCCCCGAAAACCAATTCGACCGTACCGACCGCAGCAATCATTACTTTGTTACCGAAAACATAGACCAAGCCTTCCGCCCGCTGAAGGCAAACAGCGGCTTTTACGGCAAAAGCTTTTACAACTCCGTTACCGCGCAAGCGCGCGGGGCGAAGGTATACGGCGTAGCCAACCTCAATCACACCAAGGCAAACGGCTACAAAGACGGCGGCCGCCGCGATACCGATTGGAAATACAGCCGTTTTAATCAAGCATTGGTGCTCGGTTTCGTGCCGTCTGAAAACCAGGAATACCGCCTCACTTATCTGCACGACGACATCAACAACGACCGCCAACCGCAGTTCGTCAACGACGCATTGGACACTGAACGCCACATCGCCAAACTCAACGCGCGTTGGGGCAATGCCGATTTGAGCAATACGGTCAGCGCGGAAGCAGGCATCATCAAACTCAAACGCCGCGCCGACAATTACTCCCTGCGCCAAAACAACACACCGCAGCAAGTGTTCGTAGAACTTGACCGCAAAGTATATGATTTCTCGCTCAAACACGACGCGGACTTCGGCAAATTCCACAACACCGCCGCCGTCAGCTACCGCAACGACAGCCAAAACGGCGAACGCAACACCCACACCGCCATGCACGACTTCCTCAACGGCTACCGTTTCGCCGATGTACACATCGACCGCTGGCGCATTGCCGATACCTTGTCTTACAAGTTTGACGACCAACACAAACTGGGCTTGGGTTTGAGCTACGAACTCAACGAAGCGGATGTTCGCAAAAATACGGCGCAACCCGCCCATCCGATGAACCGCAATCTCGCCTTTGCCTCGGCACAACAAATCTGGAAAACCCATTACGGCTACGACTTCAACGGCAAAGTGCGCCGTCATGCTTTGTCGGGCGAACTCAAATACGATTTCACGCCGTCTGAAACGCAAAAATACAGCGTTTCCCTCGCACATTTGGAACGCATCGGCGACAACACCGAACGCTTCAACTCGCTTGCCGCCATCGTGCAAAACCGCATGAACGGTGCCTTGATGAACCAAAATCCAGCCGCTGCCATCGCAGGCAATCCCCTGCTGAAAACTGAAAGACACAACCGCATCAAACTCACCGCCGACAGCCGCAACGACTACTACAACGGCTACATGAACTCGTTGGCAGGCGCGGGCTGGAATGTGGGCGGCACGCTTGTGGCGGACAAAGTCAAAGACCTGATTATTTTTGACCGCGCACGCGGACAAAGCGGCACGGCCTCCAAAGGCGGCGGCATCATCACACGCAACGTGGACGCACGATTGTTTACCGCGCAGGCCTACGCGCGTTACAACTTCAATCCGCATTGGGCCGCAGGCATCAAAGCCACCTACAACTACGGACACAACGAAACCGACGGCAGGCCGCTTTATCAAATCCGTCCGTTTGAAGCCGCCGTCCAAGCCGACTACAAAAACTACTTTGCCCACGGCAGCTACAACATCGGCGCGGTGGCACGCTTTGTCGCCAAACAAACGCGCGGCGATTTTGACGCGGCAAGCGGTTTGGGCATAGACAAACGCGAAGCCGCCAAAGGCTTTACCGTTGCCGACGTTTATGCCGGCGTAAACATCAAAGACAAATACGGCTTGCGCTTGGGCGTGAACAACGTGTTCAACAAAAAATACGCCGAACACATCAGCGGTGACCACGTCCTCGCCCTGTCGCCAAGCGTGGTGTATGCACCGGGCAGGACGTATTGGCTGAGTTTGCACGCGGCGTTTTGAGTATCAGGCCGTCTGAAAAATGCCTATACTGGCTTATTAAGAATTAGGAGATAAAAAATGGATATGAAAAGACGTGATTTCTTAAAAATGACCGCCGCGCTGGCTGCGGCAGGCGTTTCGCCTTCGCTGTTGGCGGCGGGGAAAGAGCAGTTTACCGTGTACGGCGCACCGGCGATGCCCAGCGTAACCATTGCCGTAGCGGCGTTGCAGGGCAAGCTGGCGAAGCAGGCGGACGTGTCGCTGAAAATCTGGCGTTCGCCCGATCAGCTTCGCGTGGGTGTGGCGAGCGGGCAATTTAAAGTGATGATGAGTCCGAGCAATGTCGGCGTAAACCTACGCAACCAAGGGCAGAAAGTCGGCATGGTGAATATTTTGACCAACGGCATCACGCAGCTGATGTGCAAAGGCAGCGCGATTGCCTCGCCGCAGGATTTGGTCGGCAAAAAAATCCTCGTGCCGTTTAAAAACGACATGCCCGACATCGTACTGCAAGCCTTGTTGAAAAAACTGAAAATCGACGCACACAAAGTCGGCATCACCTACACCGCCACGCCGCCCGAAGCAGTCGGACTGTTTTTAAGCAAGGACTACCACGCCGCCATCCTGCCCGAACCGATGGCAACCGCCAGCATGCTCAAAGGCAAAACCATGGGCGTAAACGTCGTGCGCGGCTTTGATTTGGTGAAGGCATGGGGGCAGGCGTTTGACACCAAACCGCTGATTCCGATGGCGGGCATCATCGCCAACGAAGAATATTTCCACGCGCACAAGGCGCAGTTCGACATCTTCCATCAGGATTTGAAAAACGCGCTCAACTGGATACTCGCCAACCGCCAAAGCGCGGCGAAAATCGGCAATTAGAGCTTCTTTATGATATGGAGCAACCTCTGGC
>ERZ773056.988-NODE-988-length-14699-cov-4.218724_pt1 | contig 14699 bp, 9 predicted proteins | sample MGYA00580857_ERZ773056 | MGnify/ENA primary metagenome ERZ773056 (study PRJEB29015, sample SAMEA2737996) | human oral metagenome | biome: human oral; feature: human-associated habitat; material: dental | place: China | collected 2114 ... | reverse complement strand
AAGACGTCTTCGCCACAATCGCGCTGCGTGCCGCAACGCTGAGCAATAACCGCCCCCTTGAGATGATCGGGGCCGAAGTAGAAGCCCTCTGGCGGTTCGACATTCCCTTCTTCATGCACCGCACGGATGGCTCCGAGATCATATCTTTCGACGGGCATGCCATAGGACTGACCATCGACAGCAGCGCGCTCGATGAAACCCTGGAACATATTGCCGCCCTCGACGAAGCAAACCTTGAAGAACAGATTCAACAGATCTGGTCGGCCTTCGTATCACCCTACCCGCCGGATCGCATACTCGCGGCCGCATCGGCAAAGCTACTATCAAACAGGCAGAGCGTGCAGCATGAACGAGAACTCTGCGAGAGTATTGCCGACCGGCTAACAGCGACGAACCATCCGGGTGGCAGAGAGGAAGACGCCTGGACCTGGCTGGCGCCCACCCCCGGACTATGGCAGCAGCACCTTAGCCTGTGGAACACCGAAGTACTCGGCATAGACTTCTACACAGGCTCAACCGGGGCTGCACTCGCCCTCACCCAGGCCGCACGGACGCTCGGAAAACCGGAATACACGCAGACGGCCCGCCGGGTACTAGACCCCATCGCGCAAGACGTCTTCGCTGACAGGCTTTTCAGCATTCCCCCCGAAACCTGCGACGGCATATCTTGCGGCGAAACAGGCATCGCCTTCGTGCTCGCCGCTGCCGCAGAAAACCTTCGGGATACCCGTTTTGCTGAGGCAGCCGTCAAGGTTGGCGACCGCACCGCCGCGCGCCTGGCACAGGTTGAGCATCCTATGCCCGGGTACCTGGATCACCAGGTAGGGGCTGCCGCCCTGCTCTTAGGCTATAACCTCGCCACCGACCGCGCGGCCCTGCTGGCAGTATTAGACAGGCACGCCCAAGACATTATCGCCGGCATGGTAGAAGAAAACTGGTGGCACCGCAGCGGATTCGCCTACGGAATCAGCGGATCAATCTTCGCGCTGGCCCGGTGGAACCGCCAGATGCCCTCACCCGAACGCGCTCGCGAAGCCGTCGAAATTCTTCTGCGCCGCCTCAACGACTTCAACACCGGGGACGAATGGCGGGCCCAGCTCACCGAGCATGACAGCGGCGAAGAGCATGCCAGCGGCACCTGGTGCTCCGGTAGCGCGGGTATTGCCCTCGCGTTCGCGGCACTGCACCTGTGGATGCCCGAACTCGCCAGCCGCACCGACCTCGACCGCGCGGTACAGCATGCGTTCCGCACCGGCACCCGAAGCAACCTCACCCTATGCCACGGCGACTTCGGCACCCTGGATGCGCTCGCCTGGATAGCCGACCGAATCCCCGACGTACCGTGTGCAGAGGCTATCCGGGATGCCATCGAGAACGGTTACAGCGCATCGGATATTCGGGCAGTCCTCGACGATAAATCCGTGCGCTACTCGCTGACTCCCTCGTTCATGGTCGGTACCTCCGGCGTGCTGTCCTGGCTGACTCGCCGGGCAGATAATGCTCGCCCGTACAGCCCTCTTATCCCCGAGCCGTTCGAGGTTCGATAGTATGGGTTTTCCTGCTGTTCTTCAGGCGGCGAAGACCGAGTGCGGGCTGGGCGTGGGGGCGTCCGTCCTGCAGCACTACGGGCGCTATCAGACTATTTCAGACCTTCGCCTGATTGCCGAGCCCGGTCGTGAAGGTCTCTCGATGCGCCAAGTGCGCGACCTTCTCGTCGAGGAAGGTATGGAGGTCAAAGCCTTCAGGGCGCCCTCTCTCGAACACCTTCGAGATATTGGAAAACCGGTCATTCTGCACTGGAATAATTCCCATTACGTGGTTTTGGTGCGCATCCGTAAGGATCGCGTGCATATTATGGATCCCTCCACGGGAATGAGGGTGATGGACCTTCAGGAGGCTGAAGAGTCTTTTTCCGGCAGCATTCTGGTGCCGTCTCCGCGGAAAGATTTCAAGAAGAAATCCCGCAGTGTCTTTCAAGATTGGCAGCTGGGCACCTTCTTCACGAAGAAAATGTTCGGCCAGTACGCGCTGTTCCTGCTGCTTCTCATCATTACCTACAGCGTTACCTTTGCCGTGCCTATGGTGATCCAAACCGTGGTGGATGCGCAGCTCAGGGGTGCAAGAAACACCGTCGTGGAAACAACGGTCGGTGTGGTAGTCGGTGTTATTGGCTACTACCTGGTTTCCATTGCGCGCGCCGCAACGCTGGCGAGTATCGTCTCGTCCATCGGATATAAGCTCTTGGGCAATATGTTCGACAGGCTGCTGAGGCTGCCGCTGACCTATTTCGCGCTGCGTTCCCCGGGCGATATTCTCTACCGTCTCTCAAGCGTGAACACGCTGCGCAACTTCCTGTCTACAAGCCTGACCGAGTTCGTGATTAACATCGGCACGATGATCGTGATTCTCATCTTTATCGCCCAGCAATCGAGCCAGGTTTTGATAATCACCTTCGTGGTTCTTGCCGTGCTGATGCTGATCTGGTTCGTCACGGCGCGCCCCACCTCCCAGGCGCTCGACGCTGAGTACGCGCACGCCTCCGAAGCGCAGGTGGTTGAGCTTGACGCTATCAACACCATTGCAGCCATGAAGATGACGGGTTCCTCAACGCCCACCTATAACACCTGGCGCGAAGCCTATATGCAGTCGCTGGCGTCGATGCGCCGCCGCATGGTGCTGCAGCAGGGTGTGCTCGGGTCTGCCGCATCCGTGGTGCAGCTGGGCGGTCCTCTGATTCTGCTGTTGGCGTCGATACCGCTGGTGAATGATGGAACGCTCACGCTCGGTCAGGCTATTGCGACCGAGGGTATTTCTGCGCTGCTGTTTTCGTCGGTCGCTTCGACGATGTTCGGCATTATGAGCATTATCGCGGTGGACCGTGCGGTTGCGCGTATCGTGGATATTCAGCGTTATGAACCGGAGAAGAGCACGGGATCTGTCACCGATATTGCTGATGGCGACCTTGACCTTGAGAACGTGAATTTTACGTATCCGGGCGGTAATAAACCTGTGCTGACGGATATCTCGCTGCGCGTGCCAGAGGGCCACGATGTTGCTCTCGTGGGTTCGTCCGGTTCGGGTAAGAGTACCTTGGCTAAGCTGTTGTGTTCGTTGTACAGCCCGGTTTCCGGCACGATTCGTGTGGGCGGAATCGATGTTAAAGATTATTCTTTGGACGAGCTGCGTTCCCATATCGGGTATGTGCCGCAGCAGCTGCAAACCAGGTCGGGAAGTCTGTACGATAACCTCACCGCAGGTCTGGATGACGGGCGTAGTCGTGAAGAAATCGAGGAGAGTATTCTCGCGATGGGCATTCTGGATTTTGTGAAGGATTTGCCGATGGGCTTCGATACGATCATGGCGAGCGGCGGCGAGAACTTCTCGGGCGGTCAGCGCCAGCGCATCGCGATTGTTACGGCCCTGCTGCGGTACCCGCGCATTTTGGTGTTGGATGAAGCGACCAGTGCGCTTGATACCGCGACCGAACGGCAGGTGACGGAGCTGATTGCGCAGTATCAGTGTACGAAGGTTGTGGTGGCGCACAGGCTTTCGACGGTTCGCAATGCCGAGAATATCGTGGTCATGGAGGAGGGGCGCATTATTCAGAGCGGACGCCATGATGACCTGATGATGGTTGAGGGCCGTTATCGGGAGCTTTATTCTCAAGAAGAGCAGAGCAGCCAGGCGGGGTACATTTGGGCGCAGTGGCCCCCCACGAAGGTTTCTCGCCACGGCTTTGGCTTGGGAATGTTTACCTCGTAGCGGATGCGCGGTGCACGCGGGGGTTCTGTGCGAGTGTTTCAACGGCACATCTTCCATTGCAAACTATCGTTCCCACTTGGTTGATTTGGAGGGTGAATTATCCGACGACAGGAACCGCGTAGCTGCGCCTGCCGCCGATGTAGTGGGAGAGTACTATGAATGATCCGAGCGTGACATCGTGTAATGCTTCGTCCATGATGTCAATAATATAACCGTATTTAACTCCGAGTCCGGGGCGGGTTATCTTCGCTACCACCTGATTTTCTCGGTGAATCTCGAACCCTTTGACCCATGCGCTTCCATCCATGATGAACTCCGCATCGGAGGTTTTAACACTGAATTTTGGGCGGAAGGGCTTCCAATCCGTGTATTTCACGGTAGCTGCGGTGCTACCGTCTGTGGACTCGATGGTGTAGGTGTGTTTTATGTCGGGTTCGCGGTGTACCGTGATGACTTTTTCCTCGGTATCTGCCTTAGTGAAGACGACGCTTTTCCCACCGAGTCGAAGCCTGCCATCGGTTTCATAGACTGGTTTGAAATCAGTGTTGAGGATGTTGTACCGGTATTCGGGGTATGCCATCTTTGATTTGGCGTAGAAAGTAGTCATGGGTTGTGTCTTTCCGTAGAAAAATTAGTGGTCGTGGAGTTTATTTTTCTGTGTGGAAGATTTCTTGTGTTCACGGTACATTATCCAGAACCCGCAGACGATAAGAACCGCGCCGATAATAAAAGAAGTTGTGAGATCGAGCGGCAATATACGACCGTCACCAATACGGGGTAGCGCTAAAACGAAAGTTGCTAGGGCAAAGACCCAGAGCGAAGACGGCATTTCTTTACGTTTTGGCTGTTTATCTTGGTGATCGTTGTGCGCCATGTTCGCTCCTCTCACAGGTTGCCGACTAGGGGCTATGACATGTTGAGAGAATACGCTCACTAAAACATTATACTGTTCAAATTTATAGAAAACAAGCAATTTATGCACCATTTATGTTCATTATTGTGCATAAAATATGTTCATTTATCGACTGTTTATAAAGATATATAGTAGGGTTTACGCAGCATATTCGTGATGTTATTGTGAGTCAAATAGATATAAAAACCTTTTATTAGATTCTTGTACGTTTATGAATAAGCACAGGTGGTTTTTCGTGAAGGCAGCTTATCCGGGTGCAAGGTTTGCCGTCCTTGGGGTGCTGCTCGCATTATGTCTTACAACGTGTGGCACACCGAAGGCACAAGAGTCTAAGAGTCCGGAAGAGTCGTTGAAGAATAGCGCCCTAGCGGTCTCCGTTGCTGGTGACTACCGGGAAAGCAAGGACCCTGGAGGGGGTGTGGGCTTCTATGATCCGCACACCAACTCGTGGACTAAGCTATCAAACGAAGGCTCTCAGACCTCAGAAATTGACTACTATAACAACAAGCTATATTTCGGGGATAAAAAGAAGGATTATATTTTAGGAAACTCACTGCAAGGTTATGACAGGAACTACGAGTCTGTTTATAACGAGGAGGTGTGGGGACTGGATAATGGTGGATTTATCGCAACCAAAAATATTGGCTATACCGAAGATAAAACCTCCTATATTTATAAAATAGTCACCCATGATGGGCAGAATACCGAAGTTCACACCTCGAATCGTAGTATTGAGAATCCTGCACGGTGCGGTAATGGCAGTGTATGGACTGTCAATAATGAATCACACAATTCTCTGGGGCAGAAGCAGAAAGAGAACCAAGGCGATACAAAAGATAAAAACGAACCGACTAAGCTGATTCGCCTATACCCTAATTTTTCCGATGATCCTGTAACCGAGCATACGTTTTCTCTTCCGAATAGGGGAATCGATGGCATCACGTGTGTTGGGAATAAAGTCGTTATCATAAGGGATACCTACCCTCCCGGCAGTGACCCGCAGAGGAGCAGCTCAAAAAATGTTACGGGGTCGGTTCTTGAGGTATTTGATACAGATACCGGTCAGGCACATGAAGTTCCTATAAGCGGCGACCATGCAGTGCGCGTGAACAATGACATGTGGCAGTCGAAGGAGGGGCATTACCATGCAATCGGCCACGAAATATGGTGGCAGTCGGGCGATGGGACTATTATTTCTACAGATGTAGAAACCGGAAAAAATACCCGCCATTTCACCCTTAAAGACTATAAGAGGTCGAAAGATCAGGGTCTCTTTTATTGGTCCGATAAGTATCTCTACAACATAAACTCAACGGATAATAAGGATACTCTGCGCATATACAGCCTTCACGAGAATAAGCTGATTAAAGAAAAAGAACTCCCCGACATGAAATCCATCTTGTCAAAGCATCAATTTACGTATGCCATGGTGGTCACAAACGAGGAAGAGCTTCTCAAGCTATAAAAATAAGAAGGCTTATCCATAGGGTCTATAAGCCCAGAAACCCTGCCTTCACCCCTCAGCTTGCATCTTTGATAGGCTTCAGAGTAAGTGCCGTGAAGATTTTGCCAGGGTAAAACACTCATGGAAGGGCTGCTTATGGCTGTTAAGCGTATCGTTACTAACCTTGCCGCTGATAAACCCGAGTCTGCCGCTACTTTTTATCGGGATGTCCTGGGTCTGGAGCTGCTCATGGACCACGGATGGATACAGACTTACGGCAATGCGGAAACTACGACTGTGCAAGTCAGCATAGCCAGTGAAGGGGGTTCAGGTACACCGGTTCCTGATTTATCGATTGAAGTAGATAATCTTGATGAAATCCTCGCTCGCATTCATGCGGCAGGTATTGCGCTTGAATATGGCGTTGCTGAAGAACCCTGGGGAGTGCGGAGGCTTTTCGTTCGCGATCCGCTGGGGAACCTTGTGAATATTTTGCAGCATGTATAGAGGATTCGTCATCAAAATTATCGCCAGAAAATGGGTTATCAAATTGTTGGAAGAGCGGCTAAAACCTCATAAACTTAGCTTTCCTTAGACCCGGTGCGCGAAGACGGCACTACGGCATGCATAGAGTCTGCGGCGACCGCATCCGGAGCGGTGGAGTCTTGCGTGGAAGCCTGAGCTTCAATACGCACAATCTGCGACTGCTTAAACCGGTGATCCGGCGTGCAGGTCAGCTTATATTTTGTCTCGGAAAGATCGCGAATCTTCTGCACATAGTTCTGCGTCTCGGGGAAGGGCGGAATGCCCTTGTACTTCTCGACCGCACCGGGGCCAGCGTTGTACCCGGCAAGCGCCAGATCGAGCGCCTCGTCGTCGTTATGGGCGTATTTGCCCAGCCGTTTCTTGAGCGATTCCAGGTAGCGGCCCTGCGCATCAATTGAATTGTGCGGATCGAGGATATCGCCGCCGTTACCCCAATCCTTCCAAGCCTCATCGGTGAACTGGGCTACGCCTCGGGCACCCGCGCTCGAAGCAGCATTGATGCGCCAGTGGCTCTCAGTTTCAAGCTGCGCCGCGATCACACCCGGGCGGATATTCGCCGTCTGACCGGCCTTGCGGAGATCCTCGTGCACCTCTTCCGGTGCGTAGGTCAAGTCGGTCATACCGCAGTAGTCGTCGTAGGTGGCGGCGAGCCCCACCACACCCGTACCCAGGAGCAGCGCAGAGGCAATAATCTGCCAATGCGCCAGCGCCCCGGCGGTCACTTTCGTGAAGATATTCTTGCCGGATGCGGTCTTGAGTGAGCTCTTCTTCGCCATTCCTCTAGCCTAGCACCCCAGTAAGCCCGACTGGCGCGGTTTTCACGGACCGGAATGTAAAATTCCCGTCTCCACTCAGCTCCTTTATTTGAGCGCTGGTATCCGCGCAGGAACGAAGGGGTAGGCAAGAACCGACAGGTCAGAACCTACCGAGCCTCAATACCGTCAGGGAGGTCATCGCTGGTGAGATAGTAGCCGTTGGGCCAGATAACGCTCCAGGTGACGGCTCCGCTGCCGCCTTGATCCCCTGAAGAACGCGCGACCGCGCGAACAACAAATACGCTCTGTGGCTTATCCATACCCGGAATCTTGACCTTAGCCTCGCGGTAATCCCGCACCTGAATATAGGTGCCGGGTTCGGGGTAGAGCCATTTACGCGCGTACTGTTCTGCCTCCTGCATGGTCTTCAGGCGTACCTTGGAATAGTCAAATGTGCAGTCAGCCTCTCCATCTGCCACCTGCTGGTAGGATACGTCCTCCGGGCATGTGGGTTCTTTCCCCGGGGATGCGCTGGCAGACCCACTGGCACTGGGGGCGGCGCTTGTAGCATCGGCTTTATGTTGTTCCTGCCCAGCGTCAGATGAAGTGCTCGGCGACGGTTTGGCGGTATCTGTTGCGGAGGGCGAAGCAGATTCCGAGGGCGAATCCTGCGCTCCCTGCGACTGCTGTGGCTGTTCCGGTGCGGGTGCCGCCTGCGCGCTCTGCTCAGAAACCTGCGGGGTCTGTACCGGGGCGCTCGATACCGGCGCGGAACTTGTGGATACGCTGGGCGTCGCCGTTCTGTTGGGTGTAGCCTCGTTCCGCTGTGTGCCTTTATAAAGCAGGAACATCAGGGTCAAGAACGCCACAATCGCTAGTGCTATGAGAGCGTATTTACGAAATTTTGCCACGGAGTCAACCTCGCCATCGGTGTAAGCACTGAGGGTTTTTCTTTAATGGTATCCGTGGAAACTATAAATATGTAGGGGTTTTCCCCGCTGGTATAAATACAGGGTTTTGCGGTGGGTGACTGTAACAATTAAGAATATGACTACTGCAGAAACCACCGCTGAAACTCCAGCGGTATCCACCAAAAACCTGTTCAAAACCTACGGTCGGGGTGAGGCAACTGTGCACGCCCTGAATAATGTCACTATTGATTTTGAGCGGGGTAAGTTCACCGCGATTATGGGTCCTTCAGGCTCGGGTAAATCAACACTGATGCAAACCCTCGCCACACTGGATACTCCCGATCATATTCCAGAGACCAGCATCCGTATAGGTACCACCGAACTGTACGGGCAGAAGGATAACCAGCTGACCGAGTTCCGGCGTGAACACGTGGGGTTTATCTTCCAGGCGTTTAACCTGGTGCCTACCCTGACCGCCGGGCAGAATATTGATTTACCGCTGGGGTTGGCGGGCAAGAAGCCGGATCCGACCTGGCGTGAATACCTGGTTAAAACCCTCGGTCTGTCAGACCGGTTGGGTCATCGCCCCGAACAGCTTTCAGGTGGTCAGCAGCAGCGTGTTGCTATTGTGCGTGCGCTGCTCTCGCGCCCGGAGGTGGTGTTTGCTGATGAGCCCACCGGTAACCTCGACTCAAATTCGGGTGCTGAGGTGCTCAGGCTATTGCGGGATGCCGCCACTGAGCAGAAACAGACGATTCTGATGGTCACCCATGATGCGCATGCTGCTTCGTATGCTGATCGTGTGGTGTTTTTAAAGGATGGTGCGATTGCTGGGGAGATGCTGAATCCTACGCATGATGCTGTGCTGCAGGCGATGGGACAGCTGGAAGGGTAAAGCATCCGCACATCTAACAGGAGGGGAAATAGCCGCATGTCTACTATGTCTAAACGAACTAATACATCTCTGAATACGGTGGCGCGCTCTAACTTGCGCGCTTCTAAAGGTAAGTACGTTCTGACCGGCATCGGCATAGCGGTTGCCTCATTCTTTATTGCCGCCATTATTGTGCTCCTCGGCTCGCTACAGGGAACTATAGATGCCGCGATAGGAGATGCGCTCTCAGAGGACGATAACGTGGTCCTCTCGGCTGGAACTAACAACCCAAATAATTACACGGCGAACCATTACCTCACGCCCGAAAATCTCGACACGATCACCAACGACCCTTCGGTTCAGCGCACCTGGGTCATATATGACGGGCAAGGTAAACTCGGCACCGGAGAAAACTCAGCAAAGGTGCGGTATACACCGGCCCCCACCGACACCGAGCTCTTCCCATTCCCCATTGACGGCAAACTGCCGGGCACAGACACAGAGCTGTTGATCTCAAAAGAATTCGCTGAAAAACACAACCTGCACCTTGGCTCAACGGTGACCTCACCGGATGTTGTGGCAGCTATTACGAACCCTAACACCGGTGCCACCAAGGAATACACCATTGCTGGCATTTTCGACACCGGATTCTCCGGCTCATTCTCAAACGATAACGTTTATATTGGTGGTACCTCCTATCAGAACGCGGCAGATGAGGCGCTCAAACAGCTTGACCCGAAATCTATGGAGGCGGCGCAGCTACCGCACCCCAGCATGATGTTCGTCCAGTTCAAGGGCGAGGATGACGCCCACGCACGTACCGAGCTACAGAAAAAGCTAGCTACCGGTGATCAAACTACCGAACCCGTGGCGAAGTCAGGTGGGGAGTACCTGCAGGATCTCAAAGAAGAAACATCACAATTCTTTGCCTTTATCGGCGTGATTCTAGGGGCGTTCGCGGCGCTCGCCCTGCTGGTCTCATCTTTCGTTATCTCGAATACGTTCGCAGTGCTGGTCGGTCAACGCATCCGCGAGTTGGCGCTACTGCGCACTCTGGGCGCGTACGGGAAATCCCTGGTGCGCATGCTCTTAGTTGAGGCGCTCGTGGTGGGGGTTGTTTTCTCCGCTATCGGCGCTGCGCTCGTCTATCCGGTCGCGGCGCTCGTCGGTGTGTTGTTTAAAGATTTCATGGTTTCGTATAACCCGCTGGCGTTCGTGGTGGGTGTGGTGGTCTGCACGCTCGTAACGGTTGTTGCATCGCTCGCCCCGGCACGTAGCGCCCTAAATATTTCGCCCATCAGCGCCTTGGGGGAGGGTACCGCCCGAGCCGTGAAGAAGCCGGGCATTGCGGGTCTGATCCTGGGACTGATCGCCGCCGCGGCAGGGGCAGCAGCAGTGTGGCAGTCGCTGAGTCTGACCGGCACACCGGATGCAAGTGTGCAACAAAGCAGCGTTGGGGTGCTGCTGGTCATGGTTGCGGTGTTGTTTTTGGGCGTTGCCGTGTTCTTACTCCTGCCGTGGTTGTTGCCGCCGCTGATTCGCGTGTTTGGTTCGGTGATTCGCTCTCAGACCGGGAATTTGGCGGTTGCTAACGCGCTGCGCTCGCCCAAGCGCACGGTTTCGACCGGGCGTGCCGTGTTGGTAGGTGTGCTCGTGGTGTCTGCCGTACTGAGCGGGTACTCCATTATGACCGCATCTACGGCGAAATCTATGGACCGTGCCTATCCCGTCTCGGCGACGGCAACCTACGGGACCAGCGGCGGTACGGGGGCTGAGAGCCTTGCCAAGGCGCACTCGGTTGCCGATAAAGTGCAGGGGATTAAGAATGTCGAAAGCGTTGCGGTGGCTCCAGCCGCCGGTGCCCTAGAGTACACCCTCACGTCGAAAGACGGCAGCCAGTCAATGAGTAACACCGCGAGTATGGTGGCGCTCAGCCAGGAAGACTTCGCCAAGGTTATTCCGGCTGAGGGCAAGTACCCGACTGAAGATAACACGGTGCTCGTGCCCGAAGCTCTGTACAATGATGCGGGCTTTGACGACTCCACCCGCCTGAAGGCACGCGGACCCTTAGGAGAGATCGAACTCAAGCCTATTAAGTCGACCAGTAAGATCGCGAATATGTACGTGGTGAACCCAGCCACCGGTGCTAAACTGCAGAACCCGGATGACCCGCAGCCCTTAACCCCGCAGCAGCCCGGAGAAGCTGGGGAACAGCCCCAAGGCTCAGCCGCGCAGGAGCAGCGGGGCGCATCCACTGCCTCAGGGGGAATGAATCCCTCAGCCGGGGCGGAGACTATGGTGCTGGTACACGCTAAATCCCCGCTGACCGCTACTGAGAACTCCACGCTACAGGATCAGCTTAATAAGGCTAATGACGGCAACGAATTCACCGGCGGTTTGCAACAGCGCAGTCAGCTCGATCAGATTCTGACGATCATGCTGGGGATTACCCTGGGTCTTCTCGCCCTTGCCGTGGTGATCTCGGTGATCGGCGTGGCAAATACGATGACTCTCTCGGTCAATGAACGCCGCCGCGAGAATGCGATGCTGCGTGCATTGGGGCTCTCCCGCAAGCAGCTGCGCCGCATGATTTCGGCGGAGGCGGTACTGATCACCCTCGGCGCGGTGGCGTTGGGTATCCTTGGGGGCGTCTTTATCGGTAGCGCGAGCGCGAAGGTGGTACTTGCTGCGACCGACCAAAAGGTGGAGTTCGTGCCGGATCTGCCGTATCTGGGGCTGGCGCTGATACTGCTGGTGGGTCTTGCATCAGCATTGGTTGCATCCGCTCTGCCGGCGGCACGGTCGGCTCGGATGTCGCCGGTGGAAGGACTCGGCAGCTAGCTAGTACCGCTGAGCTCAGACTTTTGTCATGGTTGTGCTTTGAAAAAGACCACAGCCATGACAAAAGTCTGGGAAGACAGTAGGGATAAGCGGGGAGGCGACAGCGATAATCCCGCCGCCCCGACTGCCCGGACTACTTATCCGTCACCTTGATGTGCCCCATGGCGCCGCGTTCCATCTCGGCAAACTGGTGATTCACGAACGTGTACGTGCCGGGTTCGCGGAACTGCATCTCAACGAACCCGCCCTGCGCCGAGTCCAGATCGAGCGCCTGCGAGTGACCGCCGCTTTCCCCGTATGGATCTCTGCCGTCCCGAAGCAGGTAGCCGCCCTCCTTATACACGGTGTCAAATTGCGAGCCGACCACGTGGAAACTCATGCCCTTCGACGGTCCCGCAGCCAGCAGCCAGATGCGCACGCGCTCGCCGGTTTTCACCTCCAAAGGCTGATTCACGTACTGGGTGGCATGCCCGTTGAACATGGTGAGCGAAGGAGTGCCCGCCGCAATGCCGTCAGATGAAACTTCGGCGAGCTTATTGCCGTCAGCCGCGGTCTGCCCCGTATCGGTCAGGTATGTTTCATTCTGAACCATCACATACTCGCGATCTACCGGTTCCAGATCCGGCGGGTCGATAATTACGGCACCGTACATGCCCGCCGCCATATGCAGACTCATGGGCGCGGTCGAGCAGTGGTACAGCCAAATACCAGAGCCGGTAGCCTCAAAACGGTAGGTCAGTTTCTCGCCCGGGGCAATGGTTTTCATCGTGTTATCGGGCGAAACCATGCCCGCGTGGAAGTCGAGCGAATGCCCCATCGAACCGTTGTTCTCCAGGGTAATCTCGAAGACATCGCCCAGCTTACCGTGCAGCACCGGGCCCATATACGAACCGTTGAATGTCCACGCCTTCACATCAAGCCCGGGTGCAATCTCGCGGTCGAGCTCCTGCACATCCATGGTCATCTTGTGAACGGTCTTCCCGTCACGTTTCTCGCCCGCAGGCACGGGACGCAGCACCGGATCACGGCGCTCATGGTTCTTGCCGGGGGAGGCATGCATATCAATATTCGCGTTCTGCGCGGTCAGCAGGTTCGTATTTGTGCCCGAGCTATTTGACCCGTTATTACCGCCGGAACCACCCCCGTGATGTCCGTTCGCCTGCAGGTTATTGCCGGTGGTTTTCACGTGAAATACCATGCCCTGCTGGCGGTGCCCGGCCACCGAGCACCAGCCCTCAAGGTCGGAGGTCACCACGCCAACATCCACGCTCTTAGTCTCGCCGGGGTTCAGCGTTCCGGTCTTCGCGCCGTTGGCGAAGGTGAGGTCGTGGGTCATGCCCTGATCGTCGTTCGTCACCTCAATCACCAGGCGGTTACCCACCGGAACCTGCGCGGTATCGGGCGTAAACCGGTAGTTTGAGGTTGCCTTGACCTTCAGCGTTGTGGTCTGCCCTGTGCCGGTCGCCGTAGAACCGCCTATAAAGTTGAATCCTACCGAGCTGGGATCGGCTGCAATACCCAAGGTCAGCGCCAGAATCACCGCAAGCGCACCGAAAAGGGTCTGCCGGGTATGATTCACAGGTTCCTGCTTGACATCCGTAATAGGAGTAGGCTTCTCGCCGCGCGCTCGCGCCGCCATCATCTCTTTACGGGTATTGACCGAGGCCTTAACGCCGCGCACCATAAACGGCAGGAACGACGCCAGACCGAGCGCACCCACGGCAGAGACCGCGACCTTCACCCAAGAGCCCGTAAGCGCATTCGGCAGCATGAAAATAATAAGGCTCAAGTTCACAACCGTCACGCGCCCGGCGGCAAACCTACTGAACTCCTTATTGGATGCGCGCACCACGGCGGGTCCGCCGCCCATACGCTGGGGGAGCAGGTAACTCATAGCCCCCAGAAGCACCTGAAGCAGGAAACCCGCCACGAAAATGGGGGTAACCTCGCTCATGCGAAGCTCCTCAAACGGGGTAGTGAACACCAAGCCGGCAGTCCACACCACGCCGATAATAAGCCAGATAAAACCTGCACCCACCGACATCGGCGGGAACTCTGTGGGACGCTTCGTACGAAGGGTTCGCACCATCACCCACGCCACGATCAGCAGCCCCAGCAGGTACACGAGCAGGCCCGCGCCCGCGAGGGGGCGCATCCCGAAGAGTGAAGCGAGCGTGGTAACCCCAACGCCCACGCACATCAGTATGAGGGCGCGCACGCTGGTTCCCAGGGCGTTTTCGACCATCTTGGTTCGCAGCATCGTAGGCCAGAACGTAATCAGGGTACCAACCACCGTAATACCCACGAACCCGAGAACATTCACGGCCTCATGCGCAAGCATAAACTGCGAATGTAGCGTACCCTGCAAACCAGGTAGAGCTGTCATCGCACCCAGCACGGCACCGACGGGAAGCAGGAACGCGGCGGCGATATAGAAACGAATCGTAGCGCCAAACCGCGAGGGAAGCGCCTGTTTGACCTGGCGAAGAAGCGCATAGCCATGCCAGGCGACCATAGCGCCTACCGCCAGCGCGCCGACAATCGTCAGGGGATAGAACTGCGGCATGAGATCCTGCAGAATCATGCCCACCATCAGCAGCACAATACCGCCGTTAAGCGCAAAAATACGTGTGACCTGAATACCGCGAGCCGA
>ERZ773056.982-NODE-982-length-14744-cov-3.128463_pt1 | contig 14744 bp, 11 predicted proteins | sample MGYA00580857_ERZ773056 | MGnify/ENA primary metagenome ERZ773056 (study PRJEB29015, sample SAMEA2737996) | human oral metagenome | biome: human oral; feature: human-associated habitat; material: dental | place: China | collected 2114 ... | reverse complement strand
AGCGGTGCGAGAAATAGTTGAATGCGTCATGGGGGGTGACGAGATTGCGCTGGCCCTCTGGAATCATGCCAATCTTTTCCTTGATTTCTGCGTCTAGCGCATCCAGATCAGCAAGATATTCCTTTAAGTTTGCTTGAATTTCCTTCTCATGCGAGGGGAGGAGTTTTACAAGCTGTGCAGCTGTTTCCTCTGTGGCTTGTTTATAAAGATCGACATCGAACCAGAAATGCGGGTCGACGACATTTTTTCCATTTTCCTCCATGTAATTAATGCTTGTACTGGGGAAATTCTTTGTGACAGCAGTCCCCTTTTTCTCAAGTACTTCTGCCATCTTGCCCTCAAAGTGTAGGCCATGGTAGAGCAGCAGATCCGCTTTCTTTATTTTTTCAAGATCTGCGGGTTGGGCAACATAGAGATGTGGATCTTCACCCGCCGGGATGATGAGTTCAATGTTCACATAGTCCCCTGCGAGTTGTTTTGTCATATCGCGCAGGAATGACGTAGTGACAGTTACGGTTTTCTTCGCATCACTGGTATTGTTGCTGCTGTTGCTTGTATTTCCGCAGCCTGTGCCAATGATCATCATAAGGGCAAAGCAGAATAGGCCCAGCATCCGTGAATAAGTTTTTCCAAAGTGCATAGATATACCATCCTTTCTGTTGCAGATAAGAATAACAAAAAAATTTATATCTGTAAATATAATTTTTTATATATAAAAAATTATATTTACAGATATAAAAAGGATCCTGTACAATGGATTATAACAGGATCCTTTAATTTCACGTTTTTAGGAGATTTAAATTATAATTTCAGCAGCATCTTTTTACACTGCCGATACGCAATGGTCTCATAAGCACCGATTTGGGATTCGGGATGATCAGCGCCATAGGCACGACCACTGGTAGAAAGGAGTGGTGGTGACTGTATGCGTTTTGCGACTGCCATACCTGTGTAGAGATTCCACCAATGTTCCAGGTCAGTGATGAACTCTGCTGCGTAGGGGAAATACTCTGCAACAAGACCCTTTGTACAGCCAATGTATTCATCAAGTGTTCCGTCTGCATAGTGAGCCAAGATGTCCTCTGGGATGCGATTTTCCTCGGCGAAGGCACGAAAGAGGTAGTCGTGATATGAGTAGCGAATGGGATCGCCTTTGCCCTCATCGACATTTTGTGCATCAGAGAGTTCTGCACTTGGTACTATGTTGATAATGCCCTGTGGAATGACCTCACGCTTATAGACCTCCGTATTCAGATGGCGTGCGAGTGCATAGATCTCATATTTCCAGAGGTCCGCGAGTGCCGCAAAAAAACCTGCATGATCTCCATAGAGGGTTGCATAACCAACAGTAGATTCTGCCTTGTTCGCATTGCAGGTAAAGACGGCATTCCATGCAGCAGCGATGGCGCAGAGGACGCGTGCGCTGCGGTCACGTGCCTGCATATTTTCGCGCACAAAGGAGGAGATCGTCAGATGCTCCCTTGCTGTTCCTGTTGCGTCCATAATTGGAATCTCTGTAAGCTGTGCTGCGGTATGCACAACGCTCTCCTCGATTGGAACGCTCATATAGCGGCAACCGAGATTTTCTGCGAGCTGTGCTGCAAGCCCCTTTGTCGTTGCAGAATTAAATTGACTTGGCATATTGACGAGCAGTACATTGTCTGCGCCGATAGCATCCACATAGAGGGCGGCAGCGACGGCGGAGTCAATGCCGCCTGAGATGCCGATAACAACGCGTTTCATGTGAATGCGTGCGAGGAATTTCTGAATGGCGTAGCGGATCATGTGATATTTTGAAGCGATAGGAGGCACGCTTGGAACTGTGCAGACAGGTGGGAGGTGTTGTGTGTCAAGGATCGTCATTCCTTCTGCGTAGGCGGGGGACATAAGGATGCGCTCACCTCCCGCATTAAATGCGTGTGCCCTGCCCGGGAAGGCGTATACGGTCTTACCTTTGTCTTGTAGACCGAGGGTATTGATATAGAGGATGTTTCTGTTCTTTTCTCGCGCTATATCCGCGAGCTTTTGTGCACCAAAGCAGACGGGAAAGGGAGAGGCGTCGGCAGCGATGATGATATTCTCATTTGGTACCGTATAGAGGAGCGGAGAAAACGATGTTCCTGCGTTGTGCAGAGATTGCTGTGCAACTTCGGTGCATGTGCCGTCCCGTACCAAAAGGAGCGTACGTAGGACGCCCGTGCAGTCCTCTGCTGCATTGCCAAAGAGTACTGTGATGTCTTCTGCGGCGGTAGCAATTTCATCGGCATATGCGGCGCAGTCGCGCAGAAAAGCAGGGATCTTCCACATATTGCCGAGAAAGAGCCCGGAGAGACTGAGTGCGGGGAATACTGCTAAGTCAATGCCCGCGGTTTTTGCCTCCTTTATTTTTTTGAGCATTGCAGCAGTATTGAGGTCAGGACGTCCAGGAATAACTTCCATTGAAATAAGTGCAATTTTCATTGTAATACTCCTTAATTTTAATTTTTATGGAATAAGTGGTGTATGATTCTATGATTATCCTTAGTATAGCATAGATGATTTCATATACCCAATTGGAAAGTTTTGAGATCTTCAAGTAGTGGATCGTTTGTCATAAATATATGATTGCTAGAATCAGTTCCATATGAGCATGTTCGTGTAGGTTTTTCAAACATATGTTACACGAGAGAGAAGAGGCGAAAGAGCCTCACGAGGAGACTTCCAACCTAAGGGAGTCATAGGGAAGTTGTTATACGCCGTGTTGCGCCGTGCAAGCTGCATCTTAAAATCCTCAAACGAGTAAAACGTATGAAAGGCATAAAGCTCTTCGTTGTCCTTTCGGTGTGAACGCTCTACCTTATCATTATGTCTTGGGGTATAGGGACGAATCTTCTGGTGAGCAATGCCAAGACGCTTCAACTCCTTTTCAAACAGCGTCAGATTTTCTTCATCCACCGCTTGGAAGCGCTTGGTAAACTCCACTCCGTTATATCCGTCTGTACTTTATGTATCTTATAACACAATTTGGCGTTCTCTTTTTATTTACTTGTGTAACATATCTATTGTAATTCTACATCTTTTGTATCTGCCATATTCTCATATCTTTCCGGCCAATCGTTCGGCGAGGAGTGTATAGCGGCGGCGCGTGCGATCATTGCTGACCGCGGCATATAGTGCCGCACGATCACCGACGAGAATGACGCGCTGCTTTGCTCGTGTCACTGCCGTATAGAGCAGGTTCCGCTGAAGCATGATATGATGGGCGCGCACAAGTGGCAATAAAATGATTGGATATTCGCTGCCCTGGCTCTTATGGACACTCATTGCATAGGCAAGCGTCAGTGCACGCAGCTCATCACGTGTATACGATACATCCATTTCCTCAGAGAAGTTGACAGTAACGTGCTCTGTATCAATCCATGTAATTCTTCCAATATCCCCGTTGAAGACCCCTTTTGTATAATCATTTTGGGTTTGCATCACTTTATCCCCTATACGAAACCCTGCGACTTCTGACTTGCCCTGGTCCGGTGGATTCAGAGCTTCCTGGAGGCGGAGGTTGAGCATATCCACACCGCATGCTTCGCGCCGCATAGGAGAGAGTACCTGTACATCCATGATAGAGGCATCATTTCCATGTGATAAAAGCGCCCCGCAAAGTGATACGATCTGCTGTGCTGCGTCCTCGCTCGAAACAGCAGGAAGGAATGAAAAATCCTCTGCCGTAAACGATGGAATACGTCCTGCGTTGATTGCGTGTGCATTCAAAACAATTGTGCCTGTGCTGTCCTGCCGAAAAATCTCTGTCAGCCGTACGCTCGGAATGACCTCTGAACGCAGAATATCCTTGAGCACTGCTCCCGGACCAACAGCAGGAAGCTGATCCACATCCCCAACGAGAATGACATGCGTCCCTGGGAGAACTGCTGTCAAAAAATGCTGCATCAGCACAATATCCATCATGGACACTTCATCCAGAATGATGACATCTGCTTCGAGCGGTGTCTTATCATCACGGGAAAAGTGGAGCTGCCCATGTGCGCTGCCCTGCGCCTCAAGCATTCGATGCACTGTGACAGCAGGATGCCCTGTTGCTTCTGCCAGACGTTTCGCGGCACGTCCCGTTGGTGCACCGAGCAGGATCTCCAGTCCCTCTGCTCCCAAGATCTCAATCATGCTGCGTATAACTGTTGTCTTTCCCGTCCCAGGGCCTCCCGTCAGAACAAATACTCCATGGGTCAGTGCAGCTGTCACCGCTTCCCGCTGTGCTACAGCAAGCGTCACAGCGCTCTTTATCTCCCACTCGGCAACGAGAAGTTCTGCATCATCTACATAGATATGCTCTGCTTTCTTTTGCAGGAGACGTAAAGTCTGTGCTGTTTTTTCCTCTGATTGATAAAGATAGGGCGCATAGATTAGACGCTCACCCAATTCATCCACATGGTAAAGGCGCTGTGTCTTCACTTCATGTGCAAGAACCTCCATCACCTCACTGCGCGCAACACCAAGCCGCTGTGCGCTACGGTCGGCAAGAACAGATTCTGGAATACAGCAATGCCCACCAGAAGAAATTTGGGTCAGCTCATAAGAAAGCCCCGCTGCGATACGCGCGGAAGAATTCTTCTCCCAACCAGAAGCGAAGGCAATCGTATCTGCTGTTATAAACCCGATACCATCAACTTCCTGTGCAAGGCGATAAGGATCCCTTTCGAGAATCTCCACGGAAAGCGATCCATAAATTTTGAATATACGTGCAGCATAAGCGCCTGTGACACCATGCGCTTCCAGCCAGAGCATGATGTCCCGCAGCTCGGACTGCTTTGTGTAGGATGAGATGATTTTTTCCGCTGTTTTCTCTCCAATGCCTGCGACTTCCCTAAGGCGATGTGGTTCATTCTCGATCATTTGAAGTGCATGAACCCCAAAATGCGCAACGATGCGCCGTGCCATCGCAGCCCCCACGCCGTCGATGGCGCCAGAGGAAAGAAATCTCTCGATTCCATCAGCACTTGTCGGAGCACTCGTCCGTATGCATGCAGCATGAAACTGGTGTCCAAAACGCGGATGTGTGACCCACCCCCCCTCAAGCCGTACATCCTGTCCGACAAGAGGAGATGCGCCATTCAGCGTAACAGTACAGCGTCCCTGCTGTTTCATACGCAGCCGAAATACAGAAAAGCCACCATCATTTGAGGTAAATACGATACTGTCCACAACACCCTGAAGCACGCTCATCTCTGCTGTAAAGCCTAGGTTTCGCTGCTGCATCTCACGCCTCCGTCAGCCGTTCCCACTTTGCATAGCGCTCCATCAGTTCCTGTTCTTTGGCTGCGTATGCGTTCGCAATCGCGCGGCTGCGTGCAGGGTCACACTGTGTCTCCGGTTTGTTCATCTCGTATTCAAGCCCTTTTAGTTCTGCTTCTCCCATAGCGATCTCTGCCTCTGTGCGGTCAATAAGCTCCTGCCGCTTTGTATCACTCATCGCCTGTGTGCTGCGGATATCTGGCTTGTGCACAGCAGGGAGAATGACACATTTCTGCTCCTCCCGATGCAGTGATACCGCAGAGGTCGATACATCCGGCTCTTTCCCCCGCCTTTGCGTCTTTTGTGCGGCTGCCGGTTCCTCCGCTTCTTTTTTCATTAAGTAGTAGCTATAGTTACCAGGGTATTCCTTGATCCTCCCATCTGCAAGCTCCAAGGTGCAGTTTGCAACTTTATCGAGAAAGTATCGATCATGTGATACGGCGATAAAGGTTCCCGGAAATGCCATCAGCGCCTCCTCTACCGCCTCTCGTGCAGGGATGTCCAAGTGATTTGTTGGTTCATCGAGCACGAGAAAGTTTGCGCCCGTGAGCATAAGCTTCAAAAAGGCAAGACGCGCCTGCTCCCCTCCGGAAAGGGCTCCCACAATCCGCAGTACATCATCCCCATGAAAGAGAAACGCCCCGAGATAATTCCGCGCTGTCTCCTCATCTGTCCCATATGTATAGCAGATTTCATCAAGCACCGTACGGGATGGGTCAAGCCCCTCATGATGCTGAGAAAAATACCCTATCTGAACACGATTACCGATTTTAATACGCCCAACGGCTCCCCCCAAAACACCGACAATAATTTGTAGGAGCGTTGTCTTTCCTGCACCATTTTCGCCGATGAGCGCAACGCCGTCCCCTTTGCGAATAAGCAGAGAAATCCGATCCAAGACAAGACTGTCGTGATAGGAAAAAGAAATGTCCTCTAGCTCTGCGACACGTTGGGCACATTCCCCCGGAGGGTGGAATGCAAAATATTTGAATGTCGCTGCTTGCGGCGGGAGAACGATACGCTCTAGGCGGTTGAGCTGACTCTGTCTGCCACGTGCCTGCTTTGCCTTGACACCTGCCTTATAGCGACGAATGAACTCCTCTGTCTTTTGAATCTGTACCTGTTGTTTTTCATAGGCACTTTGCAGGGCACTGTGGCGCTCTGTCTTAACGCGCATGTAGTGCGTATAGTTGCCCGTATATGTTGTTACCTGCTGATGATCCAGTTCTAGGATGCGCGTCGTCACACGATCGAGAAAATAACGGTCATGAGAGATGAGCAGTACACCGCCACTGTATGTCTGTAAAAATTTCTCCAGCCACTCGATCATACGTATGTCGAGATGATTCGTTGGTTCATCCAGAAAGAGGAAATCAGGCTCTCTCAAAAGGGCCTTGGCAAGACAGATCCGTGTCATCTGACCACCTGAGAAATGGCGTACATCCTTTTCAAGATCGCTCTCTGAAAATCCAAGTCCAAATGCGACGCGGCGGATACGGCTTTCAAAATCATATCCATCCAATGCTTCAAATCGTGTCACAAGATTGCCATAGGCTGCAAGTTCCTCTGCACTTGTCCCTAAAGCAATACGGCGCTCCATAGCCGCCTTTTCCTCTCCGAGTGCAATAATATCAGCAAAAGCACAGCGCAGTTCCGCATAAAGCGTGTCTTCTGAGAATGACACCTGCTGCTCTACATATCCCACCGTATCTGCCCGGTCAAGTGTGACTTGACCGCCATCGCTCTCTTCACGTCCGAGCAGAACGCGCATCAGTGTTGTCTTCCCTGTTCCATTCGCTCCCACAAGACCAACTTTGTCACCACGAGCAATTTCAAAACTCACATGCGAAAACAGTGTGCGTATTCCATAGGATTTTTCAAGCTCTATTGCCTTTAGGCTCCCCATATTAGTTTTCCCTATCTTTCTGCTCGCTCCCGCGGTAATCATGTCCAATGTATAAGATTGCCTGACACGCTCCCGCACCTTCCACTGGCATAATGACGCAGGGGAATGGCATGCCATAAAAGAGAGCAACATGCTCCTCTGCCGTCATGACAGCAGTTTTTGGTCGATCAGAGGAGCGCCCTGTCTCCACACTCGAAATGCGGAAGCCTTTGCCGCGAAGAATGTCGGCCGCGGCAGCACCAGCACCGTCAATACCACTGGAATTGATGACCATGACAGAAATATCCTCTGGAACTGAGGCCTCCTTATCGTGTGTCTGCACGTTGGACGCATCATCATATTCTTCTACCGTATGTGATTGCTTGTTTTCATGCATGCGGTCTCCCTCGGCCAAAAGTTCTGCTGCCGACGGAAGCCCCGTCTGCTGCTCTGAATCTGCCATTACACGCAGACGATCCGGCATACCTGCGCGGTAGCCTGCAGTATCCTGTTCTGCACGTTGCAGTAGAGACTCAGAAAATATCTTTCCTGCCCCCTCAAAGAACGTCATTCTGGTTGCTGTAATATCTGGAATCCAAAAGCTTACATCTCCAAGATATGCAGGAGTCCCTGTAACAGTCTGCATCGTTATCCCACGATGTGACGTATCCTTGAACCGCTGCACCAACGTGACCAGCTGGCGCACGGACAAATCTGTTTCAACCGCCTTATAGAGCTCCTCCACGATGATGGGCAAACGCGGCAATACCTGCGGTGAAACGATCTGTGCGGAAACCGCCTGCATAAAATGCTGCTGCCGTACGATGCGCCCCATATCGCCCTCTCCGTCACGATAGCGTACATATTGGATGGCATGGGCTCCATCCATATGCTGTGCACCCGGTTCAAGGTCAATAATAAGACCGCCATGATCATCCCATGGGTCCTCATAATACATACGTTTTTCCACTGTAATATCAACACCGCCAACAGCGTCTACCATACGCTCAAATACTGTCGTATCAATCAGAATATAGTGCTGAATGGGGACACCCATCAGATCCTGAACAGATGCAAGCGTCAGCGCATGCCCCCCGTATGCATAGGCATGGTTGATTTTATCATATCCATAATCTCCAACAAGAACACGCGTGTCACGAGGAATGGACAGGAGTGTCATCCTGCCCTGTTCTTCATCAATGGCTGCAAGCATCAACGTATCAGTGCGGCCGACATCTCCCTCCCGACGATCAACACCCATAAAGAGAACAAACGCCAATCCATCTACATCCTCTTTGTAAAATCCGGAACTCCCTCGTAAAGAGCCAGATAAAAAATATGCGTTCATATAATAAGCGGCATATACCAAAACAAAGGAGACGAAAAATATAGCACATGCATATTTAATAAACACTCCGTCGAGTTTTTTTTGAAGATCCATATGACTGTCAGACGTTTTTTCTCCCAACCTCTGTCGCGTCCTTTCCCTTTCTCTGACTGTTGTTTCAGTATAACAGAAACAACAGTTCTATGCAAATAGGCCAAGTGTAAGTAAGTAAGTATTTCATCTGCCTGCACAATAAAACTGTCATTCCAGGCCATATACAAAAACGCCTCCATTTTTCATGAAAAAACGAAGGCATGAGTGTATATATTCAATTCGTGTGCGATTTTTCCATCCACATCGTAAAAATACGATCTGCCATACTATCAAGGGACGTGCAGTCATGCACGTCGTAGCCAGCGTTTGTCAATTTTTCCCCAAGAGTCAACAGATGCGGTACCGCAAGCGACGCCTGTATAAGCAGGTCACTCCTGCGGAACAAATCTATCGGTGCTCCCTCAGCGATTACGCGCCCCTGTGCTAAAAGGACAAGATGCGATGCAACACGCAGAATATCCTCCATACTGTGTGAAACGAGGATGATGGTAACGCTATGCTCACGATGAAGCATCAATAGCATTTGCAGGAGTTCTTCACGTCCGCGGGGATCAAGACCAGCCGCCGGCTCATCTAAGATGAGATATCGTGGTGCAAGTGCAAGCACTCCTGCAATCGCAACACGCCTACGCTCTCCGCCGGAGAGCGCAAAAGGCGAACGGTCACGATATGCTTCTTCCAGATGCACAAGCTCCATAGCATCATGGACACGCTTTTTTACAGCATCCTCTGTCAGGCCTTGGTTTCGTGGTCCAAAGGCAATATCCTCGTAAACGGTTTCTTCGAAAAGCTGATGTTCTGGATACTGGAACACCATACCTACATGGAACCGTGCCTCGCGTGCTGCCTTTCGTTCCTGCGCTGTCGCCCCATGCAGCGGAATACCATCCACCTTGACCCTTCCACTGCGGGGGACAAGCAGACCTCCAATTAACTGCATGAGTGTGGATTTTCCTGCACCAGTCTCTCCGGCAATCGCTGTAAAATCCCCTTCCTCCACAGTAAGGGAAACATCGTGCAGAGCCGTATGAACAAGTGGTGTATCCTCCATATAGATATAGGAAACGGACTCTATTTGGATAGACAACAGATCAACTCCTCATCTGTCAGAATTTCAGTGGGAAGTTTCATCCCTTTTTTCCGCAGACGTTCGGCAAGATCCACTGCTAGTGGAACATCTAATCCGAGTTGTCTAATCCGATAAGGGGATGAAAAAACCGCATGTGGTGCCCCATCTATGACAATTTGTCCCTCATTCATTAAAATGATGCGGTCTGCGGCAACCGCTTCTTCCATAAAGTGTGTAATGTATATAACGGTAATCCCATACTCCTTATGCAGGTATTTGATCGCAGCAAGAACCTCTGCCCGCCCCTTCGGATCCAGCATTGCAGTAGGCTCATCGAGCACAAGACATCGTGTCTGCATGGCAAGCGCACCTGCAATCGCAATGCGCTGTTTCTGTCCGCCTGAAAGCAGATGCGGGGCAGAAAGCCGATATTTTTCCATCCCGACGAGCTGAAGTGCATGGTCTACCCTATGACGGATCTCCTCGGGGGGAACACCAAGATTCTCTGGGCCAAAAGCGACATCATCCTCAACAACAGCAGCAATGAGCTGATTGTCAGGGTTCTGGAACACCATGCTGACTGCCTGGCGAATATTCCAGTGGCAATGCTCATCCATCGTATCATATCCGTCAATGATACACCTTCCCTTTGTTGGGAGCAGCAATGCATTTAAGTGACGTGCCAATGTTGATTTCCCTGAACCGTTGGCCCCCAACACGGCAACAAATTCTCCTGAAGCAATGGAGAGTGTCACATCTCGCAGCGCAGCACGTCCTTCAGCTTCTCCTTGCCGATAGATATGCGTGAGATTCTCAAGCACAATCAATGGTTCTGGTGAGGTCATATGCTTACACATAAATCCGATCAACAACCTCTTTTCAAAAAAAATATTTCAACATGACAAGATCTATATCAATGTTTAGATTTCGATTTGAGTGTGACATAGAACGTGGTTCCCTTGCCATGCTCACTCTGAACGGAAATACGCCCATGATGCGCCTCAACAATCTCACGCGCAATGGCAAGTCCAAGTCCATTGCCGCCCATACGGCGCGAACGTGCCTTGTCCACACGGTAGAAGCGGTCAAAGATCCGCTCTTGATGCTCTGGCTCAATACCGATACCGGTATCGGTAACGCTGAAACGAATGTCTCCCTTTTCACCAGCCTCGATGCAGATTGTGATCCGTCCATGCTCTGGTGTGTATTTCACTGCATTGTCAACAAGAATTAAAATCAACTGTCGAATCTTTTGCTCATCCGCATAAATCTCTGCTCGTCTTGGCAAAATCTCCTCTATAACAATGTCTTTTTTCTCTGCGAAGGGCCGCATGATGCGTACAGTCTGCTGCGCAGCGGCAACCAGATCCATACGAACTGGTTTTAGCTGATTTGCCTTTCCATCAGTACGGGCAACAATCAACAGATCGCTGACGAGTTTTGTCATCTTCTTGACCTCATCCCGCACATCTTCAATAACCTGTTTTAGAAAAGGGGAAGTGATCGAGGTATCACTGCGCAAAAGATCTGCCGAAGCGAGTACGACGGCAAGGGGGGTACGCAGCTCATGCGAGGCATCCGCTGCAAACTGGCGCTGCCGTTCATACGCCTCACGCACGGGCTTCATGGCACCACCGGAAAGCACATAACCTACACCGGCAGCAAATACAAGAGATACCACACCAAGAACTGTAAGTGCCGATGTTGCTTTTTCCATGCCATTATACATTGCTGTGACATCCTTGCCGACATACACTGTCTGGATTGGCATGGGTGAGCTGAATACCCGCTCGGCGGTCATCATCACTTTTATCTGATGACCGCCAATTGTCTTTGTGAATACACGCACCTCCCCCTCAGATGGATTCCATGTTCCTACAATATCGAGAATAAAGGATTCAATACGAAATGAGGCGCGTGAAAATTTTACCAATCTGCCACGCTCATCAAAAACGTAGTAAAAAAGGCGGTCATTGGTGCTCCGGTACAATTTCGTTTCATCCAAATCCCCGTCCGCATGGAGTTCAAAATAGGCTTGTGATTCCGCTACACTGTCTGCCGTATCTAAAAGCTCACGTGCCTGCTCCGATGTAATCGCCCACTCCATCGTCTTATGCATGGCAAAGAGGAGGACGATGACAAGCCCTCCCATGACGAATGCATAGCGCAACATAAGCCGAAGTCTGCTGCGTCCAAAGATATTATGCTCATTCAACAATGCGTTGTCTCCAGCTTGTAGCCAACGCCGCGCACAGTCTTGATGACCGATCCCTCTCCTTCCGCATCGAGTTTTTTACGCAGCATTTTCATATAGGAGTCGATATTATTGGAACTTACATCGGCTTCAAGCCCCCAGATACGATCTAGGATAATATCCCGAGGTACCACAATACCGATATTCTGTGCAAGCAGATCGAATAATTGGAATTCGCGCGGTGAGAGCTGAATCAGCTTTCCGTTTTTCTCCAGAATATTGGCTGTGCGGTTTAGTTTAAATCCGCCAATCTCATCTACCTCATGCTGAATCCGCTGTGTTGACCTGCGCCCAAGTGCACGCAGACGTGCGAGCAGCTCGGAAAACTCAAATGGTTTGACGAGATAATCATCTGCCCCTGCATCAAGACCTACTACACGGTCCTCCACCGAATCCCGTGCCGTCAGCATAAGGATTGCACGGTCATAACCATTCCTCCGCAGCCGCGCACATGCCTCTACACCTGTTTCCCCCGGCATCATCCAATCTAGGATGAGAATATCATATTCTGTGTACATTGCATATTCATATATATCATCACCATCGGTCACCCACTCAACTTCGATCTCGTTTTGCTCGAGCATATACTGAATGAGTTTCCCAAGACGCAGATCATCCTCAGCAAGCAGAACGCGCATCTCATCATCTCCCTATTCTTGTTCTGTATGTTATGAGAATTATATGCAAAAGGGGTGAAAGATAGCTGAAAACCGATCGCTCACGGTGCATGATCTACAGCGATCATGCGATAAAAGACCAATGTCCCAAGACCATATCCCGTCACCATGATAATCCCCATCGGCAGTGCTGTTTGGTCGCCCGCAATCCCGGTCAGAGGCATAGCACAAGCACCCAGCAGCATAGAAAAGCAGCCAATCAACGCAGATGCACTGCCTGCATTTTTCCCCTGCCGCGACAGTGCAAGCGAAAAACTCGCTGCCCCCATTACTGAGAGCGGAACAATCGTGATAAAGAGCAGGATGAGAATCACCGCAAGCGATACAGAGAAATAAAATCCAAGCAGAAGCAGCAGACTTCCCGCAAGCGGAACGAGCACGGAATATTTTAGAATTACAATATCAGGAATCCGCCCTGCAAGGCGTGCCGGAAGGACCCCGGCAATCAGAAGGCCTGCCCCGATGCCGGCAAAGATCATGCTGTAAACCTGCGGTGAAACGGCATAAATGTTTTGAAAAACAAAGGAAGAGCCGGAGAGATAGGAAAAAAATGCCCCAAACACAAAGCACTGCAGCAGACAGTGTCCGAGGAAATACCGATCGCGGAAAAGCACTGGGAATTTCTTCAGCGAGTCTGTCATATTCTCGCTGCGAGATTCTTTCGGCAAGGTTTCCTGATAAACAAGTGTTGTTCCCGCAAGAAAAACGCCAATCACTGTCAGCAGTACAAAGGTCGCACGCCAGTCAGCAAAAAGCAGAATCTGACCGCCAATAACAGGCGCGATAATCGGAGCAAATCCGTTCACCATCATAAGTACAGCAAAGAACCGCGTCAGTTCCACTCCCTCGCAGACATCACGCGCAATGGCCCGTGCAATGACAATGCCGCTTGCCCCCGCAAACCCCATGAAAAAACGAAAAAAGAGAAAGATATATATGTCCTCAGCAAGGACACAGCCAAAGGCTGCACCGACAAAGACCAGCATACCGACAAAGAGCGGTCTGCGTCTTCCGAGCAGATCACTCAGGGGGCCTGCAAGAATCTGGCCAAGCGCCATGCCGAGGGTCGTCATCGTCAGCGTCAGCTGCACAAGCGAGGTGGATACATTCAAATCCCGCTGTACCTCCGGCAGAGCCGGCAAATACATATCTGTTGAAAGCGGTGCAATGGCTGTCATCATTCCCAGGAAAATAATCAGCCATAGACGTCGGCGTTCAGTCATTTCTATAAATCTCCTTCTAGGATTCATGCAAAGCACAGCAATCGCCGGATGCATCCACTTTTTTCCTGCACCTCATCAGCCAGTCTTTGAGTGTTTCCCAGATTGCTGTTGCAATGACAATTCCGGCAGCAATGGAGACCGCATAAAGGAAAGTTTTGATTCCCTGTGTGCCAAATCTCCCCCAGTCACCTAATACCGCATAGAACATCGTGCGGTAGAGCGAGCCACCGGGCACCATAGCGATTACCCCGATGATGAGAAAGATGGTTGCAGGACACTTATAAATGCGTGCCAGAAGTTCTGCCGAAATCGTAGCAAAGACCGCCCCCGCAAAGAATCCCGCAAATTCGTTCCATCCGAGCGCCGGAAAGAGGAGAGTGAATCCCCAAGCTCCCATACAGACAACCGCCCCCATAATGGCATCCTTGATGTGCCCATGCCATAGGAGATGAAAACACAGCCCCCCGACAAATGATGTCAGCAAATAGACCCACCACAACGTTTCAAAGGCAATGATCGTTCCGGACGCGCTGAATGCAAACCCCGCTGCAATGAGCAAGCTCAGAATGAATGCCTCTGCACATTTTAATAGCCCGGAGATGGTCTCCTGACTAAACATGTCGCGAAGTGAGTTCATCAACGCAAGCCCAGGAATCACAGGCATAATATTTCCCATATTGATCGCAGCAGGATGAATCTCCATACCAAACCACATGAAGGAGTTTGCAAGCATTCCTCCGACAAAGCTGAGCAGGACAAGGGCAAAGTATGGATTCAGTTTCGTTTGGCTGAGCAGATACTGCAAAAGCCGCAGGAGCACGCCCACAATGCCTGCACAGGCAGCATCCTCCAGCCGGCCTCCAAAAGTGCTGGGATTACAGGTGTGAGCCATTGTGCCTGGCAAAGCACAGG
>ERZ773056.981-NODE-981-length-14748-cov-47.084598_pt1 | contig 14748 bp, 17 predicted proteins | sample MGYA00580857_ERZ773056 | MGnify/ENA primary metagenome ERZ773056 (study PRJEB29015, sample SAMEA2737996) | human oral metagenome | biome: human oral; feature: human-associated habitat; material: dental | place: China | collected 2114 ... | reverse complement strand
AATACAGCTCCCCTTTCCTTAAGCCACTATAGGCCAACAAACGAAATAAGGCATAATTTTTATAAGGCTCTTCTGCCTTAATAATGGCTAAAAACTCATGCAATTCCTCAACGCTAAAGAAGTTATCTGACTTCTTCTTTTCCCTTTTAGGAAGCACTACTTGCTTCATGGGATTATCAGCAATTAATTTCATCTTTATTGCAAAATCAAATACTTGGCTAGTGTATGACTTGACCTGTTTAATATTTTTAAAAGTCTTCCCTTTTTCTGTAATGAATTCCTGGCACTGCCAAGGTGTAATCTTGGAAATTTTAAACTGACCAAGAACTGGTAAAATATGGATCCTGAACTGGTCATCTGTACGGACGCTTGTCGTCCTTTCTACTGTATCTTGATAAGTTTTGAACCATTCCTCAAAAACTTCATCAAAACGTCTCTCTGAGGCTCTCATAAGCTCTGAAAACTCGCCTGATGCTTTTTTGTGGTAAATCATAGCTTCATACTGTCTAGCCTCTCTAAGACTCTTAAAGCCGCTTTTAAAGAAATCCTGACGCTTGCCATCAATCACCCTGTAGATTCTGACCTTATAAAGATACCCTGATTTAGACTTTTTAGCCTTATATTTAATAATAGACATTCTAATTTCTCCTTTATTTTTTAAGGTTTCGGAGCTTATAAAATAAAGAAATTACTGATTAAACCATTTGTTTAAATCGTTTTATAAATCATTGATAGTTAATTCTATTTCTCCCTCCTCATTGGCTATTCTATTAAATAATTCTTGAATATCGTGATTAAGACTATTTCGTAATGATTCTTCTTGATTTTCAAGTTCGAATAGTTGATTTTGTAAGTCACTTAATTGCTTTAAAATCTTTCTTCTTTTCTCATGGATAGACTGTAGTTTCTGAATCTCTTCTTGACTTAATAACTCTATTCCATTAACAGACTGTGCCATATTTAGCATGTATAAATATGCTGTCTTTGCATCATCAGTTAAATTCTCCCAGCTATTAACAGTCTTATTTGGAGATTGTTCTATGCCTAGTAAAAAAGGGATGGAGACTCCGAAGTAGTCGGCAAGTTTTTTTGCATTTTCTTCTTTTGGCTTTCTAGTACCTTGATTATAAGAACTAAGAGCACCATAAGGAACACCAGACTCTTGACTAATCTCCTTTAACTTTTTTCCAGATTTTTTGATCATTTCTTTTATTCTAGTAGGTGGTTTTCCAAAAACATTATTAATATTAGCCATAAAAACTCCTTTCAGACTATTATTTTATCATTTTTAAACAAATATGTATATTTTTAGTTGACAAAAACAAAAAAGTTTAATAAAATTCAATTATTAAACAAATTTGTTTAATTTCGGAGCTTATACAATAAAGAAAGAGGTCAGAATATGGCAGAAGATTTTACTATCCACTTACCCAAAGCAACTGAAAAGAAGTTGCTCGCTCGCTACGATAACATGGTTCAAAAGGCTATAGAAAAAGCCCTTGAAGATAGAGAACTCTATAAACCTATGATTCGTATGTCAGGCTTGTGCCGTTGGCTTGATGTATCCACCACTACTATTGTCAAATGGCAACGTGAGGGCATGCCTCACATGGTGATTGATGGAGTGACCTTATATGATAAACGTAAGGTTACTGCCTGGCTACAACAATATGAGAGATGAGAATAAAATAGCAATTTATTTGATAAAAATTTTTTGTCTATTTCATCATTTTTTACTGAAAAATAATTGTGAAAATAACTATGAAAATATTATGAAAACAGAAAAACATGACCCCATTTTAGGGTGCTTCAGAAAATTTATAACAGGGCGCCCTCTAACAGCCCGCTATGTGCACATCTGATGTGCATTTACTACACCCGTTTTTTGGCAAGTTTGACCGTAGCAAAATGAAAATGGTCCGACGAAGTCGGCTTGGGGTTGCTCCCCCAAGAATGTCATTTTACGGAGGTCTTTGCGCAGACAAAAAAGAGGCGCCGATAGGCGACCTCAAAAAGAAAGGAGCTTGATTTGGACTTTGAAGTCAGCTTAGACAATATCACTTTAACTGCCTATATTACGCATAACAAGCTCTATACGATAAAAACACTGATAGAAACTCATACTGCTATTATCGTTCAAACTGCTATGACAGATATGTTCAAAGCCTATACCCGGGATGGGGGCCACGTTAGACTCCTCCTAGACTACGACAAATTAAAAGGACAAGCCTTTAACTCTCGCCCTTTCAGGATAGAGTTTAATCCCAATAAACTCCGTCCAGTTGATAATAATATCTTGAACTCTATTATACCAAATCTTGAAGATATTTCAATCTCTCGTGCCGATTTGGCTTTTGATCTATTTGAAGTTGATTGCAGTGAATTTGTTTTTGAAAAGAAAGGTCGCCCTACTGCAACCAAAGAGTGGAGAGACCAGAATGGAAAACTGGAAACAAAGTATCTAGGCTCCTCTAGGTCAGAAAAGCAAATCAGACTCTATAACAAAAAAGTTGAGCAATTAGAAAATGGCTCTGAAAATGATAAGGAGTTCGCAAGAAAATTTACTCATTGGTGGCGATTAGAGTTTCAGTTACGCAGTCGTTCAGTTGAAGAAATATTCGAGATTATAAATTCAATTGTTTTTAAGCCTTTCACATTTGACGAGCTACCAGTTGAAACTCAAATCTATCTAGTGGCATATACACGTGATAAAAATATTTGGAAAAAATTGCATAGAAATACACGAACTAAGTACAAAAAAATTTTGGAAAACCATCAAACTTCTGAAATTGATTATCTGCAACTTTTGAAAAATTTGTTACATAAGGAACGACCCAAACTAGAAAAGCAACTTGCTTTCTATGGTGGACGATAAGAAATTCTCATTAAAACTTTTCCCTCGTGATCTAAAAATTCCTGACTGCAGGGATTAGGGGATTGGGGATTTCCCCAAAAATTTAAAAAGTCAAGGATGGTCGGTTTTAGGAGCTGGCCATCTCTGACCTTTTTAAAAACAGCATTTGGGTACCCAAGTGCTATGCTTGCCAGAAGAAAAGGGCCCTGAGGGCCTCAAGAGAAAAATGCCAGAACGGAGGTGGCTATTTTTGAAAAGTGAAGAGAAACGAAAACGGATGATCCAGAAAAAAATCCGCTTGACGGAGGAAGAGGCTCGGTTTATTTCGACCAAAGTTTTAGAATCTGGAATGACAAATTTTAATTCCTTTGCCCGCATCATGTTAATTATGGGCGAAGTCAAAATTTTGAATTTTGAAGAATTAAAGGAATTACGTCAGGCTATCAATCGGATTGGAGTCAATGTCAATCAGATTGCAAAAAAAGTAAACGAAGATGACCAGGTTAGTCTAAATGAGTTGAGTCAGATTCTTGAACTACAAAAATATTTGAAAGATACAGTCAATCAATTTATTCAAAAACAGGAAAATCAAACAAAGGAACAAGACAGATGGTTCTGACAAAGATTTAATTTATTCTATATATTTTTTCTTGACATTCTGCTCTTATTTATTCTAAACTGTAAGTAAGGATAGGATAACGTAGGGCGACTGGTAACAGTTCGTTCAAAGGTATCGTCTTCTGGTACGGGTGTGGGACTGCCTTCAGCTTAGAGCTGTAAAGACCCCAGACTACCATCGGTCCTATTCGTTTTACTCTTGGATTATATTCAAGAGTTTTTCTTGCCTAAAAAGTATAAAAGATATATACTAGCTATATAAGATATAGATTGGAGATATACCATGACTACATCACTTGCTAAGCAATACAATTTTAAAATAAATGAAGTAACAATGGAGCAAGCTAGAGCCATTATCAAGGAAAAAGGAATGACCATGACGGATGCTATCACTCTTTTTATAGAGCAGATTGTCCTCGAACAGGACTTGCCGATCAGGACTGCAGAAGATTTACACCGTGAACAGTTGATTGAGGAATTACAAGCTCAATCCGAACGAGCCTTAAGAGAATATGAAGCAGGCAAAGGTATTTCCCTAGACAGTATGAGGGCACGCTATGGCTTATAAAGTAATTGTTTCTGATGAAGTGAGCCAAGCCATTGACAGTATTCATGATTACATCACTACTGTTCTTTTATCACCTCAGTCTGCTAAAAATACTGTGGGTAAAATTTTAGATGGCTTAAAAAGTTTAGAAGTCTTTCCTGAGGCTGGTTTTAACGCCGATGAAAAAATCGGTGTAAAGATTAACAGTAAGTACCCTACACGAGGAAAAATTATCGGTCAGTATGTTTTACTCTACTTCATCGACCAAAAACGAAACACTGTTTTTTTATCTCACCTATTCCACACAAAAAGCGACTATGTCACTTTGCTACAAAATGGTAATAAAAAAAGCTCAACTGATTGAGACAACTTTCATTATTTTATAAGCTCCGAAACCTTAATTTTTGGTACCTTTTTGGTACCGTCTTAGTTTAACAATACGGCATGTACATAATATTTTACAGCTACTTTCCCTTTAGAAACGTTGATTTAATAAGGATTTAAATATTACAGAGTATACCTTTGTAAAATACGGTCTCAAATAAGAACCGTATTGACATTAAAACGAATGTTGATACAAAGCCATTTCCGAGAAATCGGATTTGGCTTTTTTTGTTTTTCAAATAGAAAATCCTTTGAAATCTGGAATGAGGCAGCATGACTACTGTCACTCATTCCTTCATCTCAAAGGATTGGTTTTAATTATTGATCTTCTTTCAATTTTTCTCGCTCAAGGCGAAGTTTGCGATTCGGATTCAGCCGGTTAAAGAGTTCTTCCAGCTTTTTTGCATTCCAAACATCTGCTGCTGAGACAAAGTTGCCATTTTCGTCTCGAAAAGATATTGGTTTATCACCCATTACATATCTCCTTAGTCAACAAATTCAAACTCAAAACTGCCGATACGCACCAAATCTCCGTCCTTGGCACCACGCGCACGAAGCGCCTCGTCAACGCCCATACCACGCAACTGACGGGAGAATTTCATGATGGACTCATCACGGTCAAAGTTAGTCATTGTAAAGAGTTTTTCTAGTTTATCACCTGAAAGCACCCATGTAGCATCATCATCACGAGAGATTTCGAAGGCTGGTGCTTCTTCATCAAAGCCATAATAAGCCTCGTCTTCCATATCGGATTCTTCATAAAGCAGAAACTCAGGTGTCTTATCTAGTAGCTCAGCTGTCGCATCTAAGAGCGTAGCAAGCCCCTGCTTGGTCAGACTAGAAATAGGGAAAATCTGCGGCAACTCTTCAAATTCGTCATAATTGGCAGCCAGTTTTTTCTTGAATTCTTCCAAGTTTTCTGTGCTATCAGGCATATCCATCTTATTGGCTACAATAATCTGCGGCCGTTCCATCAAGCGCAAATTATAGGATTCCAACTCCTTATTGATCGCAAGGTAATCCTCATAAGGATCGCGTCCCTCACTGGAAGACATATCAATAACGTGCAAAATGACCCGTGTCCGCTCGATATGACGAAGAAACTGGGTACCTAGGCCCACTCCCTGACTGGCTCCTTCGATCAAACCTGGTAGATCGGCTACAGCAAAAGATTCCCCAGACTGAGTCCGAACCATGCCCAGATTAGGAACAATCGTAGTAAAGTGATAGGCTCCGATTTTCGGCTTAGCTGATGTAATCACACTTAGAAGGGTTGACTTACCAACTGAAGGAAAACCAACCAAACCAACATCAGCCAGCACTTTTAGCTCTAGCAGTAATTCTCTTTCCTGACCGGGCTCCCCATTTTCAGAAATTTCTGGAGCTGGATTTTTAGGTGTAGCAAAGCGAATATTGCCACGACCACCACGACCGCCATGCGCTACGATGAATCGTTGACCGTGTTCAATCAAATCCGTAATGACCTTGCCAGTTTCAGCATCACGCACGGTCGTCCCCTGCGGTACACGGACAATCAAATCCTCCGCTCCTCGACCATGCATTCCCTTAGTCATTCCTTTTTCGCCTGATTGAGCCTTGAAATGACGATTGTAACGGAAATCCATCAAGGTGCGCAGTCCTTCATCCACGACAAAAATCACATCACCACCACGACCGCCATCGCCGCCCCAAGGTCCGCCATTGGGTACATATTTCTCTCGGCGAAAAGCTACCATGCCATCGCCACCTTTGCCAGCCTTGACCTGAATCTTGGCTGTATCTAAAAACATACTCATATAAATTCTCGCTTCTTTTTTACTCTAAAAAAACGCCTTGCAGCGTTTAGGATTAGAAGATTACGCCGATAGCTTGTGCAAAAATTGCACCAATCGTTACAAGTAACATGATTACCACGACCAGCATTGTCAATTTTTCAAATCCAGTTTTTTTACGTTGTCCGTTATCTCCAAAAGCCACTTTATTACCTCAATTCCTAGATTACTCCCTATATTTTAACACGATTAGCATACTTTTTCAAATATTTACGAGATGAAAAAGAAAAAGAGAGGTTTTACTCCATTAGCCAAAGAATTCTAAAGGATATTTATGGAAATAATTTAAAAAGATTGAAGAACTCACTCCAAATAGGAGGCTTCTCCAATCTTTTGACCTTTATTCGATACCAATTTCAGCACGGACGACATACGCAATTGTGTCCACATAATAGTCCACTTCTTCGTGGGTTGGCGCTTCAGCCATGACACGCAGAAGCGGTTCTGTCCCACTTGGGCGGACAAGGATACGGCCGTTTCCTGCCATTTCAGTTTCCATTTTTTCAATAATGGCTCTGATGGCTGGTACTTCCATTGACTTATCTTTCATGGCATTTTCGACACGAATATTAACCAATTTTTGTGGGTAAATGGTCACTTCCGCCGCAAGTTCAGACAAGCTCTTGCCAGTTTCTTTCATCACTTTGGTTAATTGTACCGCTGACAATTGACCATCACCAGTGGTATTATAATCCATGATAATGACATGTCCAGATTGCTCGCCACCTAGATTATAACCGTTCTTGCGCATTTCTTCTACCACATAGCGGTCACCAACGGCAGTCACTACTTTATTGATGCCTTCGCGCTCCAAGGCTTTGTGGAAGCCAAGGTTGGACATAACCGTAGTCACAATTGTATTTTGAGCCAATTGGCCTTTTTCAGAAAGATACTTGCCGATGATGTACATAATCTTGTCACCATCTACAATATCGCCATTTTCATCAACGGCAATCAAGCGGTCACTATCGCCATCAAAAGCGAGTCCAATCGCCGCCCCTGATTCACGGACTGTTTCCTGTAAGCCTTCTGGATGAGTTGAGCCTACATTTAAGTTAATGTTGAGACCATCTGGATTTTCTCCGATAACAGTCAGCTGGGCACCCAAATCAGCAAAAATTTGACGGGCACTAGTTGAAGCAGCGCCATTTGCTGTATCAAGGGCAACGTGCATTCCTTCAAGATCTAAACCAGTTGAAACAAGATATTGTTGGTACTTACGCAGGCCTTCTGGATAATCCATGACTTTTCCTAAGCCTTCTGCACTTGGACGTGGAAGGGTATCTTCTGCTGCGTCCAGCAAAGCTTCGATTTCAAGTTCGCGTTCATCATCCAGTTTATAACCATCGCCACCAAAGAATTTGATGCCGTTATCGAGAGCAGGATTGTGGCTAGCCGAAATCATGACACCCGCGCTAGCTTTTTCGGATTTAACCAAGTATGCAACACCCGGAGTAGCAATCACACCAAGTTTGTAGACGTGGATCCCCACAGAAAGCAGACCTGCAATCAAGGCACTCTCCAGCATTTCTCCCGAAATGCGTGTATCACGGCCAACAAATACTCGAGGAACTTCACTTTCGTGTTGGCTCAGAACATATCCGCCAAAACGACCCAGTTTAAAAGCCAATTCCGGCGTTAACTCCACATTAGCTTCTCCACGAACACCATCGGTTCCAAAATATTTACCCATTTTTCAAATTTTCCTTTCAAATCTTGCATTTATTTACTAGATGAACTCGAACTTGAGCTCGATTTTGAGCTTGACGAATTCGAATGTGTGGTTTTGGTCGTAACTTTCATCGTTGTTTCAAACGGTGTCACAACACTTGGCAAAACATTCCCATTGGCATCCATGGCCTGCAAGGAAGCTGCCCCACTATAATTTCCTGAAATAGTGACGTTGCTTGGTAAGACTGCTGCGACATGATTAACTTTTTCCAAAGTTTCTTCATCGCTTGTCACTGTCACTTCTTCGTGCTCCAAGCTCACATTTGTGATAGAGATATCTTCTGCAACCTGACTGCCTGTGATGAGATACTTCACTGGTACTTTCTTGCTTGCTTTCTTACCTATCTTGACTGAAATTTTTTGCGGATTGACCGTAGCAGAAAGGCCGCTAGGTAGATTTTCGACTTTCAGCTGCACTTCGACTGTTCCTTCTGATGCATTGGATAAATCCGCTACCACATGGAACTTCCGTGTACTTTCCTGCATTTCGCTACTTAAAGCCACTCTATTAGAACCCGTCAAAACAACACTAGCTTCGGAGGTGAAGCCGCTAATGAAGTACCGCTCACTATCATACTTGATATCAATAGGGACATTAGAAATCGTATTACTATAAGTTTCCGAGGTCACTTGACGAATGCTGATACTATTTTGAAAACTACTAGACGTCGCATAAATAAACAAAACCAAAGCAAAAAATAAGGAGGAGATAATATAGAGAATTTTTTTACTTTGTTTCATTCTTCCATCCTCCTAGGATACGATTCTTTAGGCTCATTTTCTCATGCTTGTCTGATAAGAGAACTTCCCGCAGTTGTGATTCGAACTCGCTCAAACTCAAGTCATGCTTGAAGACTCCATTATGTGTCGTAGAGATACCGCCTGTCTCCTCAGACACGACAAAAGTAAAGGCATCTGAAACTTCTGAAAGGCCAATCGCAGCCCGGTGACGAGTCCCAAATTCCTTGGAAATACCTGTGCTTTCGGTAAGCGGCAAATAGGCACAAGAGGCAGCGATCTTATTATCTTTGATAATAACTGCCCCATCATGCAGAGGTGTATTAGGAATGAAAATATTGATCAACAGTTCCCCAGAGATATCCGCATCCAGTGGGATTCCCGTTGCAATGTATTCCTGCAACGTTCGAGTGCCCTGAATAGCCACCAAGGCACCGATCTTACGCGGACTCATGTAAGCTACTGCCTTAACAAAGGCTTGAATCAATTTTTCCTCACTGCTGACTGGAGCAGCAGAAAAAATCTCGGTCGCTCTACCCAGCTTTTCGAGACCAGTCCGAATCTCAGGCGAGAAAATCACCACCGCCGCAATGACCCCGTAGGTAATAACCTGATTGATCAACCATGAAATGGTCGTCAAACCAATGATATTCGCTAAAAACTGTGCCAAGATAAAGAAGAGCACTCCCCGAACCAGAATCATAATTTTGGTTCCGGCAATTGCTTTAGCAAAATGATATAAAATCCATGTAACCAGAGCAATATCAATAATGTTGATTAAAATATTCCAAGGATTACTGAATACATTAGCCCAGTATTGGAGATTGGTTAATTGTTGAAAGTTCATTGCATAGTGGCCCTCCCAGTCAAAAACAAACGGTTCTCAACCATTATATCACTTTTAAGGATATTTTTCTGTAACCTTCTTTACTTTTTTATGATAAAATATTTCTTATGAAGATAAATACAGCATTGGGCCTCTTGGCAGGCAAGTCCTCCCACTTTGTTCTCAGCAAAATGGGACGCGGCTCGACTCTGCCAGGGAAAGTTGCCCTCACATTTGACAAAAACATTCTGCAAAACTTGGCCAAGAACTACGAAGTTGTAGTTATTACCGGAACCAATGGTAAAACCCTGACTACAGCTCTGACAGTGGGCATTCTCAAGGAAGCTTTCGGAGAAGTGGTGACCAATCCCAGCGGCGCCAATATGATTACCGGGATTACCACAACCTTCCTGACAGCTAAAAAAGGGAAATCTGGCAAACATATCGCTGTGCTGGAAATCGATGAAGCCAGTCTATCTCGGATTTGTGATTATATCAAGCCCAGCCTCTTCGTCTTTACCAATATTTTCCGTGACCAGATGGACCGCTATGGTGAGATCTACACGACCTACCAGATGATTCTGGATGCTGTAGCTAAAGTGCCTGAAGCAACTGTACTGATGAATGGTGACAGCCCGCTCTTTAACTCGGTCAGCCTAAAGAATCCTGTCCGCTACTATGGATTTGACACGGAGAAAAGCCAGGCTAAGCTGGCGCACTATAATACCGAGGGTATCCTCTGTCCTAAGTGCGAGCATATCCTCAAGTACGAGCTCAATACTTATGCCAATCTCGGAGCCTACATCTGCGAGGACTGCGGCTTCAAGCGTCCTAAGCTAGACTACAGCCTGACCACCCTCAAAGCACTTGAGCACAATCGCTCTGCCTTTACCATTGATGGGCAAGACTATCAGATCAATATCGGTGGTCTCTACAATATCTACAATGCCTTGGCCGCTGTATCGGTGGCTCAGTTCTTTGGTGTCGATCCGGCTACCATCAAGGCTGGCTTTGACAAGAGCCGGGCTGTCTTTGGCCGTCAGGAAACTTTCAAAATCGGCGATAAGGAATGTACCTTGGTCTTGATCAAAAATCCGGTCGGAGCCACCCAAGCCTTGGAAATGATTGAGCTGGCACCTTTTGACTTTAGCCTATCTGTCCTGCTTAATGCCAACTATGCGGACGGTATTGATACTAGCTGGATCTGGGATGCAGATTTTGAGAAAATTCTAAAAATGAATATTCCTCAGGTCATTGCAGGCGGTGTGCGCCACTCAGAGATTGCACGTCGACTGCGCGTGACGGGCTATCCAGCAGATCAGATTACCGAAGTCAAAGATTTGGAAGCAGTCTTTAAGTTGATTGAGGAGCAAGAAACCAAACACGCCTATATCCTAGCTACTTATACCGCCATGCTGGAATTCCGCGAGTTGTTAGCAGAACGACAAGTAATCAGAAAGGAGATGAACTAATGGTTTATAGATCCCTCGTTTCTCCTGAAAACCAGGATTATCACTATGACTTAAAAATTGCTCATCTCTACGGCGACCTTATGAACACCTATGGCGACAATGGCAATGTCCTCATGCTCAAGTATGTAGCTGAAAAGCTAGGCGCTAGGGTTGAGGTTGATATTGTCTCCCTAGAGGATGACTTTGATAAGGATAGCTATGACATCGTCTTCTTTGGCGGAGGTCAAGACTATGAGCAAACGATCGTGGCTCGTGACTTGCCGGCTAAAAAGGAAGCTTTGGAAAATTTCATCAATGACAACGGCGTTGTGCTCGCTATCTGCGGCGGTTTCCAACTTCTAGGCCAATACTATATCGAAGCGTCTGGACGTCGAATCGAAGGACTGGGCATCATGGGACACTACACTCTCAACCAAGTCAAGAATCGCTATATTGGTGACATTAAGATTCATAACGAAGAATTTAACGAGACCTACTACGGCTTTGAAAACCACCAAGGGCGAACCTTCCTCTCTGACGATGAAAAACCTCTGGGCAAGGTCGTCTATGGAAATGGCAACAACCAAGAAGACGGCAATGAAGGCGTTCATTATAAAAATGTCTTCGGCTCCTACTTCCATGGCCCTATCTTGTCCCGCAACGCAAACTTAGCTTATCGTCTCGTGACCACTGCTCTGAAAAACAAGTATGGCTCTAACATTGAATTAGCAGCTTATGAGGATATCCTAGCTCAAGAAACTCAAGAAGAATATGGCGATATCAAGAGCAAGGCTGAATTTGAATAATTAGGAGAATCATTATGAAAGAAAAATTACACTATATCCTGCTATTGATTACCATCCTATTGGTTGCCAGCATTTCCTTAGCAAATATGCAGAGCGTCAATGTTAGCTTTATCCTTTTCAGCTTTAAACTTCCCTTAATCATTTTGATTTTGGTCTCTGTCCTCCTAGGCTCTATTACAACCTTTCTCATCAGCATGTCTAAAAACTTCTCGCTGAAAAAAGAGCTTAAGAAAACCAAAGAAAGTCTCAAAACATCTCAAAAAGAAAACTAGGTTGGAATTTCCAGCCTAGTTTTTTTACTACTTCGTTTCAATAAAACCAAATTTATTTAAGGGAGACACGCGAAATTCTACACTGCCCTTAATTTGATCTTTTTTGATCAGACCAAACTCACGGCTATCTTTCGTGTTTTCTCGCCGATCATTTAAGATTAAAAAAGAATTTTTAGGGATGGTATCAGAAGTCGCTCCTTTTAAGTCAACAACAGAAAAATCGTGGGTATAATAGCCCGTGCTGGCAGCCGAAGCCAGATATTTCTCTCGCATCTTTTCGATATATTGCTCTGATTGCACCTGATCGTTCAGATACAGCAAGTTATCCATATAGGTCACCTTGTCATTTTCCATAGCAATAACACGGCCGACATACTCTTTTCCATCGACCTCATAGAGGGCAAATTCCCCACGAGCAAGATTGGCTGTCTTATCCGCCAAGACCAAATCATTTTCCGCTAAGAAAGAATTGGCATCTTGCTTGGTGATACGATAAGGTGTATAGACAAACAAGCGTAGCCCCACCAGAATGGCAATAAATACCGTCACAATGATAATATTTCTCAGTAAATCTCTCTTTAACATCTCTCGCCCCTGTCCTTTTATTCTATTATATCATTTTTCATGGGATTAGACAAAACACTGAGATGAGAAAGGATTACGTTTAACAAAATTGTAAAAAATGAAAAGGCAAAGCCTATTGAGGAATTCCCTCAGTCGGATTTGCCTTTCTAATTTTAATCTTCTTTAGTCACGCGTGATTTGTTAGCGATATCAGCTAGGATAGCTTGAACAAAATCATCAACTGAAACAGTTTGTGTTTCTTTTTGTCCATAGCGACGAACGTTGACCGTTCCGTCTTCCATTTCCTTGTCTCCAACGATCAATTGGTAAGGAATTTTGCTGGTTTGTGAGGCACGGATCTTGAACTGCATTTTTTCATTGCGTTCGTCCACATCAGCACGAACACCGCGGTCACGGAGTTTCTTCGCCACTTCCCATGCGTAGTCCACGTGTTTTTCGTTTGATACTGGGATGAGGGTTACTTGATGTGGTGCAAGCCATGTTGGGAAAGCACCCTTGTAGTTCTCAATCAAGATAGCTGTGAAACGTTCCATGGTTGAAATAACCCCACGGTGGATCATAACTGGACGGTGTTCTTCGCCATCAGCTCCGATGTATTTGAGGTCGAAGCGTTCTGGAAGCAAGAAGTCCAGCTGGATAGTAGAAAGGGTTTCTTCTTTTCCAAGGGCAGTCTTAACCTGGATATCCAATTTTGGTCCGTAGAAAGCTGCTTCACCTTCAGCTTCAAAGTAGTCCACGCCCATTTCGTCAAGCGCTGCACGAAGCATGGTTTGGGCATTTTCCCACATCTCATCATTGTCAAAGTACTTGTGAGTATCTTGAGGGTCGCGAAGAGAGAGGCGGAAGCGATAGTCAGTCAAGTTAAAGTCTTCGTAAACGTCGATAATCAACTGAAGGGCACGTTGGAATTCTTCTTGGATTTGTTCAGGAGTTACAAAGAGGTGACCGTCGTTGAGAGACATTTCACGCACACGTTGAAGACCAGTGAGGGCACCAGATTTTTCGTAACGGTGCATCATCCCGATTTCAGCGATACGGATTGGTAATTCACGATATGAGTGAACATGGTGTTTGTAGACTTGGATGTGGTGTGGGCAGTTCATTGGACGAAGGACAAATTCCTCACCGTCACCCATGTCCATGGTTGGGAACATGTCTTCTTGGTAATGATCCCAGTGACCAGAAGTCTTGTAAAGCTCCACAGAAGCAAGTGGTGGAGTGTAAACGTGTTGGTAGCCAGAAGCCAACTCCTTGTCGACAATGTAGCGCTCCAATTCACGACGGATAGTCGCACCATTTGGCAACCAGAATGGAAGTCCTTGACCAACCTCTTGTGAAATCATGAAGAGGTCAAGCTCTTTACCGAGTTTACGGTGGTCACGTTCTTTGGCTTCTTCGCGCATTTGAAGGTAGTTTTTCAAGTCTTTCTTGTCAAACCAAGCTGTTCCGTAGATCCGTTGCATCATGGCATTGTCGCTATTTCCACGCCAGTAGGCACCTGCTACATGGAGAAGGTGGAAGATTTGGATGCGGCCTGTTGAAGGCACGTGAGGCCCACGGCAGAGATCCACATATTCACCCTGACGGTAGATGGTCAAACCGCCCTCATCTTCAGAGTGTTCTTCGATCAATTCCAACTTGTAAGGGTCGTTTTTAAAGATTTCACGGGCCTCGTCTTTGGTTACTTCCTCACGAATAGATGGGAAGTTTTCTTTGACGATCTTCTTCATTTCTTCTTCGATACGAGGAAGATCTTCGTTAGAGATTTGACCAGCTGTGTTGTCCGTATCGTAGTAGAAACCATCTTCGATAGCTGGACCAACCCCCAAGTGAATATCTGGGAAAAGACGACGAGCTGCTTGGGCGAACAAGTGAGCAGCTGAGTGACGCAAGATTGGAAGGGCATCTTCATGATCAGGTGTCACGATTTCGATGCTTCCATCTTCAGTGATAGCACGAGTTGTGTCGATGAGTTTGCCGTTGAATTTACCAGCCAAGGCCTTTTTAGCCAAGGAATTGCTGATAGATTGGGCAATTTCAAAAGTTGTCACGCCAGATTCGAATTCACGAACAGCGCCATCTGGGAAAGTAATCTTAATCATGG
>ERZ773056.972-NODE-972-length-14837-cov-12.992220_pt1 | contig 14837 bp, 8 predicted proteins | sample MGYA00580857_ERZ773056 | MGnify/ENA primary metagenome ERZ773056 (study PRJEB29015, sample SAMEA2737996) | human oral metagenome | biome: human oral; feature: human-associated habitat; material: dental | place: China | collected 2114 ... | reverse complement strand
TATATAAGTCTATGGCTGTACCGCTCGGTTTAAGAGCCGAGAAGGATATAGTATATCTTAATTTGCATGAAAAAGCACATGGTCCTCATGGACTGGTAGCCGGAACTACCGGCTCCGGTAAGTCGGAGATAATACAAAGCTTTATCCTCTCACTTGCAGTAAATTTTCATCCCTACGATATAGGATTTTTGCTTATAGACTATAAGGGCGGAGGCATGGCGAATTTATTTGCAAAGCTGCCTCATTTGCTCGGAACTATAACAAACCTTGATGGAAGCGAGAGTTTAAGGGCACTTGCTTCTATACGAAGTGAACTTGCAAGAAGGCAGACCTTGTTTAATGAAGCCGAAGTCAATAATATTAATGATTATACGAAGCTGTATAAGGCAGGCAAACTAAAGAAGCCGCTGCCTCATTTGCTTATAATCTCGGATGAGTTTGCACAGCTTAAACAGGAACAACCGGATTTTATGACGGAGCTTGTGTCTACTGCAAGAATCGGAAGAAGCTTGGGTGTGCATTTAATACTTGCCACACAAAAACCCTCAGGTGTGGTCAATGACCAGATCTGGTCAAACTCCAAGTTCAAGCTTGCATTAAAGGTGCAAAACAGTGCAGACAGTAAGGAGGTTATTAAAACTGAAGATGCCGCCCATATCACACAGGCGGGAAGGGCGTATCTGCAAGTAGGTAACAATGAGATCTATGAGCTTTTTCAGTCGGCTTGGAGCGGTGCACCCTGCTTTGAGAGGAAAGAATTAAGTTTTGACAGTAGCATATATAGAATCAATAAAATAGGGCAAAAGGTTTTGCTAAGTGATTTGGAAGAAGAAGAGTATAAAAAAGAAACTAAGCCGAGTACTGAACTTGATGTAAGCGTAGACTATATAAGGAAGGTTTATGATGAATTAAATATTGAAGACATTGAAAGACCTTGGCTTGAGCCTTTGAAGGATAATATATTAAATCCCTATGTAACAAAGTACTTGGAAGCTCCTTTTGATGTGGCACTTAAGTCTGATTTAAGTATGAAGGCTCATATAGGATTTGCCGACATACCGGATAAGCAGCAGCAGCTTGAATATGAGTTTGATTTTATTAAAGAGGGGCATCTTGCGATATTTTCATCGCAAGGCTTCGGTAAGTCTACCTGTATTATGAATATTATTCTGGATCTGGCTATCAATAACTCTCCGACTAATTTGCATATGTATGTGTTGGACTTTGGTAACTCGGGACTTATACAGCTTAAAAGCATGCCTCATGTAGCCGATTATATAGTATTTGATGATATGGAAAGGCTCGGAAAGCTTATTGTAAGTATAGAAAATGAAATTAAATTAAGAAAAAAGCTTTTATCCAAGGCACTGGCAATGAATTTTACCATGTATAACGAGATAAGCAAAGAAAGACTTCCGGCTAAAATCATCTTTATAGACAATATTGATATTATCAAAGAAATAGAGTTTGATATGGAAGAGTGGATCAATAAGGTGGCAAGAGACGGAGCCGGTCTTGGAATTTACCTCGTTATAAGTGCTGCAAGATACGGAGTGCTAAGGTATGCCACACTTAATAATTTTAAGACTAAGATTGCTTTATTCTTAGTTGAGGCAAGTGATGTTAATTCTCTTATGGGAAGATCAAAGTATAAGATACCTGAAGTTAAGGGCAGGGCTTTGGTAAAGCTTGAGGATACCAATCTTATGCAAATATACCGAGCGGTAGGAGGTGAAGGTGTGGGGTATTCCAAGAATGTGCTTAGCCTTGTGGAAACTATAGACAGTATCAATACTGCTAAAAAGCCGGATAAGATCAAGGTTATGCCGGATATGGTAATGTTTAGTGATATATTTAATAAAGATATCTTATCCGAGCGAAAGGCAGCTATAGGTTTGGATATGGAAAATGTAAGCATACAGGCGATAGAGCTTACAGGTACGGTGAATTTAATACTCGGATTATCACAGACCGGAAAGACCAATGTACTAAAAATCATATACTCTCAGCTAAGGGGAAGTAAGCTCTTCCTTGCCGATATCAGAGGCGGTGATTTCCTTGATGTGGAAACCGGTCCGAATGATACCTGCGTGGACAGTGCGGCAGGTGTGGATAGTTTTATAGATGCTCTTATAGCTTATGTTGACGAAAGAGAAAACAGGTATATCGAAGAAGCCTCTGTAAAAAGATTAAAGGACTTTGTAAAGGAGCAGGAAAAAGCTGCTATAATTATAGATGATGCGGATAATTTTATAGAGCTTGTAAAGCCGAGAAAGGCTGAGGCGGAAAGGGCATTTGCCAAGGCTTTGGAGTATGGTTTAAGTATAGTAGTAAGCACTGTGCCTAATAAGTTAAAGGGCTTTGATGAACTTACCAAAATATTCAGAGCGGCTAACAACCTGATAATACTCGGCTCTCCGGAAGATCAAAATATGATTAGAATCCCGAATATAAGAAATTATAAGCCAAGTATAGATATGGGATTTATAGTATCGAGGCAGGGAGCAAGGAAGCTGCGTATGCCAAGAGCATAAGAGCAGGAACTAGAGAATCGTTTCCTAAAATAAGTATACCAAATAACCGGCTTTTTTTCGGATTGAATATATCAAAAAAAAGTTTAGCTCACTACACCTATGTTTTTTTGATGTACGCTTGGAAAAATATTCATCGTTTTTGATATACTTATTTTATGAACGATACACTGGTGAAAAGTTAACATATTTAGTACTTGAAGCGAAAGTTTTATGATTAAGTCAGAAAGTGATTAAGATTGCTCTAAGAGTTCCGGAAGATATGAAAGTTAAAGATATTTGCTGCAAATAACTTGCTTGTTTTTTATTAATATAGTATATTTTCAATATAATAATGATTATTATTTTAATCTGAGCTTATTCATGAAATATATTGGTAAATATAGTAATCAAGTCGGAGGCTATAATTTACAATATTTTAGGAATTATGCAGCGGAAATAATACTACAAGGAGACGGTATGGTTACAACTATAAAGGTAAACGGAATGATGTGTTCACATTGTAAAGCAAGTGTTGAAAAGGCAGTAAAAGCATTGGATAAAGTTAGCAAGGTTGAGGCTAATGTAGGTGAGAGAGAAGTTGTGGTTACACATGAAGATGATTTGAGTGTAGAAAAGATACATGAGGCAATTATAGAGGCAGGTTATGAGGTAATGTAAACATATTTTTGTATAAAAAAACTGTTAGCGGTCTTCAATTAGGGATTTTTAATCTATGAAAAAAGGTATAACATTACTACAATGTAGGTCGTGCCTTTTTTTATGTTCCGACGGAATATTAACTGTACCGGTAAAGTTCCGATTCTTTTGGAAAATAAGTGATAAAGAGAACGGATACATTTGAAAAATTGCTTTTTCTCTATCTATTAGCCTTGAAAGGGCTATCAAAAGGACATTTTTTAAAAGAAAAATAAAAAAATCATCTGCAAAAGTTATATATGAACTGGAGAGAGCGAATTTTTATCGAATATATGCTATAATTATGCTATATCACTGACATAGATACATATGGAGATGAAATAATATGACATATTCAGAAGAAATAAAAAAATTTGTTAAAATGCTTTCTATCGCAGGAGGCATTCGGTAGAGAACTTGAAGTGTCATTCTCCTATATCGACCATATGTGGGAAGTGGAAATATAAAGCTATGTCTGCTATGAAAAAAAATCAAAGAATTCTGTGAGGCATAGGAATCTGATTTTAGTGCTTTGGAAATAGAGTGGACTAAATAATAGAAGGGATAAATAATATAATAGCTAAGAAGAAAACTGATGAAAAAAGCATTGAATATAGATAGTATTTTATTCTCTTGTAGAGATCATTTGCGTGCTGCACATAATTCCGGTTCGTTCTTTGAAAAGAGAGATATGATGCTAACTCTTGTATTCTTGAGATTTATCGGAGAAAAATACGAAGATGGAATAGAAGTACTTCGTAAGACTCTAATCGAACAAGGACTTGACCCAAATGATGAGAATATAAGAGCGGAATTTTTTGAGGATGCTACTTTTGCGGATGGAACATATAATCTTCCGATGGAAGCGAGATGGTCAACAATTATTAATACGCCGGCACCAAAGCTTAATGTTGCACTTGACACTGCACTAACAAGATTTGAAGAGGAAGATCCTCAGCTCAAAGGTTGTTTTATCAAGGGTACATTTATTGCCGGAAATTTAGCATCTAATGATATTAAAAAGATTGTTGATGATGTAAATAAAATTAGTCATAAGGCTTTTGGAGCAGAAAAGGATTTGATTGGATATGTATACGAATATTTTCTTAAAGAGTTTGCAGTAAATGCAACGAAAGAAGAAGGTGAATTCTATACTTCACATGATGTTGTTCAACTTATTGCTGCTATGATCGAGCCGTTTGAAGGTACTCTTTATACCCCTGCCTGCGGGTTTCGTGTCATAATAATGACAGTGGCAAATAGTCTTAGAAAATCAAGGGTTCCGGATGCTCTACCAATGTTCGGAATACGAGAATATATGAGCCTTAGCATTCTTTAGAGTGATTTATTCAGGAATAGATTGCTGTAAAGAGTGCTAAGGTAGAAAGGAGTATATGATGTCGAAACAAAAGAAAGATACCATAGAAGCAAAGGGGTTTTCGATACAAATTTATACAGAAGATTTTAAGAATGACTATATCAGTTTAACAGATATTGCGAGGTATAAGAATACGGATGATCCGAGATTTGTCATTCAGAACTGGATGAGAAATAGGAATACATTGGAATTTATAGGTTTATGGGAGGTTCTGAACAATTCTGATTTTAACCGTGTGCAATTCGACACGTTTAGAAATGAGGCAGAGCTTAATCGGTTCACCATGACTCCTCAAAAATGGATTGATTCTACAAATGCTATCGGCACCATATCCAAGTCGGGGAGATATGGTGGAACTTATGCACATTATGATATAGCTATGGAGTTTGCCTCTTGGATTTCTCCTGAATTTAAGTTATATATTATTCAAGATTACAAAAGATTAAAAAGTGATGAAAACTCAAAACTGTCTCTTCCGTGGAACTTACACAGAGAGATTTCAAAGATCAATTATCGAATTCATACCGATGCGATTAAAACTTATCTTTTGGCAGATCTTACGAGCGGACAATTATCATGCAAGTATGCAAGTGAAGCGGATATGCTCAATGTAGCACTTTTTGGTAAGAGAGCAAAACAGTGGCGAGAGGAAAATCCGAGCTTAAAAGGTAATATTAGAGATTATGCAAGCCTTAATGAGCTTTTGGTACTTGTAAATATGGAAAGCTATAATGCCATCCTGATTGAAAAAAGGTGTGGAGCAAAAAGAGAGAATGGTGGAGCTTAGAAAACTGGCAAGGACACAGTTTCTATCTTTAGAAAGATTAAATGATAATGGATTGCTTCGTATAGAAAACAAAGACAAGTAAACGAAATTGAGCTTGATATGAAATAGGTAGAAAGGGAATTCCATTTTCGTTGAATGTATATTTAACACTATCCATTGAGAGCTTAACTTTTAAAGGAATAAATACTTTTGTGAAATTGAAATCTTCAAAAAGTGATTTGTAAATCTCAATAGTATCAAAGGCTGCATCACCAAGGAATATAGATGGTTTAATACCCGGATGTCTTGTTTTAAAATCCTTTAAGGTAGGCAGTAAAGCTTTGGAATCAGCAAGAGATTTATATTCATCCGGAGATTTTGCTTTCTTTTCAACTACAATATCAGGATGGGAAGAAAGATAATTCTTGTTGTAGAAATCAATTGAGAGAACAATTCCAAGTCCATTGGTAATAATGCCGAACTTGTAAGCGTAGCAGAAATGTCCGTTAATGTACTGCTGTTTGACCTCATGATTTGACGAAGCTGATGTAGGCATAGAAGCATATACCGCCTTATAAGGGTCATAAGAAGTATCAAAATTCATGGATTTTGCATAGGCTTTTAGCTGTCTGATAATACGGTTGGCATATTTAGGATTGTTTTCAGTTACATAAGCTTCAATACCGGAAGTGTCAAACAAAAGCATAGAGGCAAGGTTGTTATCAATATCCCTACATATCGGTTCAGTGATATCAACAAGCTTATCAAAAACAGATTGTAAGTCCAATAAAAAATCCTGCTTAAAACGAGTGATTTTAGAAGCATCAGGAACTTTGGTAAAACCGCAGAATTCTCTAAGATGTTTGGAATAATGAAAGAAGACTAGTAAAAGAGAATCAGTAGGAATAGAAAACAGGCATTGAATGATCAAAGCCCAAAGCATAGCAGTCAAAGGATATTTGCGATTTCTGCCGGTGGCTGCATAATAATGATTGTAAAAAGAAATTGAAATAAATTCATCAAGGTCAATGTGATTTTCGAGCAGAGTCAGAAACTGAGGTTTGTCAGATTCAAAAATATCTTTACAATCTTTAAAAATATCTGCCAAAGAGAGTTGTTTTTGTGATATCATAGTAATGTCTCCTTTAGGGATGTGGTTTATGGTTTTGTGCAACTCCATTATATCATAGATCTAGAGGAGATTTTTATATTCAGTAACAAAAAAAGTGTCGTATTTATACGGCTTTTGGCGTTTCGCAAACGCCTAAATAATTTGAGAAATGTAAGGAGATAAGCAATGCAAATAGAGTTATTTACAAGAATGCAATATGAGCCGAGTATATTAATGTTGGGAAAGAAGTATAGAAGAATAACCTCTGATATACTTGATTATAGCTGGAATGCTGTAATTACAACTGCCTGTGAGTTAGAACTATCAACAACATTGAGAACAGATAAAAGATTTGTGAAGGATGTATTTTCAGAAGATAATATGCATGCCAATTTATTGAATAAGAAAAATCTGCATGTTATACACTTGTTCGGAGAAAATTATCCGGAAGAATCACTGGATGAGATTGGAATAGAAGATAAGAGTGATTATGCTGTAAGAATGCTTTCACATGTGGTAGAGGCTATTAAGAGGAATGGATTAATCCTTATAGATGACTTTGAAGAGTGCTGTTTTTCTCACAAAGAACTTAGGAAAGCTTTACGATTATTATATTCAAATCAAAAACAAGTACATATTTTTAATTGTAGTCGCAAGGACATATATTTATCTTCGCTGGAAGAACAGGGAATAGCTGTTTTATACGAGGAATCTATTCAAGATTTTTTTGAAAAATACTTAATTGAGGACGATTTTGAAGAGGATGATTATAAAGCAGGTAAAAATGTTTCTTTGTATATTGATGCTGAAAACAATTGGAAAACAACATTGTTAGAAAAAAAATCGTTATTGGAGACGGAGTCTTTTGCTACGCTTCTTAATATTGAGCTTTTAAATGAGGTAAGAATACCTGAAAATATGTATAAAGACTACTTTTATATGTTTTTGAAGAATAGTGTTAGAGAGCCACAGTGGTATGGATATAAATACGGATTTAATATACATCGAGCATATGAAAAAGACTTGTATAAAAAAGTAAAAGATGGATTAGATGGGACTGGTAATCCTGAAAATAAGCCGTTAATGGTAGTTGGTCAAACAGGTACAGGTAAAAGTATAGCGTTGGCTGCAATTGCACATAGGATTTTTAACGAAAAAAAGTATCCTGTTATTCACATAAATGATCCAGATGTATATTTTTATTCGAGTACAGAGTATAAACAAAAAATGGTGAATAAAAAAGGTTCTCCAGCATTTAATGCATTAGATGCTCTTGTGGAAAGATTAGAAAATATGGGAGCAAAGGCAGTTCTCATTATGTGGGATACATCGAGTTTTAGTGCAGGAAGACGAAAAGTCTTAAGTTTATATCGAGCATTATTATCAAGAGGCAGGAAAGTATATCTTGTATGTACTGCATATGAAACAAATAACAGGCAATATACTGTAGAGGATGATTTCGATGAAGAAAGAGGATTTGATAATAAATTTGTAGAATGTAAGGCAACAGTTAGAATTTCAAGTGAAATTGATCAGATAAAAAAAATATTGTTGGATAAATGTGAAATGCCTCAGGATGCAGTAGATAAAATTTTGAATTACTATGTTAAAGATAATGATAATTATTTATCTTTGTTTTATCAAGCTTTCGAAATATTACGTAGCGACCTTTCTCAGGGAGTATTTAGAGAGGCAAATCACAATTTGAATGAATTGGATAATATTGTCGCAGACGAAATTGAGACGAAAAATATTGCTGCAAATGTTTTTGCGGTTGCATTAAAAAATGTCGAGAAGGAACTTGTTGAGGCAGGGATTATCGATGGGGTAAGTTTTGAAGATGAGAATAATCATTCTAAGACATCTGTTGCAAAGGATTTATTTATAAAGTGTATTGCAGTGTGTAGTAAATTCAAGTTGAAGATGCCATATGATTTTGCATTAAGAATACTAGGAACATATAATGAAAAGATTATTAGAGTATTGACACAATCTACTTTTTTTGTGATAAGCAATGATACATATGGAAATTATGAAATATCATTGCGAACTCCTTTAGAAGCGATAATGTATTTAAATGCAAAAGAGGTAACACCTAAAGAAGAAATAAATTGTATTGTACAAATGTTGAATAATATGAATCCCAGTGGTGATTATGGACAGCAAAAGGAAGTCAGGCTTTGCGAGAGATTAATAAGGATAATTGGTCCAAATAGCAATACTTATAGATTCACATATAAAAATGAATATGAGAGAATTATTAAAGCGCTTAATAAATTGCGAATAGAGAGTGGAATTTGGGAACCTATACTAATATCACAGGAAATTACATATTTACGAGAGTGTATAGGCGCAGATGAAAATAGACCAGATTCGGAAAGAATTGAAGCTTTAAAAGAAGCTATAAAAATTGCTGATGAAGTATTAGCAAGGTGCGAATATGATGGAATATCTATGGGAACTAGAAATGCTATAAAAGTAGAATCAGCAAACAGTAAATTATTACTTTGTAATCTAAATAATAGTAATGATGCATTATTGTATAAAGAGTTAAGAAGGGATCTTAGAGAGGTTATAAAGTATGACAGTTTAGATTATCATGCATATGTTACTTTGCTAAAGGGTTCAATTTCTGAATACAATAATGAGCGAGATAGCATTAAGAAAATAGAACTAATGGAGTCAATGTGCGCACTTGCTGATGAGATAATTTTTGATAATCCTGATGTTGCCAGCAATGAATATTTTCAACGCAAGGTTACAGAAATTTATAGTTTGATGAAGGATGCTTCTATTGTTCAAGCATATATTGATGAGTTGGTTGCAAATGGGTCAGCAGCAGGGTTGTATGTTAAAGCAAGAAAAAAGCTTATGCATTATGAGGTTGATTTTAAAAAGGGACTATTATATACAGTTCAGGAAGAAGCATGTAAGTCAGTTTATATGTTATATAGTGATGTAAAGTATAGAAGTGTTATGCAGGAGAGTGAGCCATGCCAGTATATGCTGTTAAATATTGTATGGCTGTTAAATAATAAGAATCCTATGTACGCGGAAGGAGAATGCTGGTTAACTCATATTTCTGAAGAAGGATGGCGAGAACTTTTAAATATAACAAATAATTATATTTTAAGATTTTGTAGCAAAACAGAAGATGTTTATCAATCAGGAAAGAACATGAGATATTTAAAAGCTTTGTGTCTTGCTGAATTAAAAATGTATTCAGAAAGCTTGACAATATTGAAAAGTATTGAGGAAGATTCATCCCTTGGTATTAAGAGGGTATTTACTAAACATATGTTATGTGAGGCAGATGGTACTACTAGAAAGTTTTCTGGTCGCTTAGGTAAGTACGATGAAGTAAGGCGAAGTGGTGAAGTATTTATTGAAGAGTTTGGAAAGACTCCAATTTATTATCATGGACCACACATGAGAACTGCGAATTTGACAGAAGGTACGGTTTTCAATGATATCGAGATAGGATACAGTAACATTGCACCTAAAGCATTTAGAAATGTGGAGGATGTTGAAAAATGAATACTAAAAGGATAAGTGAAATACAAAAGAATGCAAAAAAGATAGATTGCCGAATAAATTTATTTGAAGGATTTTGCCCTAAAAGAACTGAAAACTCAAGTGGTGAAAGTTTATTTTGGAGAAATGTTGTTAATATTTATGGGCTCTTAGTGGATTGTGATAGTATTCAAATAAAAAGAAAACCAAATTTATTTTTGTTGATGAACAAGTATTCTTTTATAACTAGAGATGATTTAGATTTTGTAAAGGATTTTTGGAGTAATATATCCGCGTTGAGAAGATGCTTTTGTCACAATACAGATATATCCTTGTACTATCAAAAGAGAAATTTAAAAAAAATAGAAAAATTTTTGGATGAAGTATTTATTATCTCAACACAAAAACCGAAAACAATTGATGAGATTGAATCAAAACATTGGTCTCTTGTAAATGCTGATATAGACAGGAAATTTGACGAGTACTTGAATATTATGAATAGAGGTTTTTTAAAATGGGATAAATATGATGATAAAGTAATGGTGGTAGATGAATGGATTGACATGGTTTCGGAGGCCTTATTTAAGGATACTGAACTTATTTCAAATATTAAAGCTGATCTTGCTGAGTATAAAATTAGGGATTTGAAACTAAATACTACAGTAAAATTGTATATTTCTATAATAAATGTAGCACTTGAAAAGAATTGTTTTTCTTATCAAGATATTAAGACATTCATTAAAGGGTTGAAAAATTCAATGTCGAATAGAGATATTCTGTTAGAAGTGATTAAACAAAAAAGCTAGAATATATGAAGATTGATATGTATATAGATTACTTGCAGCTGTGTTAAGATGTGGGAAAAACTAAAATATATAATAGTATTATAGATTAAGACATTTTTTTGGAGAATTTTAGTGAATTTGATATACTAAAGTCAGTATGAAAAAGAGAATTCATTAGTATATAAAGACAAAGAAGAAATTTTAGTGCCAAATTTAAATAAGATCTTGCAATCGGTTTGCTTAAAGGTGAGAAAGATCTCAATACACTTGCAATAGAGAACAATATACAACAAAACCTGCTCCGTAATTAGGAAAAAGAGGTTATATGTCAAGTGTTGGTGTGGGCTGATTTTCAGCCCACTTTTTATATTGGTTTGATGTCAATTCACTTTTTATAGCGGATGTCATTACAGTATTTACTAATGATCTTCCCCATACCGTCCACTAAACAGCCTTGAGGAATAAAAAGTTTTCACAATAAAATATAAAGATTATAAGCAATAAGACCTTTTGTGAGTTAAAATATAAAAAAGAAATTTTTCACACAGGAGGTCTTTTTGCATGACAAAAAAGGAAAAGAGAGAAAAAAGAAAAAAGGAACGAGGGATTGTTGATTTTATGATGATAACGCATCATTTTTTTCATTCACTAAGAGAATGGTTTTTAGAAATTGATGATCCAAGACATCAAAGTTATATAACATACACACAGGCTGATTTGGTATATATGGCACTAATGAAGAATATATGTGGTCAGCACTCAATGCGTGAAATGGAAGAAAATTTCAATGAAGAAAATTGTATAGATACTTTAAGTATTATGTCAGGTAATAAACATCTAAAAGAAATGCCGCATTATGATACATTGAATTACTATTTAGAAAGGCTTTCGCCTGAATGTATTGCGAATTTGCGAAAGAAGATGGTTACAAAATTGATAAGAAGTAGACAATTTCATAAGTTTCGCTTACAGGTAAAGTATTGGAGAATTATATTGGATGGAACAGGATTATTCTATTTTAAAGAAAGGCATTGTGAGAACTGTTTGTGTGTAGTAAAGAAGGATGAAACCGGAAAACAAATCAAACAATACTATCATAAAGTATTAGAAGCAAAGATTGTGTTAAGTGAGAATATCATTTTAAGTATAGAAACAGAATTTATAGAAAATGAAAATGAAAGAGTAAGCAAGCAGGATTGCGAGATTAATGCGGCAAAGCGTCTTCTAAAGAGGATAAAGAAGGAATATCCAAGGCTTCCGATATGTATTGAAGGGGATGCCTTATATGCAACAGAACCATTTATGAAACCGTGTAGAGAATATAATTGGTATTATCTACTTACTCAAAAAGAAAGAAGACAGAAAAATCTAAATGAGGGATTTGAATGGATAAAGGCAGGAGAAGATGCAGAGTATCAAATAGGATTATGCAAAGAAAAAGGTAAAGGCTTTTATGCAAATCACATGGAAGAAATAGCCGGGAAAGAGGAAGTGATGAATGTATTTGAATACAAATATGAAAAAGAAGATAAAAATGGAAGAAAACAGGTTATAAGTTTTCAATGGATAAGTAATATAGAGATTACTAAGCGAAATCTGGAAGAACTAATACTTGCCGGAAGAGGTAGATGGAAAATAGAAAATGAGGGATTTAATAATCAAAAAAATGGGATGTATAGAATAGAACATTTAAACAGTAAAAACAGCAATGCAATGAAGAATCATTATTTATTGACTCAGATAGCAGATATTTTGATGCAACTATATATAGCATGGAATCCATATATATCAGAGCTAAAGCAGAGCATAAAAAATACATCTTCAAGATTATTGGAAAGTTTTCGCACACTAAAAATAACAAATGAAGATGTATCCCACATTTTGAGATATACTACAATATATCTCAAATGACAGGGGTATTGTATCATAGGAGGTGGTAAAAGAAAAGAAAAAGTCAGAAAAAATTTAATAAATAATCCACAAAATTTTTGCTCAGGGTGTAATAGCCTTACAGCATGTGGATAATTAAAATTTTTTCGAAGCAAGCTGTGGATAGTTTAGAAAAAACCGAAAATAACTGAAGGTGGCAAAATAAAAATAAATTTATTCTTGTAACAGTTCAGCCTTGTAGGAACTGAAATAGGAGCTACAGATATTGAAAATTTAGGCTCGACATTGAAGTGAAAATAACTATTATGATAATACTGAAATGCTCATGATTTGTGGCTGTAGATTTAAAATTGGACTAGATAGCCAATTAATAACAGTAGTTTTTTTAATATATTTCAGTTACAATTATCCTATTAAAGAAGCTGAGAGGAGGTGGTCAAAATGTTTGGAAATTATGAAAAAGGATTATATAACCAGTTTGCAGAAGTTATGGCACGCCTTGAGTCTGTGGAGAAACTTTATAAGAAGGATGTTAAAACTCTAAATGATCGTATTGATGAACTGACAGAGGAAAACAAAGCCCTTCGTAAGGAAAATAAACTTCTTAAGGATGAGAATGCTCGATTAAAAAGCATAATTAACAATGATAGTTCCAATACCTCACTTCCACCATCAACTGATCAAAAAGGTGGTAAGTCTGCCAACGCATTTAATGGGAGAAGCAAGACGGGACGTAAGGCGGGTGGGCAAAAAGGCCACCCGGGAACAACGCTTACAAAATCTGATATAATAAAAAAGATAGAATCAGAAAAGTGCAAACATAAGATTCAGACCATTGGTGTAGTATCAGATTCCAATTATATTACAAAATATGTTGTTGATTTAAGCGTAGAGCCTATCATTACAGAGATACGTATATATGCGGATGAAAAGGGAAACTTTTCCATACCCACGCAGTATCGCAGTGACGTAACATATGGTGAAAATGTAAAAGCATTGGCTGTTTCTCTATATAGTGAAGGTGTTATGTCAAACGACAGAATAGCTTCTTTCTTAAATTCAGCCGGTGGTGGAGAATTATGCTTATCAGAAGGCAGTGTTTATAGTTTTTGTCGGAAGTTTGAAGAAATATCAAAGAACAGTATTGAGCATTTGAACGAGACACTAAGCATAAAAAATATAGTAGCAACAGATGCAACTACCGTGACAGTAAATGGCAAACAGAATTACATTAGAAATTTTAGTACCGTTGATACGGTAGTTTACAATGCAATGAAAAGCAAATCCATAAAGAGCTTGAAAGATATTGATTTTCTAAATAAGTACGCAGGAACTCTGATTCATGACCACGAAACAGCATTATATCATTTTGGTACAGACCATGCAGAATGTAATGTACATATCATACGATATCTGCGTAAAAGTTCTGAAGAAGCCAAAAACAAATGGTCAGAAGATATGATTAAGCTATTGGGTAATATGAACAAAGATAGAAAAGAGTTAATATCAAAAGGGTCTAGTTCCATGCCTGCTGAATGTATAAAAGAATATGAAGAGAAATATTTCTCTATTTTGAAACAGGGAGACAAAGAGAATAAAGGTACTACCCATAAATATGCAAAAATGGAAGAAGCTACACTAATTAGGCGGATGAGAAAATACAGTCATAACCATCTGCTATTTTTGCATGACTTTTCTATTCCGTTTGATAATAATATATCAGAAAGGGATCTGAGGAAAGCGAAAAATAGGCAGAAAATGGCAGGAGGTTTCCGAAAAGAAGGTGGACATAAGATGTACTGCTCAATTATGACCATAGTCGAAACTCTAAAAAAGAGAAATATGGGTCTAATTGAGAATATAAGGAAGTTATTCATAGGCACACCGGCTATATTTTACCCGGTGTAGTGTCAGTTGGGATGTAGCTGGGGGCTGAACTGTTACAAAAGTATTGAATTTATTAAAAAAACACTTGATTATATGGAGAGGTGATAGTATGATTAAATACTAAGATTCAAAAAGGCAACCAGATAACTTCCGGTTGCCTTTTTTCATGCAAAAAAGGAGGAATTACAAATGAATTTAGTTATATGTGAAAAGCCGAGTGTTGCAATGAGTATTGCTAAGGTAATCGGTGCAACCGGCAGACAGAACGGATACTATGAAGGATGTGGATATATTGTAA
>ERZ773056.969-NODE-969-length-14860-cov-7.053023_pt1 | contig 14860 bp, 15 predicted proteins | sample MGYA00580857_ERZ773056 | MGnify/ENA primary metagenome ERZ773056 (study PRJEB29015, sample SAMEA2737996) | human oral metagenome | biome: human oral; feature: human-associated habitat; material: dental | place: China | collected 2114 ... | reverse complement strand
CACCCCGGCCCCGACGATCACGGCCCTCACAGCTCGTGCACCAGCGCGACTAGGTCGGTGAGGACTGCTGGGTCAGTCCTGGGCGGTACACCGTGTCCGAGATTGACCACGTGGGCGGGAGCCGCCCGGCCACGATCCACCACATCCCTAGTGTGACTCTCAAGACTGTCCCACCCCGCGGCCAGCTGCGCCGGGTCGATGTTGCCCTGCAGCACCATGCCGGGCAGGCGCCGCACTGCCTCGTCCAAAGGCGTGAGGTAGTCGATTCCGACGGCCTCACATCCGCAGGCCGCCATGGACTCCAGCAGGTGCCCGGTTCCAGTGCCGAAGTGAATCCGCGGCACGGAGACAGCTTCCAAGGCCAGCCGTGAGTAGGGTGCAGCGTGAGCGATGTAGTCGGGAAGGCGAAGAGCCCCGGCCCACGAGTCGAACAACTGCACCGCGCGGGCTCCCCCGGCTACCTGCAGGCGCAGGAACTCGCCTGAAAGCTGGGCGCACCATGTCAGTAGTCGGTTCCAGGCGTCGGGTTCGGCATGCATGAAGGCTCGCGCCGCCAGGTGATCCCGGGAGCCACGCCCCTCCACCAGGTAGGCGGCCAGGGTGAAAGGACCACCTGCGAACCCGATCACGGGCACCTCCTCCCCCAGCTCGGCGACGGCCAGGGAAACAGCCTGTTGCACCGCTGAGCCGTCGGAGATCTGATGCCCGGTGACCCTGTCAACGTCGGCGACGCTGTTCACCGGCTTGGCGAAGACCGGTCCAATGCCCGATGTGATCGTCACCTCAATCCCCGCGAGCTCCAGGGGAACCATGATGTCCGAGAAGAACACCGCGGCATCGACGCCGTGACGCCGCACCGGCTGGCAGGTTATCTCCGCAGCCAGCTCAGGATTGAGACAGGCCTCCAACATGGCGACCCCCTGTCTCGCATCGCGATACTCTGGTAGCGACCGTCCGGCCTGGCGCATGAACCACACCGGGAGTTGCTCTGGCCGACGGCCACCAAGGGCAGCGAGGAGAGCAGGCTGATCGCTTCTTGTCATGCCTGAATTCTGCCCCATCGCCAGAAATCTGGTTCACTGGAACCACTGTGAATCTTCGCATCCTGTCCGTGACACACGACCTCCACGGTCTGACCGAGGTCCAGCGCGTATCTCAACATGCGGACACTATGTCCGCTTTACTGAGACATACCGCAGGAGTCGAGGGGTTGATCACCCTGGCCACCTGCAACCGGCTTGAGTTCATCATCGACTCGCCCAAGGTCCCCGAAGCACATCTGCGACTGCGTCTGGCGCGCGAGCTCCCCTCCCCCCCCAACTGGGGCGTCTACGAGAACGAGGACGCGCTCACCCACCTCTTCCGGGTGGCCGCCGGCCTGGAGTCAATGGTCGTCGGTGAGCGGGAGATCACAGGTCAGCTACGACGTGCTCTCAAGGAGGCTCAGGCATCCGGAGCCACCTCAGGCACCCTCACGAGCGCCATCAACGCCGCTCTGCGCACCTCCCGCCGGGTGAGCGCTGAGACCCGGCTGCAGGAGTCAGGTCGCTCGGTGGTGAGCGTCGGTCTCGACATGACGGGAATCACGGACTGGTCAGCGCAGCAGGTGCTGCTGGTGGGCACCGGCTCCTATGCGGGCGCAGCCGTCGCGGCGCTGCGAGAGCGTGGTGCCGGGACCATCGTGGTCCATTCGGCTTCCGGACGCGCAGCGGGGTTTGCGGAACGTCACGCCATCTGCCACACGTCGAAGCTGGAGTCAGCCCTCGCCAAGGCCACCCTGGTGGTGACCTGTCGCGGTTCCGCAACTCCCGTGGTCACCCCGGCACATCTCGAGGGCACCAGCCCGACCGTGTTGCTCGATCTCTCGCTGCAACCCGACGTGGACCCTGCCGTCGCGACCCTCCCGGGAATCACCCTTCTCGACCTGGCTGCAATCCAGGCAGCGATCTCACCGACATGGGCCGCCGACTCTGCTCACGCTGAGCGGGTCGTGGCGGAGGGCGTCAACGAACTCTCGAATCGTCTCGCCTCCCGCGCCGCGGATCCTGCGGTCGCCTCACTGCGCGCCACGATGCTGAGGATCGTCGACGAGGAGGTGGAACGGCTGCCACAAGGCCGTCCGTTGACTGTCGAGGACTGTGCGCTCGCACTGCGGCGCCTGACGACGAAACTGCTGCACACCCCCTCCACTCGGGCCCGGGATGCCGCCGCCGAAGGCAGGATCGCCGACTACCTGGCTGCCATGGAAGAGCTGTACGGCATCGAAACTCGCCATGACCTCAACGCGCCAAGCCATCGCCGCTGTCCGGTGACAGGGCTTAGTTTCGCGGATCTCGCAGCCGAGCCCACGGAGGCCATATGACCGATGCCCTGAGCCCGTATTCGGCCGTGTTGCTGGCGTCATATGGCGGCCCACGCTCACCAGAGGACGTGTTACCGTTCATGCGCAACGCAACCGCGGGGCGTGGTGTGCCAGATGAGCGGCTGCTTGAGGTCTCGCAGCACTACCAGCTGTTCGGCGGCCGCTCCCCCATCAATGAACAGAACGAGGCGCTCCGCGATGCGTTGGCTGCGGAACTGGAGCGACGCGGCTGTGCCCGCCCCGTCACGATCGGGAACCGGAACTGGACCCCGTTTTTCACCGACACCGTCGCAGAGCTGCGCCGGAACCGGCATCACAAGGTGGTTGCGGTGGCGACCGCAGCGTATTCCTGTTATTCGGCCTGCCGTCAATACCGGGAGGATCTTGACGCCGCCATGCGACAGGTGCCGGGTATTGCCATTGACAAGGTGGGACCCTACGCGGAGCGTGATGGCTTCGTATCAGCCAACGTGGACGCGCTGGTGCAGGCAGTACAGACGCTGCGTTCGCGCATCGGTGGCGGAAGGCTGAAGGTGCTTTTCGTCACCCACTCCATTCCGACCGCCATGAATGCGGCCTCCGCCGATGGCTCCCCGGCAGCCCGGTACGATGCCCAGCACATCCGGGTGGCCTCCCGGACCGCCGATGCTGCGCAGGTGCGGCTGGGGGAGCATCTCGACTGGGAGCTCACCTACTGCTCCCGGTCTGGGAATCCCCGTATCCCCTGGCTCGAGCCCGACATCAACGATCGCATCACCGAGATCAAGGGAGTGGCCGGCGTGGTGGCTGCACCAATCGGTTTCATCAGCGACCACATGGAAGTGGCCTATGACCTGGACACCCAGGCAAGCGAGTCAGCGGCTGAGGCTGGTTTCGACTACGAACGGGCCGCAACCGCAGGCGTGCATCCCGACTTCGTCGCCACGCTGGCTGACCTGCTGATCGAGCAAGCCGCTGTGGCGCGGGGCGAGCGTGCTCTCCCCGATCATCCTTGCCTCACGGAGTCAGTACGTTGCTGCCTCCCTCACCCGCAGAAGGAGCAAACCCATGTCCCATCCGCATCAAGCGCACACTGATCCCCGCGACCACCTGCTTTCCCCCGAGGAAGTGCACGCCAGCCCGCACTATGTGATGTACTCGGTGTTCCGCACCGCAGTTCCCCTAACCAGCCCAGACACCGAAGCCGCTGAAGAAGCGGTGTTGGAGACCGGCGTGACGATCCGGGGCTGGTATGACATCGGTGGATTCCGCGCTGACGCAGACCTGATGCTGTGGGCTCTGGCCGAGGATGCGCGCCCACTGCAGGCCGCATATCACGCGCTCCGGCGTTCCGAGCTGGGCCAGAGCCTGGATCCCGTGTGGTCGTGTATAGGGGTGCATCGCCCAGCCGAGTTCAACCGCGGCCACACACCCGCCTGTTTCTCGGGTGTCGCACCCCGGCCCTGGGCATGTGTCTACCCCTTCGTGCGCAGCTACGACTGGTATTGCATGGAAGACGAGCGCCGCTCCAGGATGCTGGCTGAACACGGCCGCATGGGTCGTGAATACCCGGATGTGCCGGGCTCCACCACCTCGGCTTTCGCCCTGAACGACTACGAATGGCTGCTGGCCTTCGAGGCCGACGAGCTGCATCGCCTCACCGACGCCATGCGTCACCAGCGCGGCTCGGAGGCCCGGCTGCATGTGCGCGAGGAGATCCCGTTCTTCACAGGTCCCAGAATCGATCTAAAGGAGTGGGCGGCCCGACAGCCTCAGGAGTGAGCAGAGTCCGGCGTCGAAAACTGTCACGGCGGGCAGGACCCAGGGTGGTCCTGCCCGCCGTTTCTATGCTCAGCCCTCGATGACCTCACGGAGAAGACGGTAGATCTCCGGTGAGGAGTAGTTGTTGGTCGTGCCTGCGACCTTCACCCCGGCCCTCTCCAGGACTTTCACCGCTGATTCACCGATCGCGAACACCAGCACGTCAGGATTCCAGCCGAGCAGGCGCCCAACCGCGATCGCATTCGAGCCCGACGTCACGATGACCACATCGAAGGCCCCCTCCTGCCACATCTCGACGATGTCGGCGGGTGCCTCGGACAGCAGCTGCATGGTGTAGACGGGGATCAGCTGTGCCTTCCAGCCCTTCGCCTGAAGTCCTGCGATAAATCCCGGGGCTAGTAGCGCGGAGCCAGGCACCAGGACCTCTCCATTCCCCTCGGGCCAGATGTCGAGGAGCGCGGAGACACCCGCCGCACCCTCAGGTACCAGGTCCACGTGGTATCCCATCTCGTGGAGAGCATCCGCCGTGCCGCTGCCGATGGCCGCGATCTTCGCCCCCTTGGGTAAGGTCCAGCCGAGTTCCCGGACGCTCTCAACGGCTCGCACCGAGGTGAAGGCGATCCAGTCCGCGCCCTCCAGGGTCGAGCTGACCGCCAGCACCTCGCGACGCTGCAGCATCACGGATGTGACGTCCAGGCCGTGTTCACGCAGCCCCCGGGCAATCCGGCCCTCCTCGCGGGGAACGAGGATCCTCGCCTTGGCGAGCTCCGTGATGCGGCGTCCCTCCTCGGTCTCCGACTCGCCGCCGGTCGATGTGGAGACACGACCAAGCTCCTCAGCTCCCTTGGAGCGCAGGTAGGCAGCCGCTCTTCGGGCGGTGCGGACGGCGTGATACTCAGAGGTGGGCATGCCCATCTGGACCATCAGGCCCTTGGAGCCGTCGCTGGGCACCACCGCCACGATCAGCGACAGGACACCGTCACGCCTGGCCTTCGCCGCCACCGAGACGGCGTCGCTGACGTCGAGAGCCGCATACGCGGCCCGCTCGGCCATCACACACACCCGCGTGTCCGGGTGGTCGAGCTCCTGCAGGATGCTGACGAGCTCGGTGTCCTCACTGCGGCATTCCAGGCCGGTGGCCCCCAGCCCCGCGGCGGGGAGGATGTCCAGGTACTCGGTCACAGCATCGAGGCGCCCGACGGCCTCGAAGTCGGCTGCACCGGCCACCACCGCAGCAATCTCTCCCGTTCCCACTTTGTCCAGCAGCTCTATGAGCTGTCCGGGAGTTCGCTCGACGAACTCGAGATCCGGATTGATGGCATGCAACTGTGAGCGGCGCAGGTTGGAGCGTGTCGCAACGACTGTTCCCTTGGGGAGCTGATCCAGGGTCAGACCGTCACGAGCCACCAGCGCATCGCGCTGGTCGCCACGTTTCAGAATCGCCGCGAAGGTCAGTCCCGGCATGTCCTGTTTGGGGATCCGGTGCATGCGGTGGACCACGAGGTCGAAGTCACCACGCATCAGACCGAGGCGGAGTTGTCCGACCGTCTCAGAGTCGCCAGCTGCCGGGATGTGGACGATCTCCACATCGTGTCCCATCTCCCGGAGAGTGTCGGCGACAGCGTGCGAACGGGCAACGTCCACCACGGAGTTCTTTGTGCCAAGGCTGATCTTCAATTCGTCCATCCTCACTGATATAGCGACCAAGACTGCATCATCGTCGGGGCCCAGCCTAGCGATCCGCAGGCAGAAAAGTCGCCGTCAGGATGGATTCGCGCGCGTCACCCAGTCAACCAGCGATGGTCTTTCCTCCTCAGGCGAACTTCGATGGCAGACCCACGACGTAGCTGTTGATCTCACCGCCGCCGAAGTTGGTGGCGACGATGATCCGGCTGAGATCACGGGAAACACTGGCCTGGGGTTCGAGAAAATAGGTGTCGCCCTCGACCTGTTCACCATTGGCACGTATGTGGGCGACGTTCAAAGCCCTGCCCCCAGGCACGAGTTCCAGCAGCCACACTTTCCGGTACTCGGGACGAAGTGTCTGCGCCGGAGACTGCGAGCCATGACTGGCGGTGTCCCCATAAGTCGAGATGACCGCCCAACCGGGGACATCAAAGGCCTGCCCACTAATATGCGTCGCATAGGCCTCGCCATCAGCTGGGTAGAGGGTGTGCAGGTCATTGCGCTCCCCTGTCGCGATGTCGATGGCGGCGATCTGCCCCTTCGCATAGTCGGCAACCACGAGCAGATCCTTGCCGTCAGGCCCGAAGGCCAGGTCAGAGTGTTCCGAGGCATCGATAAGCTGGCGTGGCTGCTTAAGGTCAGGCCCATAGGCTACGGTGCCTCCCTCCCCGGCGAGCCAGGAGGAAACCACATAGTTGCCGCTGGGAGCGGTGGAAATGTGATCAGGGAATGCGCCCGGGACTGGGAAACCCGTCGCTTCCAAAGTCCCGATGATGGCCTTGGACTCCAGGTCCAGGGTAATGAGTCCATGGCAGGTGTTGCGCTGCGCCCCAGCGTCGTAGGAGGTCGCCATGAGCCCCAAAATCTTGCCGTCGGCGCTGAGGGTTCCCTCCCCCTTGGTCCAGAAGGCCGTCGCCTGCGGCCAGGGAGTCTGGCCGGTGAAGTCGAAGGCCTGTTCCTTGGTCTCAGATTCCACATCGAGCAGCCACCAGACCAGGCCCCCATTGCGTTCGGTGAAATACAGGCGGGATGGTTGCGTGGGGTGCCAGAGAGGCTCACAGTCACCAACCAGGTCGGAGAGCCTTCTCAGATGCGCCCAGTCCGAGGCGTTGTAGAGATGCCAGGCTCCAGCCCCGTCCTGGGCCAGGTAGCGGCTGTTGTCGGCATTGAACGCTTGCCGGCGGGAGTACTCGTGACGCAGGTGCCCGCCACCGCCCTCGGCAACTGCGGTGGCGCGGTAGAGCCGGGTCGAATAGGCGGGATCGATCACAGCATCGGACATGCCTGCGGCCCGCTCCGGACGGCTGAGGGTCTCGATCGAGTCGGCGGACAGGGGCGAGAGTCGGAAACCGGGGTCATAGAAGGCATCGAAGGGATTGCTACCGGTGGCCGCACCCACCGGTGATGCTGTGCCAGATGCTGTGGGTGCCGGCTGGGGGTCCGCGGCACAGCCAGCCAGCATCCCCAGGGCTCCGGCCCCGAGTAGGGTGCGGCGGGAAAACCGGGCGTAGTTCATCGATTCCTCCTAGACCTCGATTTCTCGGTCCTCCCCTCGCCACCAGCAGACTGGTGTCGGTCGAGATAGTACTAGCATCTCCCTCAGGATGGGTTGATCCGCCTGTAGCGTGAAAGCGAAGCCGGTCAGGAAGGTCCACAGATGATTACCCTCAACAATGGCGTCAAGATGCCCCCGCTGGGCATGGGTGTGTTCCGGATGACCGAGGACGAGGTGCGTTCCGCGCTCCCAGCCGCGCTTGAGGCCGGTTACCGGCTGATCGATACGGCTGCTCTCTACGGCAATGAGCGGGCCGTCGGTGAGGTGATCGCTGCATCGGGGATACCACGAGACGAGTTGTTCGTGACCACTAAGGCCTGGTACCGGGATTTCGGGTATGACGCGGTGATGCGGGCCTTCGAGAATTCACTGGGCAGGCTCGGCCTGGGCCACGTGGACCTGTATCTGCTGCACCAGCCGTTCAACGACTACTACGGCGCGTGGCGGGCCCTGGAGAATCTGTACAAGCAGGGAGCCGTCCGCGCGATCGGTGTCTCGAATTTTCCGCCAGAGCGCTACCTCGACCTGGTCATACACAACCAGGTCGTCCCCGCTGTGAACCAGTGCGAGGTTCATCCCCTGTACCAGAGGAATGACCTGCTGGATATCACCAGAGGCCATGGCACGGTCCTGCAGGCGTGGGCCCCGCTGGCCCAGGGGCGTCCGGAGATTCACAACGAGCCGGTCCTCCGCGAGATTGCGCAGCGGCATGGGAAGTCGGTGGCACAGATCATGCTCCGCTGGCTGCTGCAACGCGGCATCCCGCTGGTGGTCAAGAGCACTCACGCATCACGGCTCCGGGAGAACCGCGACCTCTGTGACATCGAGTTGACCGATGAGGAGATGTCGGCTGTCTCAGCCCTCGATAGGCATCGACCCAATGCGGGCATGACCCATCAGGATCCACGCCTGCTGGAGTATCTGCACAGCAAATACCGGAACTGATGTCTTAAGGTCCCGGCCAGGTTCTCAGGATGCGGGGACCGGACGGTACATCGTCACGGGGTAGCCGGACTCGACCATGTGGAGTGGCTCCCGAACCGTGAAACCGAACCGCTCGTAGAGCCGCTGACTGGCCGGCGTGGTGGCTTCCAGGTAACTGGGCAGGCCAGCGGAGTCGACCGCCTCGAGCCGGTGACGCAGCAGCATGGTCCCGGCTCCCAGGCCGCGCGCCTTTTCCCCGACGGCGATGTCAACCAGGTACCAGTGAGACTCCCCGGGGCGGCTCCGGGCGAAGATGTCCAGAAGCTTGATGGTCTGCGGCAGATGCCGTAACCCGACTGCTGAGATCGCACGAGGAAGCTCACGTAACTTCGCCCAGCTGGGTACCTTGTGGTCGGGAGACTCCCAGGCTGCCGCGCCGACCATACGATCGTCCTGCTCGCTGTATGCCAGATCGACGGCCCCTCCGGCCATCGCTCCGGTGCGCAACTCTGCCAAGAACATCCTGGTCAGACGTCGCAGGCGATCCCGCTGTCCTGGGATCATCGCAGCGATCACCGGGTCGTCGTGAAAGGCCTTGGCGAAGAGCCGGGCCACTACGGGAAGGTCTTTCTCCTCCCCCTGGACAACGGTGATGCTCATGCAGTGCCCCTTCGGCAGTCGCTAATCTGGGACGTCGCAGATCCCCCTTTTCCGGAGCTGGCGAGCCCGGCTGCTCAGGGTACCAGTTTCACTGACGCCTACAGGCCTGCCCCGTCCTCCTTGACGAACTGGCTCAGGCCTTGAGGGGTCAACCCCAGCGCCCGGGCCACCTCGCTCTGACTCATCCCGGCCCGCCGCAGGGCGGCAAGCGCGCTGCGGCGTTTGGCAACAGCCGCGGCGAAGGCGGTCCTGGCGATCTCCTCCTCGCGAGTGGCCTCAGCCAGGGCAGTCGCGGCCTCTTCCGGCAGGATCACTTCGAGTTCAACGCTGACCTGTTCGCCCGGGACGTCGAGGAACGCGGCTATCAGGTCCCGGCCGACGGACTCGCCCTCGTCGAGATGTCGGACCTGCCCGGCAATACCCAGGGAGTCGATGGCGAGCACCCACCAGGACCCTTCGCGCTTGGCCACAACCCCATACACCTTAGGACAACTCATGGGACTCTCACCGCCAGCTGCCGGGAACAGACTCAAGCCGCTCGGCGATCCTGCGCAAGACACCGGCAGCGACCTCACGATGCCGTGGGACGACGACCTTGGTGATGCCATCCGATGCGCACCAGATCTCATGCGATTCAGAGACCTGCCGCAGCACCCGCCATCCCTGCGAAGTCAGCGTCTCCGCAACATTCCGGTATCTCTGAAGCCTCATGTCCCGAGACTATCTTCATCACCAATCACCCACCCGAGGGTCTCAGCGCCACCCCACCTAGCTAGCCACAACCCGGGCCTTTGGCCCTCGCCCGATAGGATCACCTTTAAATCACGATATGAGGGATTCAATAAGAAAATCAACACTATCCGCTACCTCATAGAACGAAGAGGTTTATTCATGGGTAGCTGAGGGGCGGTGGAACCCCTCGTCAGAGCCTGGTTGCCCGTAGCTGTGAATAAGCTTCGAAGTATCGCCCAGTTGAAAACCTGGCGTATCCTCCACACCGACTACCGCCGCCCTTACCCAACCTTCACCACCATCAACGCCGTCCTCGGAATCATATTCACCTACACTCCATGAATAAGCCTCAAGGGTCGGGATGCTGTTTCCGCCATATTCTCACCCAGCTGATCCACAGTTCGCCGGCTCCAGATTGTAAGATATTCGCCACCATCTGCGATCGGACGAGACCCCTTGAGGCTTATTCAGCAATGCTGCTAAGTCCCTGACAACCCACGGTTGACAAGGGGAGATGTCACGGAGGAAGTGATTCCTGAATAACCCTCCTTCAAGAACCTCCACAACGAATGCGTTCTTCAAACTCTCTACCAAAATTTCAAAGCCGACATCACACAGAATCTTTTACCTCAAAAGCTCGAATAAACCCAGGCTTTCACCACAGTCCACGAAACGCCAGGCACTCCACTCCAAACCGAAGGTAAGCCCATGTTCACTTCCCGACCGGTCTCATAGAATGGAGACTCATGACGGGATCTGGCGGCGTGGGGGCTGCATTCGGGTTCAGGTACCAGTACCTGCTCACCGTAGAGGTGCTGCTTGACTTGTACGCCAGGGGGTCGACCGACTGGTCAGTCGACGTCGACCCGGTCAGTCAGGATTCAGCCGACATCGTTGTTCACTTGACACCCAGCAGACCGCCCGAGAGCGTGCTCCAAGTGAAGGCCTCGTTGCCGGATTCTTCGACCACGATCGGCGTCAAAGCAGTTCAACAGATACTCGGTGGTCTGTGCCGTGAGCACCCGGCCGCGCGACGACGCGAGGTAATCACCAACCGAACCCAGACCACCCAGCTCGCCAAAGAGCTGGTCAACCCAAACTCCCAGCTCCTCAAAGCGGGAGAGCACTTCGTCCAGCGCAAGGAGTCGTCACAGCAGCTCACAGCGAAGCTGTTGCACACCATCGGCAACCTGCGCGCCGTGGGGGCCGGGGGGGGACAGGCTGCGAGCTGCACTACCTGCTGCGCCAGCTGGTCGACCGTGTCCACGAGGCCAGTGCCCGCGCTCACGACCAAAGCCTGGTTCACGAGGACGTTCGGGCGATTCTTGAGGGCGCAAATCCGCTATTGTCGAGCGCTCTTGGAGCGCGCGCCTGGGGCAAGTGCATTCAGGTCCCCACGGGGGATTTTATCGAGCGACAGGAATCCACTCGCTTTCTTGAAACCTACTTGCCGACGAGCTCGCTCTACGAGGGCACTCCCCGGATAGCAGTGCTGAAGGGGCTGTCCGGCACTGGAAAGTCCGCCACCGCGTGCCTACATGCTCGGTCCCTCCTGGAGCACGTTGCTTTCGTCCTATGGTTGGACGCCAGTTCGGCTGCAGTGCTGGAGTCTCAGGTTCCGATAGTCCTTGACCAGCTGGGGGCGCGCATCACCCCCAGCAATACACCGGCACAGGATCTCGTGGAGGTTTTGTCAGGGCTACCGGTGCCTTGGGCACTGGTCCTCGACGGAGCTTCCACCTTGGCGGAGGTCGATCCTTGGGTGCCACGCAGCGGCTACGGACAAGTTCTCCTAACAACCTCGGTGACGAATTGGCCCGAGTCGTTCGCACCCGCAATGACCATGGATGCTTTTTGCGAGATCGAAGCTCGCCTGTTTGTGGCACGCCGGTTGGGCCGACCAGTCGAGTTGTGGTCTACCGAGCAGCTATCCGCTTGTGACTCGATGTCGCGGTCGCTCGCCGGATGGCCGTTGGCTCTGGAGCTGGCGATTGGTTGGATCACCCGACATGGGGGTTCTATCGCGGCCATGCAGCAGTTTGCTGAGCGGATCGACCGCCTCGACTTGGACAACGAAACCCTCTTGCCTCATGGCTACCCGCGGACCGCCGCGCACGTGGTCCTTTCCCAATGGAGGGAGCTGTCTCCGGAAGCGCAGTCGCTCGCGTCGCTCCTACTGGTGATGGGTGGAAGTCGCGTGCCCAGCCGTCTCCTACTCGACCTAGTAGCCCGCCAGGGGATGGCCGCTGCGGCATTGGAAGAGCTTCTTGCTTCCGCGTTCATCCGACAGGAAATCGTCGCGTCTGGCCAGCCTCACGACTTGGACGAAGTCGTAACCATCCATGGCTTCGTCCAGTTGGTCATGGGTAAACAGGGGGTTACGCTGAATGGGCCCACCGTGTGGGCCCTCATAAGCACCAGCGACGAATGGGTCCGACAGCTAACAGAGAGGGGCCACTTCCGAGAAGGAGCCCTCTTGCTCCGTCCTGTAGACCACCTCCTGAAGCAGCTGGTCGAGATGTTCAAAGAGCAGCCTGAAGTACTGGTGCTTCTCAGTATGCCCATGCACAACCTCGCACAGCTGGCCTTCATAACGTCGCAAGCGTCAACTGCCCGCCTGTGGTCGCGCGTAGCCTTCAATGTTCGACAGGACTCCCCAGAGCTGGTCAGAGACCGATCCATTTGGGTGCAGATGCAGCTGCAGACCCTCTCTCTCGTCGCGATCACCGCCGCGCGTCTCTACAAGTTCGAGGACCTTGTCGAAGTCGGGCTCCTAGTCGACTCGCTATTGCAACAGGGCGACCCGCACGCTCTAAGTGATCCAGCGACGACGCATTCGCTGCGTATGCTCCGCGATGTTCTGCACTCCTGTCTACCCGCCTCCAGTCCGCACCTTGCTCGCGACGTAATGCGGCAGCTCAACATCTTGGTGCCTCAAGATGCGCCCGAACCTCCGACGGGTGGGGCGGGAAACGCTTTGATCAGCATGCTCCAGATCGAAACAGCCACTGCGCTTCACCTGATGGAGCATAGTGCTTGGCAGGCGGGGGTCGATACCGCGCTGGGCGCCGCCAATCAGGCCCTAGAGCAGGGCGCCCTGGTCGCCCACATGGTCGACGGGCTGCTCGACGTGGGGGGGAAACTAATGATCGAGGCGGCGAAACGCCCACTGGAGACACCAGAACTTCTCATCAATTCCGTCAAGCGCCTCGTACTTTGGCTGGATGACAACTCTGCTGCGCTGGACTCAGACCAGCAGAGCCGCTATTCAATACTGAGCGCCTTCGTGGCAGAGGACCCCGAGACCCTCCCAGACGCCGTCAGGACACTCCCACCTCCCGAGGAACGCACGCCCCAGTTAGAGGCCTGGGCCACACTGGCAACAATCCTGAACGAGCAACGAGCAGCCACGCACCGCCGATCAATATTCGCCGATCCGCCGCCGTCTCTCTATGTCACGCACAGCATTGACGGGGGCGATCAACTCAACGTCTGGTGGCGGCATACCGAATCCTCAGCACTAGAACTCTGGGTGCATTCCCCCGGAATTATCACCATTAGCTCTTTGGGACAGACCGACCCGGTACGTGAGGGCATGGCGAGAGCAGGACTTCGGGAAGTCACTCAAGAGGAGCCACCACAGCCCGCCCACGGTTGGTCAGTGCGACTAAACGGAGGCGGCATCGAGATAACTGACGCGGATGAGACCTCCTGGGTAAGCATCGATCACATTCCGGAGGACATCGCCAGACGAATTGGTGCGCATGGAGGCCTAGCGCTCATCTACGGGGATTTGGCCCTCACCCTGCCCACAGACCGACGTTTGAGTGGCTGGGTGCCCTTGGCCAGCTACGACAACCAGCCGCATCACGATCCTGACGATGATCCCGAGGACCGTTTAGCGCCGTGGTGGCGTCGACTTGTGTTTTGGCGCTCCTAGCCTCGATCACTGAAGCTTATTCACAGCTACGGGCAACCAGGCTCTGACGAGGGGTTTCACCGCCCCTCAGCTACCCATGAATAAACCTCACTCTTCACACGATCTACATCTGGAGCTTTATTCAACAATGCAGCTAAGCCCGGCCAACCCACGGCCGGTAAGGGGAGATTCCACGGAGGGAGTGATTCATGAATAACCCTCACTGTGCATCCCGTTTTGGATGCGCAGACATCACCGCTGGTTGGAGCTGCTACCGGCAGACGGTCTCATCAAGATCCTCGGTGCCCCTTGTTCAGGTTGGGAGGCCCTGCTCAGGGCGCAAGGTCCGGTGGATCGTTGATCCCGAACTCCCCGCGCAGCACCCGCACGGCAGCGTGCCACCCAGACATGCCATGAACGCCCGGCCCGGGCGGGGTCGCAGCTGAGCACAGGTACGCGCCTGGGGCCAGCCGGTATGGGTCAAAGCGGAACGTGGGCCGCGCGATCATGTCCCAAAGACTTACCCGCCCCATGGCGATGTCACCGCCCACAAGCGTGGGATTGTGGCGCGCCATGTCCCGTGCTGGAATACCCCGGGCGGCAACGACAAGGTCGCGTATTCCCGGAGCGAAGCGTTCAATCTGCGCAAGCACCAGTTCCGTGGGATCGCGGGGGTCGTCGTATGCCACATGCGCGTAGGCCCACAGCGGCCGTAGACCGTTTTGTTCCCGCTCTGGATCCCCGAGGGCCGGATCCGAGACCAGCACCACCGGCCGCTCCGGGGTGCGGCCGCGCGTGACTTCCAATTCCGCCTGCACCATTTGCTCCCGGGTGCCGCCCAGATGCTGGGTGCCGGCCCGGCTGACGTCGCAGTCGCGCCAGGGCACTGGTCCCGACAACACCAGGTCCACCTTTGCTGCTGCGTTCCCATGCCGGAACCGCCGTAACGCCCGAGTCATGCTCGGGGACAGGCGTTCTGCGAGGATCTGCGCAGCGGAACCCGCCGTGGTGTCTAACAGAACCACTCGGGAAGGCGGCAGATCAGCGGCCGAACGCACGTGTTCTCCGGTGCGGACCACGCCTCCATGGTTCCGGAGGTCCGTAAGGAGAGCAGCCGTGATCATGCCGGAGCCATCCCGAGGAATGGGCCAGCCGCCAGAATGGCCCAGTGCCGCCAGCAGTAGAGCCGTCGCCGCCGCTCCCGGCGAAGGTAGACGGCCAATGGCGTGGGCCGCGACCCCGGTAAGCAGGGCCCGGCCCC
>ERZ773056.967-NODE-967-length-14873-cov-5.312525_pt1 | contig 14873 bp, 10 predicted proteins | sample MGYA00580857_ERZ773056 | MGnify/ENA primary metagenome ERZ773056 (study PRJEB29015, sample SAMEA2737996) | human oral metagenome | biome: human oral; feature: human-associated habitat; material: dental | place: China | collected 2114 ... | reverse complement strand
AAAATCATATTTATTTTAATAATATTGATTTACAAATAAAAAAGAGGAGATTTCTCTCCTCTAATTTTATTTTTTTCTTGTATTTAGAATCTATATTGTAATCCTGTTGAGATTACTGAGTCTGCCCATTTCTTATCTTCTACTCTGAAATCTACATTTCCATATACTCCAAATACTGGACTTATTTCTCTAAATACTCCAAAGCCTACCCATGTTGTATTCTTTGCTTGTTTTACTCCATAGAATTTTTGTTTTACACTACTTCCTGTAAAGCTTCCTTCATAACTTAAATCTCTTTTTCCTGTATTTATTGCTTGTGTTACATAAGCTTGTAGTTTATATTTATCTGCTACATACTCTGCTCTTGCTCCCACTAAGAAATTTGTTGCTCTATAGTTCTTACTATCTGCTTTTACTCCCCAAGATGCTTCTGATTCATTAAAACTTCCTCTTCTTAAATAATCTTGTGAATATCCTATAAATGGTGTAAACCATCCAAATTTCTTTCCTATTTCTATGTAAGCTGATAACATTTTATCATGGTGATTTATCTTTCCTGTTAATGTTTCTCCTGTTGATGTTAATAATTCTCTTTCAACTTTTGATGATATATTAGATAGCCCTATTCTACCTGCTGTATATAATCCATAAGGTAAATCTTGTTTCCCATATAATGATACTCCTACCATATCACTCTTTGATTCTCCTGCATATCTATTGAAGTTTGCTTTTGCATAGGAATAATTCATTGCTACTCCAAGAGTTGTTACTCCTTCAAATTTAGTATCTATACCAAATTGTCCTCCTGTTACTCTTGTATCTGCTGATGCATATCCATCTCTTCTTAGTTTTCCTCCACTTCCTATTGCTGAGAACCATACTTCTGAATCTTTATCACTATTTTTGAAATTATCTAATCCAGCTAATCTATTTGATAAATCTCTATTTATATTTTGTGCTTGTGAGAAAGTCAATGCTTGTGCTGAGGCATATATTTCTCCTGACATCATTTCTGTTGCTGATGTGAAGCTCATTGTTGACATACTTTGTATTATTGCCCCCATTAACACTTCTTCTTTTGTTGCTATACCAGACATTACTTTTTGATCTAAATCCTCAAATACTTTTTCTACATTTTCTGCTACATTTTTAGATGAAGCTTCTATATTTTCTCCTAAATATTCACTTGGATTTTGTCTTGATAATGTTGCAACTACTTTTCCATCTTTCACTTCTACATTAGCATTTCTCATTCCATTTGTTTCAACATTACTGATACTTCCTTCAATAGATTTTCCTTCCATTACAGTATTAGATGAACCTTGTTTTGTAACATAATTATCTGATAATACCCTGACAGTTCCATCTTGAATCTTTATATTTCCTAAAACATTAAATTTAGCTCCACTATTAAAAGTTGTTACTGAACCTTTATATGCAATATAATCTCCACCTATAATAGCAGTAGTACCATTTATTTCAACTGTTCCTTTATTTTCTAAATTAGTATTTGTTGTTATGTTTTGAGAATCAACTGTTTTTATAATACTATTAGAAAATGTATTATACCCTATTAAAGCCTTAGGATTTAATATTAACTTCCCTGCTTGATTTACTATTACTCCTGAAGAATGTATTTTATGAATTTCAAGTGTTCCTTCATTTACAATACTTCCACCAGCAAATGAGTTATCATTAGTTAAATGTAAAATTCCTTCTCCTGACTTAACTAACCCTCCTGAGCCAAAAATCTTATTTTCAAAATATGAAACTTTTCCAGTTGGAATATTTGCATTAAATGTACTTGTATCACTGTATTTACTAATATTCATAAATGCTCCAGGTCCTTTTAATGCTCTTTCTTGATTTAACATTCCCCAACCATATTTATTATCAGGTGATATTTCTATCCTTCTTCTATCCTCGCCAGTAATAGTTCTTTCCAATTCTGTTCCATCTGTCGTAGTAAACAAAGTTTGACGAATTTGATCAGGAGTCATCCAATCAAATTTTTCAAAAACTAAAGCTGCAGCTCTTGTAACCCTAGGTGCTGCATAAGATGAACCTACTCCATAGTAACCTGCTGAATCTGTTGCTGAAGTATTATAGGCAGAAATAGACCAATAACCAGCCTCATATCCAGCTTTAGATAACTCATGACTTCCACTTCCCATTATATTATATAAGCTTCCATCATTTTCCTCTATTCCTACAACAGAAATCCAACCTTTTTCTAAATTATTATCAAAATAAGGTAATCCTGCATCTACTGATGAGTTTTTACCAGCATCATTACCTGCTGCCCATATAAACAACCCTCCTTGATTTTCAACTATGTTTCTATAATAAGGTATTTGTTTTTCTTTAGTTGTTGATCCTCCTGCCATATTAAAATAAAGTGGCATTGAATCTCCTTCATTTTTATAAGCTGCAAGCTCAGAGTCATCATAAGCTTTATCACTACCAAAAGACTGATTAAATATTTTTACACTTTGACTACCAAATGCAGCTAAAGCAGCATCATAAGTTTCTTTATTAGGTAAAATTGCTCCGTATACATTTTTATTTTCACTATCATTATGATAATCTTGTCCTAAACTTCCAACAATTAATCCAATTTTATTTTGAGGTGGATCTGTAACACTATCCATATCTCTTATTACTTCCAAAACTTCTTCACCATGTTCTAATGTAGTGTTTCTTATTGAACTTGCATCATCTATTTGAGAATTTATTCTAGTTAAAATTTCTATTCCTAGATATAAACTTGTCAAAGTTCTGGTTCTTCTTGGAGTCACATTATTACCTTCTTTATCTTCTGCTGTTGTTCTAACAGCATTTTGAAAATCTGCATCTAATACTGCAACTTTTACTTCTTCTCCTTCTAACAATCCTACAAAATTTCCTGCAACTTTTCCATCTTCTTCCCTTGTATCTTTTGGAATATTTACACCAGAACTTACTTGTGCAGCATAAAGATTTGTTTTTAATGCTGTCATATTCCTTTTATCCAAAGGATTTGTTACAGTTGGATAATTATCTTCTGTTACAGCTGGTGTACTAGGTGTTTCTGGCTTGCTCGGAGTATCTGGTGTACTAGGTGTATTTGGAGTATCTGGCTTACTTGGAGTATTAGTCCCTGGATTTATAGGCAAGTTACTAGAACCTCCACCGCCGCCACCACCACCTCCTCCACCACAACTTACAAATAGTATGGAAGCTAGTGCAATTAACATCATTTTACTTTTTAAAATTTCTTTCCTCATTTAATTTACCCTCCCTGTATTAAAATTTAACTTTTTTTAGATGTATAATAAATTTTATAAACTCCTTTGTTTTTTAATTTTAACATATAAATATGACTTTTTCAATCATATTTATGCTTATTTCCTTATTCTATTAATAAAAATTTTTATATCCTTTTATAATTTTTTTAAAAATGGTATAATAAAGAAAGGAGTTGATTTTATGAGAATTTTTGTTTGTGATGCTTTTAGTTCTGAAATTTTTAAAGGAAATCAAGCTGGTGTTGTTATATTAGAAGAAAAAGAAAACTATCCTACTGAAACTTTAATGAAAAATATTGCGGCTGAATTAAAACATTCTGAAACTGCTTTTGTAAAGAAAATTGATAATAAAAAATTTAAAATTAGATACTTTACTCCAATAGAAGAAGTTGAATTATGTGGACATGCAACAATTTCAGTTTTTTCTGTTTTAAGAGAATTAAAATTAATATTTAGTGGTAAATATATTGCTGAAACTTTGGCAGGTAGCTTAGAGATAGTAGTTGATAATGATTTTATATGGATGGATATGGCTAGTCCTAAGATAGAATATACATTTAATTTAGATGAAATTAAAGAAATTTATTCTGCATTTAACATAGATACAGTTCAGGCTACTAAAAATTTAATTCCTAAAATTGTAAATACAGGTTTAAGTGATATTATCATTCCTATTGAGGATAAAAACATCTTAGATAGTTTTGTAATGAATAAAGAAAAGGTAATAGAACTTTCAAAAAAATATAAGGTTGTAGGAGCTCATCTATTTACACTTGATAAAGATAAAAAAGTAACTGCTTTTTGTAGAAATATTGCCCCCTTAGTTGGTATAGATGAAGAATGTGCAACAGGTACATCAAATGGTGCTTTAACTCATTATTTAAAAGACTATAATATTATTTCAAATAAAGATATAAATACTTTCATACAAGGTGAAACAATGGGCAGATCTTCAACTATATTAAGTAGATATAAAGAAGATGGAATGACTATACAAGTTGGAGGAAATGCAGTGATTTCCTTTGAATGTAAAATTTATGAATGAAATAAAAAATTAGGCTACTACAATATAAAAATCTGTAGTAGCCTAGTCTTTCTACCCACCAAGATAAGCTTTCTTTACTCTATCATTATATAGCAAATCCTTTGCTTTTCCTTCAAGAACTATTTCTCCTGTTTCAATAACATAAGCTCTATCAGAAATAGATAGTGCCATCTTAGCATTTTGTTCTACTAATAAAATAGTAGTTCCTTTTTCTTTTAACTGCTTTATGACTTCAAAAATTTCTTTTACAAATAGTGGTGAAAGTCCCATTGATGGTTCATCTAAAATTAAAAGTTTAGGTCTACTCATCAAAGCTCTTCCCATAGCAAGCATCTGTTGTTCTCCACCAGATAATGTTCCTGCCAACTGATTTTTTCTTTCAGACATTCTAGGAAAAACTTTATAGAAGTTTGCTCTATCTTCTTCTTTTTTCTCAGCACTATCTTTTATAGTAAATTGTCCTAATTTTAAATTATCTTTAACTGCAAGTTGTGAAAAAATCCTTCTTCCTTCTGGAACTTGTGCTATACCCAATTTACAAATATTATGAGCTTTCTCTTTTAAAAGATTTTTTCCTTCAAATATTATAGAACCACTTTTAGGAGTTATAAGTCCAGATATTGTCTGTAATGTTGTTGTTTTTCCAGCACCATTAGCTCCTATGATAGATACAACTTCTCCTTCATTAATTTCTAATGAAATTCCTTTAAGAGCTTGTATATTATCATAGAAAACTTGTAGGTCTTTTACTTCTAACATTGCCATTATTCATCTTCCTCCTTACCTAAGTATGCTTCTACAACTTGAGGATTATTTATAACCTCTTTTGGATCACCACTTGCCAATATTTGTCCATAGTTTAGAACAACCAATCTTTCACAGATACCAAGAACTAACTTCATATCATGTTCTATAAGTAAAACTGCTATTCCAAACTTATCACGAATTAATTTTATAGTATTCATTAAATCTTCTGTTTCTTTTGGGTTCATTCCTGCTGCTGGTTCATCTAAAAGAAGAATTTTTGGTTCTGTTGCCATAGCTCTTGCAATTTCTAATTTTCTTTGTTCACCATAAGGAAGATTTCCAGCATGCATTCCTGCATACTTATCTAAATCAAATATTTTTAAAAGAGCCATTGCCTTTTCTTTAGCTTCTTTTTCTTCTCTCCAAAAATTTGGAAAACGTAGCATTCCAGATAAAATTCCATATTTCATACGAAAATTATATGCAGCTACAACATTATCTAAAACTGATAGATACTTAAATAATCTTATATTTTGGAAAGTACGAGCCAAACCTTTTTTTACAAGAGCAGAAGTTGAAGTTTTAATAACATTTTCTCCATCTAGTGTATATTCTCCTGAACTTGCATTATATACACCTGTTAATATATTAAATACTGTTGTCTTACCTGCTCCATTAGGTCCTATTAAACCAATTAATTCTCCTGAATTTATTTCTAAATTAAAACTATCAACTGCTTTTAAAGCTCCAAAACTAATTGATATGTCTTTTGCGACTAAAAGAGGTTTTTTATTTTCCATTTGTTTCACCTCTTTTTGATTTTTTAGTAAAGTATGAAATCACTTTACTTATTTGGAACTCTTCTCTTCCAAGTAATCCTTTTGGTCTAAATAACATCATTATAATTAAAATTAATGGATAAACTATCATTCTGTATTCTGCAAAACTTCTTAAAACTTCTGGTAAAATAGTAAGAACTATTGCTGATAAGATTGAACCTGTGAAACTTCCCATTCCACCAAGTACAACCATAACAAGTATGTTTATTGAATAGTTATAGTCAAATTGTTTAGCTCCTAAAATTCCTAAGTTATGTGCATAAATTCCACCTGCTATACCAGCAAATATTGCTGATAGCACAAAGGCAAAAGTCTTATAGTAAGTTGTATTTATTCCAGAAGCTCCACTTGCTATTTCATCTTCACGGATAGCTAGAATTGCTCTACCATGTCTACTTGTCATAATTGCATACATAAATATAACTGAGAATATTGTTATAAAATATATTAATGTAAAATTATTTACTCTCGGTATACCAGTTAATCCTTGTGCTCCACCTGTAAACTTAAAATATTCTATCAATACTCTTATAATTTCTCCAAAAGCTAAAGTTATAATAGCAAGATAATCTCCAGTAAGTCTTAAAGCAGGTATTCCTATTATAAATCCTATGGCTCCTGCTACAAGTCCACCAACTATTAAAGCTACAACGTAACCTGGATATCCTGAAAGGAAACCAGACTTAGTTAAAAGTGCTGCTGTATATGCTCCTATTGACATAAAACCTGCATGCCCTAGAGTAATTTGTCCCAAACAACCAACTGTTACATTTAAACTTGCTGCTAAAATTACATTTATTAAAATTAAAATTAAAATTCCAACTTGATATCTACTTATGAAACCAGAATTTATTAAAGAGAATAATATAAAATATAGGACTATTAATAGTGCATAAGTAGTTATATAACTTAATTTTTTATTCTTATCCATTTATACTTTCTCCTTTACATTTTTTCCAAGTATTCCAGTAGGTTTAAACAATAAAACTATAATTAATATTGAAAATACAAAAGCATCTGCAAGTTGTGATGATAAATATGCTCTTGTTAAACTTTCAACTATTCCTAATATAAATCCTCCTAAAACAGCACCAGGTAATATTCCAATTCCTCCTAAAACTGCTGCAACAAAGGCTTTTATTCCAAGCATTGAACCCATTAAAGGTTGTATTTGTGGATAAGCTGAAACATATAATACAGAACCAACTGCTGCAAGACCACTACCTATTGCAAATGTTAATTGTATTGTTCTATCAACATTTATTCCAACTAATTCAGAAGCTGCATAATCCTGACTTGTTGCTATCATAGCTTTTCCATATTTAGTCTTTTTCATAAATAATTGTAAAGCTACTGATAAAACAAGTGTTGTTACTATTGTTACAATAGCTCCAAAACTAATATGAATACCAGCTCCAAAAGATATAGGAGCTTGATCAAAAATTTTAGGAAATGATCTTGTATTTGGAGTAAAAATTTTCATAAAGACATTTTCTAAAAATAAACTAACCCCAATAGCAGTTATTAAATTTGAAATTCTTGGTGAATTTCTAAGTGGTCTATATGCTATTCTTTCAGCTAAACAACCTATAACTGCACAGATAACTATTGCTGGAATAACTGTTGCCCAAATTGGTAAACCTAATGATGTAAATAATGGAATAGAAAAAAGTGATGTATAAGCCCCTATCATTATAATATCACCATGTGCAAAATTTATAAGTTGTGCTATACCATATACCATTGTATATCCCAAAGACACTAGAGCATAGATACTTCCTATTTGTAAACCATTGATTATTTGAAGTAAAAACTCCATTTTTATCCTCCCATATATCTATATCTAAAAAGATAAAACAACCTCTACCAAATTTTATGATTACTTATCTAACTTAAAAGCTTTATAGTTTTTAATAAAAATATTGCATATTCTATATGTGAGTGTTTTTAGCAATAAATTTTAACTTTAAACTCAAAATTTAGGAAGCCATTCATATTATAAAGCAGAAGTTGTTTTTATCTTTTTATTTTATTTTGATGCTACTGAATCAAATGTATAATCTCCATTTACTATTTTAATTATAGTTATACTCTTTACAGGGTTATTTTTTTCATCAAAAGTTAATTGTCCTGTAATACCATCAAATTGAATTTCTTTTATAGCCTTAGTTACTGCTTCTTTATCAGTTGTTCCTGCTTTTTCTATTGCAGCTTTTAAAAGATAGGCTGTATCATAACTTAAAGCAGAGAATGCAGAAGGTTCATCATTATATTTTTCTTTATAATTTTTAATAAAGTTTTGAATTTTTTCATTACTATCCTTTGTTGAATAATGGTTAGCAAAATATACATCTTCTATTGCTGCATAAGAAGATGGATCTACTGTTTTAACAACTCCATCCCAACCATCAGAACCAACTATAATTGATTTTAATCCAACTTCTCTTGCTTGTATAGCAATTAATCCATCTTGTTCATAATAATCAGGTATAAATAATACATCTGGATTTTGTTGAGCAATTTTTGTAAGTTGAGCCTTGAAATCTTTATCTCCATCTGAATATCCTTCTCTTGCTACAACTTGAATTCCTTGTTTTTCAGCTTCTGCTACAAAAGCATTAGCAACTCCATCTGAATAGTCACTTGAGTTATTAGACATAATAGCTACTGTTTTTGCTCCTAATTTTTCTTTTGCAAATTTTGCTAAAACTTCTCCTTGATATGGATCTGTGAAACATACTCTAAATACATTAGAACCTGCTTCTGTTATATTAAGTTGTGTCCCAGTAGGTGTTATCATTGGGATTCCATCTTGTGCTGCAACTTCTGCAACAGCAACACTTGGTTTTGAAGTAATATCTCCAACTAATGCAACCATTCCCCAATCAACTAATTTATTATAAGCATTTACTGCCTCTGTTGAATCTCCCTTTTCATCTAATACATTTAATTCAACTTGTTTTCCAAGTATACCACCATTTGCATTTATTTCATCAATAGCTAATTTTAATCCATTAGTTGCTGATATTCCATAGATTGCAACTGGTCCAGTTAATGGTCCAATAGCTCCAATTTTTATTGTTTCAGCTTCTGTTGTTGCTGGTTTATCTGCTGCTTTTTCTCCTCCACAAGCTGCTAACAAAAGTGAAGCACCTAATAATGTAGTTAATAATTTTTTCTTCATTCTATTTCCCTCCAAATTTTAATTTTTAATATGTAAGGCATACTATATCAAAAAATTTTAAAAAAGTAAAGTATTTTTTAATATTTTTGTATCAATAAAAAAGACAGTTTTTTTAAACTGCCTTTTATTGTTCTTTTACTTTATTTTTTAAATATTTTTATCTTAATGAAAAATAAAGTGTATTGTAACCTTATTTTTCACTAAAACTATTTTTCTTTATAAATATGTATAGCATTAGCTTGATGTAATGGAGTTACAGTTAAATCTGTAATTTGAATTTTTTCTGGTAGATTTACAACATAGGCTATTGTGTCTGCTATATCTTCTGCATATAATGGTTCTATTCCTTTATATACATTGTCAGCCTTTGTTTTATCTCCTTTAAATCTTATTAAACTAAATTCTGTATCTACAAGTCCAGGTTTTATATTAGTAACTTTTATTTTCTTATCTATAAGCTCTGATCTCATTGCATCACTTATTGCTTTCACTGCAAACTTTGTTGCACAGTATATACTTCCATTTGGATATGCTATTTCTCCTGCAACAGACCCTATATTAACAACTGTACAAACTTTATCAGTTGCTATCATAAGTGGGAGAATAGTATTAGCTATATATGTAAAACCTTTTATATTAGTATCAACCATTCTGTCAACATCTTCCATATCATATTGATAGAGCTTTTCAAGTCCAACAGCAAGTCCAGCATTGTTAACTAATATATCTATTTTTTTCCATTCATTATCCAATGAATTTATATTTTTTAAAACATCATTATAGTTTCTTACATCAAAAACTAAATTTTTAACTTTTACTCCATATTGTTTTTCAAGATTTTCTTTTAACTCATTTAAAATATTTTCTCTTCTAGCACATAGAATTAAATTAACTCCCATCTGTGCTAATTTTTCTGCTGTGGCTTTTCCTATTCCACTACTTGCTCCTGAAATAAATGCAATTTTTCCTTTAACACGATTTTCTTCCATAATATCCCTCCTATATCTTATTTAAAGTTTATATTACTTTACACTTTCTACCAAAAATTTTAATTAAAAAATTTCTTGAATTTAGAAAAAAATTGAGGTGAATTTGATATAGAGTTTATCATCTCTCTAATTTCAGTAAACCTTTTCTTTAAGTATTCTTCACTTTCTGCATAAGCTCCTAGTGCATCAAGTGATAACTTCATATGTTCTTCTGCTTTCTCTTTATCCTTTAAGGCTGCATAACAAAAAGCAAGCTCTAAGTCTTCTGAATATGGAAGTTTTCCCTCTTCAATATATAATTCTCTTGATTTTAAAAGTTTTTTAATTGCTTCTTCATATCTTCCCAATCTAGTTAAACATTCGCCTAATTCCATATGTATCCATCTATTTCTTTTTCCCAGTTCATAGGCTTTTGATAGAAATTTTTCACCATTTTCATATTTTCCAAATCTATCATAGAGCCAACCTATATCTGATAATAGATAGGTATCTTCTTTAAATCTATCCTCTTTTTCATAACCTTTTAGATAGTATTCAAGTGCTTTTTCATAATCATTTAATTCTTTGTAACAAAGACCATATTCTACATCTAACCAACTATCATCTCTTCCAAGTTCTCTAACCTTTAAATAATATTTTAAAGCCTTATCACATTCATCTAAATTACGATAGCACCAACCAATTTGAGAATTTAAATATATTTCATCACTAACTTCTTCTTTTAGCTCTAAAGCATGTTTGTATTTTTCTATAGCTTCCTTATATTTTTGTAACAACATCAAGCAAAAACCATATTCTGTATTAAGCCAACAGTCATCTCTGCCCAATCTTTCAACTTTTTCAAGATACTCTAAAGTTTTTTTATATTCTCCTTTTTCTTTATAGAGAGCTGCTATTCTAGATAATAACTGAATATTATTCTTATACTCATCAAACTTTTCTGTTATTAAACAATATTCTAATGTTTCTTCTTTTTTATTCAATTTTTCAAAACACTTTGCCATACTAAGATATATTCCAGCATCATTTCTACCTGCTTTTTTTGCTTGCTCAAAATATTTTAATGCTTCAACAGGTTTTTCTATAATTTCATATGTATAAGCTATATCTGATAATAGATATATTTTCTTATTTTTATCTTCATTTAATCCATCTGAACTATTTGCTATAAGATAATATTTTAAAGCCTCTTCATATTTTCCTAATCCTTTATAACATATTCCTATTTCAGCATTTGTCCAAGCTATATTATCTCCTAACTCTTTTGCTTTTAAATATAATTCTAAGGCTTTGTCATATTTTTCTAAATGCCGATATGACCATCCCATCTGAAAGTATATCCATCTATCTTCTCTTCCTAATTCTTTTGCTTTTAAATAATATGTTATTGCTTCTTCAAATCTTTGTAATTCCCCCAAACTATACCCTAATTCAGAGTTTATTAATATATTATTTTCTCCTAATTCATATGCTTTTAAATTTGCTTCTAAAGATTCTTCATATTTTTTCAAACAACAACATATATAACCAATACGAGAATATATCCATTGATCTTTTCTTCCTAACTTCATGGCTTTTTTATAATACTCTAATGCTTCTTCAAATCTAGTTAACTGTTCTAAACAATAACCTAGTTCAGAATTTACTGGAATATCATCTCTACCTGAATTAATCACATTTTTCAAAAGTTTTTCTGCTGTATCAAAATCTTCGATTTCTTTATATATCCATGCTAAATGTGAGTTAACCTTAACTTTATCATCATTTGTTATTATATATTTTTCAGATTTTAAAGCATATTCAATTGCTTTATCTTGGTTTTCTATACTTTCATTGATAGTTTGCCTTGATAATTCTATATATACATTTAATAAAGCTTTTTTTATATTATCTTCTGTTTCATCTAATTCAAGTGCTTTTAAAAAATATTTCTCTGAATTTTTATAATCTTTCAAATAGTAATATGAATAACCCATTCTGTAATTCCAATCTACACTATTTTTTCCTTCGTTTTCTATACTTTTTAATATTTCTATTGCTTTTTCATATTTTTGAATATTAACATATGCCCTAGCCAATTCTACTATAATTTCAGTATTTAATTGCTCTGCTTGAAGATTTTCAATTATATTAATTATTTCTTCATATTTTTCTAACTCTTCTAATTTTTCAATTTCTTTTAATATTTCATCGTTCATTTTTACCTCTTATTCAAACTTTTTAAATAAGTAATTATGATGGTTTTGATAGAACACTTATCATTTCTTTTATTTCATCAAATTGTTTCTTTAAATGCTCTTCACTTTCTGCATAAGTTCCTAATGCATCAATAGCAAGTTTCATATGTTCTTCTGCCTTATTTTTATTTCCAAGGACAGCATAACAATATGCAAGTTCTATATCTTCTAAGTCTACTCCATCTCCTTCTTCAAGAGATAATCTTCTTGATTCCAAAAGCTTTTCAACTGCTTCTTCATATCTTCCAAGTCTTCTTAAAGTTCTTCCTATACTACATATATACAGACTATCTTTTCCTTCTTTATATGAACCTTCAAGTTCATAAGCTCTTGTATATGCTTTTAAAGCTTCTTCATATTTTTCTAAATCAAAATAAATATTAGCAACTCTTGCCCAAACCCATTCATCATCTCTACCCAATTCAATGGATCTTTCAAAATATTTTATAGCCTCCTCATCTTTGTCTTTATCATTATATCCCAATTCCCAACCTATTTCTGCATTAAGCCATTGGTCATCTCTACCTAAATCTCTTGCTGCATATAGATAGTGTAAAGCTTCATTAGGATCTGAACCTTCTATTTTTCCATAAAGCCAGCCTATTTCAGAATTTATAAAAATTCTTTCTTGTGTATTTTCATTAGTTTTATCTTTATCTAGTATTTCTAAAGCTTTTTTTAGTTTTTCTATACCTTCTTCATACTTACCTAATCTTCCTAAACATTGTCCAATTTCAGCATATATCCAACTATCATTTCTACCTAATTCTTCAGACTTTAATAAAAATTGTAAACCATCTTCATATTTTTCAAGTTCATTATAAATCCAACCAATGTCTGATAGTAACCATGTATCTTCTTTATCTTGTTCATAAGCTACTAAATAATGTTCAAGTGCTTTTTCATAATTTTCTAATTCTTTATAACATAGTCCAATTTCTATATTTATCCAATCATCATTTCTACCTAATTCTTGCCCTTTTAAATGATATTTTAATGCCTCTTCATATTTTTCTAAAATACGATAACAGAAACCAATTTGACAATTTAAATAAATCTCTTCATTAAGTTCTTCCTTTAATTCTAAAGCATGTTTAAATTTTTCTATGGCTTTATCATATTTTTTCATTCTCATTAAGCAGAAACCATATTCAGTGTTAAACCAACAATCATCTCTTCCTAATTTTTCAACTCTTTTAAGATATTTTAAACCTTCTTTATATTTACCCATTCCATCATAAAGCCAAGCTATTTCAGATAACAGCCAGCTATCATTTTCTTCAAATTCTTCTGCTTCCAAATAAGCTTTTAAAGCATCTTCATTTTTTTCTAAGCCTTTATAGCATCTTGCTATTTGTACATTAATCCATGCATCATTTTGCCCTAACTCCTGTGCCTTAGCAAAAAATTCTAGACCTTTTTCATATTGTTCTAACTTATAGTAAACTTTCCCATACTCTGCATATATCCAACTATCATCTCTTCCAAGTTTTTTTGCTTTTTCTAAATATTTTAATTCCTCATCATAGTTTCCTATAACTCCATAAACCCAAGCCATATCTGATAGTAACCAAACATTTTTATCTTTATTTTTTTTATTTGCAATTAGATAATATTTTATAGCTTCTTCATATTTTTCTAATTCTTTATAGCAAATTCCTATTTCAATATTAACCCAAACATCATCTTGTCCTAATTCTTGTGCTTTAAAATCAGCTTCTAAGGCTTCTTCATATTTTTCTAAAAGACGATATGTCCATCCAATTTGAGAATATATCCAACTATCATTTCTTCCAAGTTCCTTAGCCCTAAAATAATGTTCCAACGCTTCTTCAAGTTTATTTAATTCAGTTAAACAATATCCTAATTCAGAATGTACCCAAGTATCATCTCTACCATCACTAATAGCAGATTTTAAAAGCTCCTCTGCTAAATCACAAGCTCCAATTTTATCATAAAACCAAGCTAAATATGAATTACATTGAATTTTATCATCATTTGTTGTTATATATTCCTTTGATTTTAAAGCATATTCCAATGCTTTATCTTGTGCTTCTTGACTATCATCTTTATTAATTACTTGCTTTGATAATTCTATATATATATTTAATAAGTAGTTTTTAATTTCTTCATCTTCTGGATTTATTTCATGAGCTTTTAAAAAGCATTTTTCTGCATTTTCATAATCATCTAAATAATAATAAGAATATCCTATTCTATAATTCCAACGCATAGTGTTTCCTTCTTCTATTTCTATGCTTTTTAAAATTTCTATTGCTTTTTCGTAATTTTGAATATTATTGTATGCTCTCCCTAATTGTCCTATTAATTCATTATTTAGTTGTTCTGCTGGAAGTGCTTCTATCATATCTATTATTTCTTGGTGTTTGTCTAAATCATATAAATCTTCAATTTTTTTTAATAACTCATCTTTCATTCTTTCACCTCTATTTGATTTTCATATTAGTATATTATACCATATAAAAGCTTTTAGAAATTTGATTTTTTTATCTTTTAATGTTATAATACCGCATATGTTTAGTAT
>ERZ773056.966-NODE-966-length-14882-cov-10.337762_pt1 | contig 14882 bp, 10 predicted proteins | sample MGYA00580857_ERZ773056 | MGnify/ENA primary metagenome ERZ773056 (study PRJEB29015, sample SAMEA2737996) | human oral metagenome | biome: human oral; feature: human-associated habitat; material: dental | place: China | collected 2114 ... | reverse complement strand
AAGATGATTTTCGGCCCAAAGGGCCGTTTGTGGGGCGTATGCAATACGCCCCTACCTGATAATATGAATATGCGCCGCGTTTGGGTGTCTCCATGTAGGGGCGTATTGCATACGCCCCACATATATCCCATTAGGGGTAAAAGAAAGGCCTTCGATGATCAAATGTGTAAGATGATTTTCGGCCCAAAGGGCCGTTTGTGGGGCGTATGCAATACGCCCCTACGATGGAGGATCGAAACGTGCCGTGTTTGCGGCATGTCTCCATCTGATACCCTCAAAACGAAACAGCCCGACACGTTTACACATGCCGGGCTGCACAGTCATTCGGACGGGCGGGCCGTCCACAGTCAGAAATAGTTATGAAAAAAGAGCGTGTTTAATCTTCTCTCTGAGAGGGAGTTCCTAAAGGGGTGAGGCTTACCTCACGCAACAGATGTACGTGGGACAGACTCGCCTTATTCGGGGTTCTTTGAGTGATAGTAGTCTACCTTCTCCGCATTTTTGGTGTGGTTCATCCACAATTGACGGACATTCTCGCGCTCGAGAAGGCCATTCATGATCTGAGTCTCGTTTGAGCAGTCGTAGCCCATAGTCTTGAAGTACATTTTCCAGCTCGTGTCTTCCACTTCGCCCTCTTCATTGGGCTGGAATGGGGTCTTGGCGACGTCGTTGCCAGCCATATCGTTGTGGGCGTGGTCGCCGGAGATGGACATGAGGGGTGTGCAGTAGACGCGGCCCTTGCTGACGCCTGCTTTGACCATTCTTTCGCGAACGAAGGTCTTGAAGTTGTCCTTCATATCGACCGTACCGACGTAGTAGTTCTTGTTGATCTTCTGGAGTGCCTCTTCTAACTGGGTGTAACGGATGTTCGCCTTGTAGATGTCGTATGAATCGGGGTTACCGTGGCCCATGAAGGCTACGACGCCCTGCTTGGCGTAGTTAGCGTAGTTCGCATCGAGCGCTTTGGCGAGTGCCTTGACGTCCTTATCGGCGTCGGCCATGAGGGGAAGGCCTAAACGGAGGGTGACCTTCTTCAAATAGGCGTCGTCGAGGTCTCCCAGACTGTTGTTAGCGAAATCCTTCATGTAGTTGATCACTCGGCCGTACTCTTCGCCCGGAATCACTTGCAGAGACTGGACAATAATCTCGCTGTACTGCACGCGCCCGAAGGCTTCGAGCCAAAAGTTGGGCGAGTAGTAGTGGCGCACCTCGGCTTTGGCCTCTCCCTCGTCCTTGGCGTGCTCGCCCGCGGCGGCGCGGTTGATACAAATGGCGGAGGAGAAGGACAGGAAGACGTCGTAGTCGGGGAATGCCTTCTTGTATTCGGCTACGGTGTTGTCGAAGGCCAGAAAGGCGCGCTGCCATGTGGACCCGAAGGCCACGAGCAGGATCACTTTGTCGTGTTTCTTACCCGTCTTGACGGTGTTGTCTACCGATTGTTGGTAGCGCTCCACGTTCGTGATGGGTTCTTCACTCTTGTCGCAGGAGTTTAGACCTACGGCGAGGACGATGGCCATTGCAGCCAAGATCCATGTCTTAATTCTCTTCATAATCGTTACTATTTAGGTTGGTAATCGTGTCTTTTTCGTGCTTCACCTTCTTGCCTTTAGCAAAGCGTACGGTGAGCGAGGCGTAAACGGTACGCCCGGGCGTCATGGTGCCCAAATGGAGGCCATGCGGGGTACGGTCGCAATAATTGAAGAGGTTATCCACGCCAGCTTCGAGACGATAAGTCATATGACGTGCGCGTCCGAGGTCGTGGGTGGTAGAAAGACGCCAGATTTGAAAGCCTTTCCCGTCGCCGTTGATCTGATAATATCGTTTGGATGAGGCGCGCCCGTAAAGTCCGGCGGTAAAATGATAGGCGGGAGAGAAATCGTGGCTCCAAGTGACGAACGCATTGGCCTTGTGGTGGGCTGTGCCGTCGATGATGACGGATTTCATGCGGTCGTGAGTGGCGTCGTAGAGATTGGCGTCGGTATTGAGGTAGCTGTATCCGGCGCCGATGGTAAAGGCGCGGACTGCATATCGAAGACTCACGTCTACGCCGTACGTTTTGGCGCTTTCGAGGTTCTTGTACTGGCGCACTTTGACGGGGTCGTACCTCGCCACCAGGTCGCCAGGGGCTTGCGAGGTGGGGATGGTGACTAAGGTGATCATGTGGTCCAGCCGGTTGAAGTATCCGGTGACTGACAGGGAGAGGCCACGGCTTCCCAGATATTCGGCACCGAGAGAAAAGTAGTCCGAGGTCTGCGGACGGAGGTCGGTGTTGCCTAAATAGAGGTGGGTGCCGGCCATCTCGCGGATGTAGCGGTAGAAAAGCTCCTTGGGAGTGGGCGTTTTGAATCCGCGACTCCATACCGCGCGCAGGCGGTAGTCTCCGAGGCTGAGCATGGCAGCTATTTTCGGTGTGAGCTTGAAGCGTCCGAAGCGGGCGTTACGATCTACGCGTAGACCCGCCGTGATTTGCAGCGGATCGAGTAGTCCGAACTCATCTTGTACGAAAACGGCCGCGGTTTGGTCTGACGCCTTACCGTCAATGACGCGCATCGGCGCCTTGAGCCAGTCGTAGCGCCATTCAAGGCCCGCACTGAGCGTGTTTTCGAAGGGTAAGCGGAAGACACCCTTCAGCGCGGCCAAGGTGCGCTGCTGATCGCTCTGAAGATCCGTCTGCCCGGGGAAATAAGGGTAGTACGGCGTATATCGACCATTGATATAGCCATCGATGAGGGTGGTGTCAGTGAAATTATAGTAGTAAGCGTGGCGATCCCAGCTCACGTCGAGCGTGAGGAGGTCCGTTCGGTTCAGCTTCCATTTACCCCCGACGGCTGCGGAGGCGTTTCCGTACTGAAGATCGTAGGTCTTCACGTCTACGGAGGGGTATTTCCCGCTCGGGCGGTAGATGCGTTTGCCATAGATGCTTCCGGAGGCGTAGAGTTCGAGGTCGCGCGTCGGAGAGAAGCCGAGTCGCTCGGACAGTTGCCAGTTCGTGTTCCGGTTGACTGTCTTATTGCGGGAGTCGGTGATGAGGAATTCCGTTTGGTTGGGGTCCTCGACAGACGTGTTCTGCCATCCGTCGGAGTGCTGAAGCTGAAAGTTGGTCCAGCTGCTGAATCGGCCGATGTTGAAGCCCACGCCGGTGTGTTGGCGGACATCTCCATACGACCCGAAGCGCGAAGTATTTTCGATGAGCACCCCTTCATCGTGCTTCTTGGTGATGATATTGATCACGCCGGCCATTGCATCGCTCCCGTAGAGCGCAGACGAGGCGCCGCGGACGATCTCCACCCGCTCGATGTTGTTCGGATCGATGAGCGAGAGCTCATTTTGCCCGCCTACATCGCCGTGAATACGTTTTCCGTCGATCAGGATCAGGATGTAGTTATTGCCCAAGCCATTCATCTGGATATGGCTGCCCATGTCATCCTCTCCGAAGGCGAAGGAGGCAGTCAATCCCGATAAGATGTCCTCGATGCTCCGTCCGGCGAAGTTCTTGAGCGCCCGACCCGAGATAATCTCCGTCTGTACGGGTACAGACTTCAATGTATGCTCCGTACCTGTCGCGGTGACGACTACCTCGTCGAGTGCAATGTTCTTCATCGCCTCGTTAGGGTGCTGCCTCGTCGAATCTTGTGCCGAAACGGCCTGCGCTACCCAAAGCAAGGCGGTAGCAAGGGCCATCCGTCCGGCGACTTTGCAGCGTGGTGCCGATGTGATGTGATGCAAGTGTCTCCGTTTCATCGTCTAAACTTGATGGATAGGCTTACGTAGACCGAGCGGCCGGGTGTCAGCGTGGCGTAGTTGAAATTGTAGGGCCTGTCGTCGGTGTAATTGAAGAGGTTTTCGATGCCCACGCCCGGTTCGAGGATTACGGAACGGAGAGAGAACGTATGGCGGGTGTTGAGATCCCAAACTTGGTAGGCGGGAGCGTAGCCGTAGGTCTTGGAGAAGCGTTCGCTGTTGATGCGACCGTTCAGGTAGACGTTCATCGTGTATCCGCCCCATGTGCGCGTCCATTGCGCGTTTACGTTGGCGGCATTCCGGAGACTCTTATCGATGGGCCGACCCGTTTCATCGTCTTTCGTGTCGAGGTGAGTGTATCCCGCGCCGATGCGGAAGCCTGCTCCGAGGTAGGCTTGGGCGGCCACGTTGATGCCGCGGACTTCCGCCTTATAGACGTTGTCGCGCTGGCGCACTTCCTCGTGTCCGTACTGCTTTTTAGCCTCCTCACCCGTGGCGATGGTGCGATAATCGATCATATCACGGATGCGATTGTAGAAGAAGTTCGTGCTCACCGTGAAGCGGCTGTGAGCGTACTCGGCGTTGAGGGAGAAATAGTCGCTCTTCTCGGGTTTGAGGTTGAGGTTGCCGATCGTAATGCGGTCCACGGCCTTGGTCGTCTCGGAGGCGTAGAGTTCCGAGAGTGTGGGAGCGCGAAATCCGGCGGCATAGGAGGCTCGGAGGTTCAGACCTCCCTGGCCATACATGAGGGCGACGTTTGGCGTGGCGTAGCTCTTGAAAAATTCGTGGTAGAGGTAACGCACCCCGGCTAAGGCTCGCAGTTGGCGCGTGATTGTGATCTCATCTTGTGCGAAGATGGCCGCGGTGTAGGCCGTTTTGTGGCTGATGTTCTCCGTGGGACTGCTGAGCATGTCGGCCAAGTACTCCACCCCGACCGATACCTTATTCCGTTCGCCCAGGTTGAAGATCCCCTTCACGTTGGCCTGCTGATTGCGCGTGCGTTTGCGCACCAACTCGTCGCCTGGTTGGGTTTTGTACGTCTTGCTTGCGTTGAGGAAGTTGTAGCGAGACGAAAAGAAGTCGGCCTGATAGTCCGCCGTGATGTAGGCATCGGGCGAGAGGAGGTATTTGACGCCTGCGCCCCAGGAATAAGTGCGGTGCTGGAGGTCGTAATCGTACGCCGCGGGGGGCCGACGCGTGATGTTGCGGAAGTAGCCGCCTCGCAGCTGGAAGGAGAGGCGATCGGTGGCGTCGTAGGTGAATCGTTGGTTGACGTTGTCGGAGTGGAAGCCGGCGGAGGCTACCTTCTGTGTCTCCACAAGGCTATCCTTCTTGTTTCGCTCGTACGGACTGAGCTGCCAGCTCTCGGCTTGGCTGCGGCGATAGGAGGTGTAGGAGCCGAATCGGCCCGTGTTGACGTCGGCCGCGAGCGACTGGGTGAAGCGTCCGTGCGAGGTGTAGCGCGTGTCGGAAGAGAGGTTGACGGCATGCTTTACGTCGTTCGTGATGATGTTCACCACGCCGCCGACCGCGTTCGTGCCGTAGAGAGCCGAGGAGGCGCCGCTGAGGATCTCAATGCGCTTGATGCGCGAGACGTCGATGCGTTCGTAGGTGTTGTCGCCACCCATCCGGCGACCGTTTTCGAGGAAGACGAAGTATTTCTCCGGCAGCCCGTTCAGGCTGAGCGTCGTGCCCATACCGTTGGTCATGTTCGAGAAGGAGGGGGTCAGTTTTTGCAGGGCTTCGTCGAGGGTTGAGATGCCGGCGTTGCTCAGTTCACGCGACGTGATCACGTTCACGGGCACGGGGCTATTCTTCATCAGGTGATGCGTTCCGGTGCCCGTCACCACCACCTGTCCGAGCTGCACCATACTCTCGCGCATGCGGATCACGACGCCCGTTTCGCCGCTCCGCACCTCGCGCGCTTCGGTCGTATAGTTCAGGTGTGACACGTTCAGCGTGTGCGTGCCCTCGGGCAGGTTGCTGATCGTAAACTCGCCGCGCGTATTGGTCACGTCGCCCGTCAGACTGTGGTCCACGCGGATGTTGGCGCCCACCACAGGCTCGTTCGTGTCGGCATTAATCACTCGTCCACTCACGCCCGTTTGTGCGCTGAGCGTCATCACCCCGCACAGCCATGCGAGGAGCATTCCTATGTACTTTTTCTTCATATGTGACTATTGAATATATCCATCGTCAGTCCTCCGCCGCCCTGGCCCCGGGGCGTGCGACATCAAGCTGTGTCCTGGCAGGTTTCCTGACTTCCCCCTAAAGAACCGAGGGCCTTCCCATCGCGTGTCTGTGCACGCCGACAGTGGCATTGCGGATGGCTCTTCTTTTTGCTTTGAACGAGGGGGGTTACAGTAGCGGGCACTGTTCCGGACTCTCACCGGATTCCCTTTTCATGCAGCGCGACGGACGCCGATCGCTGCATCACCAAAACGCGGGCAAAATTAGTCGCTGTTTTATAATTCCCATACCGCACCCTCACATCGATTCGCGTTTACGGTCGGCCCCTGTCCGTCGGCTGGTCTTTGATCTGGAAATCTTAGTAGGGCAGATTGTGTTTTTTATCAGATCGCATGAAATACAGTGCGAATCCAATTTGTTTGATACAAAATGCCCTGCAATCCGAAGCGATACAAAATGGATTCACGTCAGATTGCACGCCATACGAAGTAAATCCAATTTGTTTCACACGAAATGCTGTGCAATCCGATGCAAAACAAAATTGATTCACATCAGATTGCACGCCATGCGGAGTAAATCAAATCTGTTTCATATGAAATGCCGTGCAATCCGGTGCAATACAAAATTAATTCTCTTCAGATTGCATGATATACGGAGCAAATCCAATTTGTTTAACACAAGATGCCGTGCAATCCGATGCGAAACAAAATTGATTCGCTCCAGATTGCACGCCATACGGTGTAAATCAGAAATGCTTTAATGCATAGGTTCTGCATAATAAGGGGAGAGGGAATGGTATCGGGTAAGATTACTTGCCATCTGACCTTATCCAGCATGGCGGCAGATCGCAGTTTGCCATCAGGGGGCAGCGCGCGGAGATTTTCCGACGGATGTAGCCCGTAGTTGGGAGCGCGCGAGGTGTGTTTACTCAATAGATTCTGTGTCTGAAAACGCACCGCAGAGAATCCGTTCTTCGCAGGCGATTTCCTGTGTGAAAACGTTAGGAATGGGGTGTAAACACACCTATTTCTGTTAAAAGTGAACTGAAAACAGGGTTGAAAGCATGTTCTACAACATGTTTTCGGGGAGTAGCTCTATCTTTGCGGCGGTTATTCAATGAAGGAGTTTATGAGAATGATTGCAGATAAGCAGTGCTTACGTGAATTGGCCATGCTGCAATATCAGGCAGAAAGGTACCGTCTGGCAGGCAATGGCTTTATGACCCAGCACCTGTATTCGCGGATCCGCAAAATACAGGAACAGCTGGCAGGCAGTGACAAAAATTGAGAAGACATAGCCCTGATGAAACATGCGGGGTATAAGTGATTGTAAAAGTGGTTATCGAGAAGCAGCGGAGGGAGTAATCTTTTCCGCTGCTGTCATTTTACGGGGTTTGCGTCTCGCTTAGTTCAGACGCAAACCCCGCGTTTTTTCTGGGGGTGTCTATCGGGAGAAGTGTCGGGGCGTGATCAGAACTCGGAGGTGAAGTGGAAACGCACGTCGGGGAAGTCCTGCTGCGCCATGGTGAGGACGTAGGCGGAGTCGGCCAGGTAGACGTCGCGGCCCTCGTGATCGGAGGCCATGTATTGGGCTTTGCGGCGCATGAAGCTGTCGAGTGCAGCCTTGTCGTCGCTCTCGATCCAGCAGGCTTTGTAGAGGGGGAGCGGATCCCAGCGACACTGCGCGCCGTACTCGTGCAGCAGGCGGTACTGGATGACCTCGAACTGCAATTGCCCGACGGCGCCGATGATCTTGCGGCCGTTGAAGCGGTTGGTGAAGAGTTGCGCCACGCCCTCGTCCATCAGCTGATCGATGCCTTTGTTCAGCTGCTTGGCGCGCATAGGGTCGGCGTTTTCGATGTACTTGAAAAGCTCGGGCGAGAAGCGTGGGAGGCCCTTGAACTGGAGCAGCTCGCCCTCGGTCAGGCTGTCGCCGATCTTGAAGTTGCCCGTGTCCGGTAGGCCGACGATGTCGCCGGCGAAGGCTTCGTCGACGACCTCTTTCTTCTGGGCCATGAAGGCCGTGGGACTGCTGAAGCGCATCATCTTGTCGAGGCGGACGTGGCGATAGTTGGCGTTGCGTTCGAAGCGGCCGGAGCAGACCTTGACGAAGGCAATGCAGCTGCGGTGATTCGGGTCCATGTTCGCGTGAATCTTGAAGACGAAGCCGGTGAACGTAGGCTCTTCCGGCTGGACGAGTCGCTCGACGGTCTGCACGGGTTGCGGTGGCGGAGCGATGCGAACGAAGCAGTTGAGCAGCTCGCGGACGCCGAAGTTGTTCAGCGCGGAGCCGAAGAAGACCGGGGCGACGTCGCCACTGAGGTAGGTCTGGACGTCGAGCGGGGGATAGACGCCCTCAATCAGCTCGATGTCTTCGCGGAGCTGCGCGGCGGACGACTCGCCGATGCGGCGCTCGAGGTCGGGATCGGTGAGGTCGCTGAAGGCGACGCTCTCCGTGACCAGCTGCTTGTCGGGGCGGTAGAGATCGAGCTTGCGCTCGTAGAGGTTGTAGACGCCTTTGAAGCGGTCGCCCATTTCGATGGGCCAGCTCAAGGGGCGGACGGTGATTTGAAGCTCGCTCTCGATCTCGTCGAGGAGGTCGAAGGGGGCTTTGCCCTCGCGGTCGAGCTTATTGACGAAGACGATGACGGGCGTTTTGCGCATGCGGCACACTTCCATCAGTTTGCGGGTCTGTGTCTCGACACCTTTGGCGGCGTCAATGACGATGATGACGCTATCGACGGCGGTGAGGGTGCGATAAGTGTCCTCGGCGAAGTCTTGGTGGCCGGGGGTGTCGAGGATGTTGATCTTGTAGCCTTCATAGTCGAAGGCCATGGCGGAGGTGGCCACGGAGATGCCGCGCTGCTTCTCGATCTCCATCCAGTCGGAGGTAGCGGTGCGGCGGATCTTGTTCGACTTCACGGCGCCGGCTACGTGGATGGCGCCACCGAAGAGGAGGAGCTTCTCGGTGAGGGTGGTTTTGCCGGCGTCGGGGTGGCTGATGATGGCGAAGGTGCGGCGGCGGCGGATTTCGTCTTGGAGGGTCATAAGGGGAGGGGGGAGTTTGAAGTAGTCAGATGAAGTGAGTAGTAGTTAGCGGGAGGCGGCGTCCATGAAATGATGGAGGCAGCGGTCGAGGCTGTCTTGCCAGCGGGGGATGGACAGTCCGTAGACGGTGCGGATTCGGGTCTTGTCGAGGACACTGTAGGCGGGGCGCGCGGCGGGCGTGGGATAGTCCGCCGTGGGGATGGGGAGGACGGTGCACGTGGGGTGGGCGACGCGGAGGATGTGGCAGGCGAAGTCGTACCAGCTGCAGGTGCCCTCGTTGGTGTAATGATAGACGCCGGGGTGGAAGGTGGGGGCGGTGAGGACGTGAAGCACGGCCTCGGCCAGGTCGCCGGCGTAGGTGGGCGAGCCGATTTGATCGTTCACGACGCGGATCTCGGGGCGCTCGGCGCCGAGGCGGAGCATGGTCTTGACGAAGTTGTTGCCGACTTCAGAGTAGAGCCACGCGGTGCGGAGGATGGCGGCGTCGGTGGGTAGTGCCTCGAGCAGGACGTGCTCGCCGGCGAGCTTCGTGCGGCCGTAGACGGAGGTGGGCGACGGGGTGTCGTCCTCGCGGTAGGGGCGATGGGCGCGGCCGTCGAAGACGTAATCGGTGGAGATGTGGATCATGCGTGCACCGACCTCACGGGCGGCCGTGGCGAGGTGGCCGACGGCGTCGCGGTTGATCTGGAGGCAGCGTTCGGCGTCGCTTTCGGCGCGATCGACGGCGGTGTAGGCGGCGCAATTGATGATGTAGGCGTAGCGGCCGCGGCGGACAAAGTCGGCGACGGCGTTACTGTCGCAGAGGTCGAGTTCGTCGATGTCGGTCAGGGTGAAGGCGTAGTTCGGGTGGCGGTAGATGCGGCGGCGGATGGCGTCGCCCAACTGGCCGCGGGCGCCGGTGACGAGTACGGGGATCATGTCGAGTGAATGATTCATAGTGAATAATTAAAGAGGGTGGGTGATGTCGCGCTCCTCCTTGTATTTCTCTGCCAGGAAGGTGAGCATGAGGTTGATTTCGCGGACGGCTTCGAGGGTTTCGGGGCTGACGGGTGCGCCTTGGAGGCGGAGCATCAGATAGCCGTAGAGGGCGGTGAGGCAGGTTTCGATCTCGGTCATCTCGGCGCCGCCGGACTTGGCGCGGAGGCGGACGATGGAGGGCAGGGCCTTGTAATAGAGCGCGCCGTAGGTGGTCTCTTGCGGATTGCGGAGGAGGGAGAGGTGGAGGTCGTTGAGGAGGATCACCACGTTGCGGTTGATCTGCAGGTGGCCGTGCTCGACGACGCCTTCGCTGCGCATCATGTCTGCCAGATTGTCATACCACTGGGCGATGCGTTCGCGCACATCGTCGGCCACGTCGTAACGAGCCACGAGGGTGCGGCGAATGCGGTCGCTGTCGAGGGCGTTGGCCCGGATCAGGTCTTCCACCTGCCACATATATAATAGGTACTCGACGATGTTCTCTTGTCTCTTCTGTTCGGCTACGATCATATCTGCGGGGAAATGGGGGTTGGGGGTTGAGGCGTTTCGCGGCGAAACGTGGGGGTGATGAACCGGGATGGGGCGCCGACGGACGAGCTTTTTTTGCTCATGGACGAGCAAAAAAAGCTCATGCTCGAGTAAAAAAAGCTCGCGTGCGAGCAAAAAAAGCTGGTGCTTGAGCAAAAATCACTCATGCACCAGCAAAAATCACTCGTTGGGGAAGGCGATTCGGGGTCTGCGGGGCGCATCAGATCAGAGTTTCAGCATGCGCTTGCAGAGGTCGATCTCGTCCGGGTCGCCGGTGTGCTTGCCGGGGGAGTCGGAGAGCTTGACCACGGGCAGGAAGTCCGTTTCGCCCTTGGGCTTGACCTCGAAGAGCTTGATGACGATGTTGAGGGGCTGCACGCCGACGTCGTTGGTGAGGAAGGTGCCGACGCCGTAGACGTCGTGCAAGCGGCCGGCCACGTAGCCCTTGATGCGGGCGATGGCTTCGAGGTCGAGGCCGTCGCTGTAGACGACGGTCTTCTTTTTCGGGTCGATGCGGTGGCGCTCATAGTAGCTGAGGGCGCGCTCGGTGAACTCGAAGGGGTCGCCGCTGTCGCAGCGCAGGCCGTCGAAGAGCTTGGCGTATTTGGTGGAGAAGCTCTTGAAGAAGTCGGTCGAGGTGAAGGTGTCGGGCAGGGCGATGCCGAGGTAACCGTCGTAGACGTCGACCCAGTTCTCCATCGCCATCTCGTTGGCCACGCGGTAGCCGTAGTGGGCGCCGTGATACATGAACCATTCGTGGGGGTGGGTGCCCATGGGAATGAGGTCGTGGAGCATGGCCAGGTAGACGTTCGATGTGCCATTGAGCACGCGCGGCATGCACTCCTTGAGGATGCCGATGACGCGGTCTTGCACCTCGAACGAGAAGCGCCTTCGGGTGCCGAACTCCGACAGCTCAGCGCCCAGCTCCTCGAAGCGGCGCGCTTTGGCGCGTGCGCGATCGTCAGCGTCGGCCGCGGGCGTGGCGCCCGTCATGCGGTAATAGAGTTCGGAGATCATGGCCATGAGGGGCACCTCCCAGAGCACCGTGCGATACCACAGTCCGCGCACTTCGACCTCCAGTCGCCCGCCTTCTTGCACCACCGTGACTTCGGCGGGGTTGAAGCGGAAGCCCTTGAGGAGGTCGAAAAAGACATTGTCGAAGTAGTAGCATCGGCGGCGCATAAAGGCCTCAGCGGTGTCCGTCAAGAAGAGCGTGCGCATGGCGTCCACCTCGCGGCGCAGGGCCTCGCCGAAGCCCTCGGGGAAGGGCGTCTCGCCACGGTTGACGAAGCGATAGACGACCTCCGCGTCGGGGAACTTCTTTTGGATAGCGTTCATGACGCTGAATTTGTACAGATCGTTGTCCGTAAAATCGCGAATGATCATATCTATAGTCTGGTTTATCGTAAGATGTCGTGCATTTCGTCGAGGTAGACCTTGTAGTCCTCGAGGCAGTGACGGATCACCTCGTAAGCCTCCTCGCGGCCGTATTCGTTGGCTATCTCGACGTTCTTTTTCTTCTCGCCCGGCATGTCCTTATAGGTAAGGAAGTAGTGCTTGAGTCGCTCCAAGACAATCTTGGGCAGGTCGCCGATGTCGTTGTATGAATCATACGTGGCGTCGTTCTGCAGCACGGCGATGATCTTGTCGTCCGCTGCGTTACCGTCCAGCATGCGCAGCCCGCCGATGGGTCGCACGGAGGCGATGATGTCGCCGTGGGCGATGTCCTTCTCGGTCAGGATACAGATGTCCAGAGGGTCATGGTCGCCCATGATATTCTCTCGCTTGAGCTGGTCCATGCAGTACTTGGCGAAGCCCTCTCCGCAATAACTCTGCGGAATGAAGCCGTAGAGCGCCGGCACGACGTTCGAGTAGCGTTGCGGACGGTCGATGCAGAGGAAGCCGTTCACCTTGTTCAGCTCATACTTCACCGTGTCCGTGGGCACCATTTCAATAAAAGCCGTAATCACTTGCGGGGCCTCCTTGCCCACCTCAATGCCGTGCCACGGATGCGAGCGGTAGCGCAGCCCCATCAGTCTGGTGATGGTGTCGTTCAGTTTGTTGTACATATCTGTCGAAATAAATAGGGATAAAAAATCACTTGGATACCACTTTCATTCGTTGAGGGGTAATCTTCCCTCCTCAACGCGCGGCAAAAGTAGGCCGAATGAGAAAAGCGGAAAATGAAGGCGCGAAAAACGAACGTGGGGGAGCTTATACTCTCCGCCATCCGAGAGGGGTTGCCCATCTGTCAGCCCCTCCCTCCCAGTTGGCACACAAAGAGGTGGTGGCACGCAGATACACGGTTGATCAGCAGCGAAACGACCCGCCTTTTGGCATGGCATTTGTAAATCTTAATGGCATTTTACTTCATGCGAACTATCCTCACCCCCATTATATAACCCACCCCAATGACCCTCCAAGAGCTTACTCACACGTACAAGAATCTTGTCAAGCGACTCGACAACGGCCAGATGAAAGAGGCTTTCGACCTGCTCACCATCTTCATCACCGTCACCGGCCAACACGCCTTCACCTCCCGAGTCGAGGAGCTACAGAACACATATAGATATATGTTGCACTACTACGTCGAAGGCTCCAACGACCCGACGCGTCACCGTATCCGTGCCGACATCCGTCGCCGCGCTTATGAGCTGGCTGACGCTGTCCGTCACGCAGCTTTTGGCGACATCTCGCCCGCCACTTATTACTCCGTCCGTCGCTCCGTCCGCTATTCAGACATTGGCATTACGTCCATCCTGCGGCAGGTGGCGCTTTACGCCGAGGCCGGCGATCGTGAGCACGGCGAGTCCGCTGCCAATCGTCTCTTCGACGCGCTCTGGACGACCGAATTTATCGACGCCGACACCGCGTCTGCCATACGTGAAGCGCTGTGCAGCCGTTCGTTCCCTACTGACGTGAAGACACTCCTCGTCTCCGCTCTTCTGCTCGGCCTACAAGCGTCGTTCGATCGAGAGAAGATGCGTCTACTCTTTGATGCCGCCGCACTCTCTGATGCCGACACGGTCAACGTCAGTCTGCAAGCGCTCGTGGCCATCTGCCTCACGCTTTACACGTACAGCGACCGATTGGAGCTTTATCCCGAGGTGCAGGAGCGACTCGAGATGCTGGCCGAGATGCCCGACTTCCGCCGCCGACTCTCCTCCGTCATCGTCCGCTTCATCCTCACCCGCGAAACGGAGAAGGTGGCCCATCGACTCAAAGACGAGATCCTGCCCGAGATCATGAAGCTGACCACACAAGGCGGCAAGGGCCCTACGACGGACTTCCTCAAGGAGATTGCCGGCGAGGAGATGAACCCCGAATGGATGGAGCGCATGGTTGGGCGGAGCGACAAGCTGTCAGCCTGGATGCGTGAATATGGCGAGCTGCAAGAGGAGGGTATCGATATGCTTCACACCACCTTCGGCCCGCTCAAGCGCTTCCCCTTCTTTCACGAGACGGGCAACTGGTTCCTGCCTTTCACTCCTCGCCACACGGCCCTCCGCGACCACAACGGCGACAGCTTTGCCGACGGAATCCTGAGCTTGGCCGCCTTCATGTGCGACTCTGACAAGTATTCCTTCTGCTTCAGCATACTTCACCTGCCCGACGCACAACGGCGCGCGCTGGGCGAGCAGCTCCGTGGCGACTTCTCCCAACTCCGAGAGCAGGAAGCCGCCGAACTGGGCGATCGCGGCAAGCACGAGGAGCGACTCATCGGCCTCTACATCCGCAACCTCTACCGTTTCTATAAGCTCCATCCCGGCCGTGGCGACTTCGACGACATCTTCAATTGCGGCCTTGACTTCCACCGCCTCCCCATCCTTCGGCCCTACCTCAGTGACGCCGAGACGCTCCTCCGCATCGCCGAGGTCTATCTCCGCAAGGGCTACCCCGACGACGCCCGACCCATCTACGAGGAGTTGCTTCAGCGAGGCGAGGGCGACAGCGAGATGCTCCATCAGAAGTTCGGCTACTGTCTCCAGTCGATCGGCGACGTGGACGGCGCCCTGCGCGAATACCTCCGCGCCGAGCTGATCAACCCCGACAGCAAATGGCTCCTCCGGCGTATCGCTGCCTGCTATCGCGCCCTCAAGCAGCCCACCCGTGCCCTCGAGTTCCTGCTCCGCCACGAGCGGCTGGAGCCTGACAACCTGTCCGTACTGCTCCACATCGGCCACTGCTACCTGGAGCAGAAGATGTACGACGAGGCGCTGAAATACTATTTCAAGGTCGACTACCTCGACCCGACCAACGCCAAGGGAGGGCGCGGTGTGGCTTGGTGCTCATTCGTTCTTGGCAAGTACGATCAGGCGCGCACCACCTATCGCAAGCTCCTTGCCGACCGTCCACAGCCGGAGGATTACCTCAACGCTGGCCACACCGAGTGGGCTT
>ERZ773056.965-NODE-965-length-14884-cov-16.191651_pt1 | contig 14884 bp, 20 predicted proteins | sample MGYA00580857_ERZ773056 | MGnify/ENA primary metagenome ERZ773056 (study PRJEB29015, sample SAMEA2737996) | human oral metagenome | biome: human oral; feature: human-associated habitat; material: dental | place: China | collected 2114 ... | reverse complement strand
ACTATTAGGAACTTTTTATAGTATTTTTATTTCTTTTAGTGCAATTTTATTAGCTGGTATTGTAGGAAGTATATTAGGTGCAGTTGCAGGCTATTTTGGAGGCTATATTGATGATTTTTTTCTGTTTATTTCAGAAATTTTTATGTCAATTCCAGTAATATTAGTTACTTTAGGAATTATTGTACTTTTAAATAATGGTTTTCATTCTATTATCTTGGCACTTTTTGTGTTATATATGCCAAGAACACTTTCTTATGTTAGAGGTTTAGTAAAAAGAGAAAAACATAAAAACTATATCAAGATAGCAAGAATTTATGGAGTTAATCATTTCAGAATTATGAGAAGACATATTGCTCCTAATATTATTGTTCCAATTCTAGTAAATTTCTCAACAAATTTTGCAGGAGCTATTCTAACTGAAGCTAGTTTAGGATATTTAGGCTTTGGAATTCAACCTCCTTATCCTACTTTAGGAAATATGCTAAATGAATCACAATCTTATTTCTTGTTGGCTCCTTGGTTTACAATCTTACCTGGACTTATGATTTTATTTTTAGTCTATAAAATAAATCAAATTTCAAAAAAATATCAGGAGAAAAAGTGATGGAAATACTAAAAATAAAAAATCTAAATCTTAAAATTCGTGAAAAAGAAATCTTAAAAAATGTTTCTTTAGAAATAAAAGAGGGAGAAGTCATAGGATTAATAGGAGAATCAGGAAGCGGGAAAACTATTTTTACCAAATATATTTTAGGTATTCTTCCCTTAGCTGCTCAGTATACTCAAGAAACTTTTGAAGTTGTTCCAAAAGTAGGAGCTATTTTCCAAAATGCTTTTACTTCCTTAAACCCAACAATGAAAATAGGAAAACAATTAAAACATCTTTATATTTCTCACTATGGTACTCAAGAAAATTGGAAAGAGAAAATAGAAAGCTTATTAGAAGATGTTGGTTTGGATAAAAATAGAAATTTTTTAGATAAATATCCTTATGAATTAAGTGGTGGAGAACAACAGAGAATTGTTATTATGGCTGCTTTGATAGGTGAGCCTAGTTTTTTAATTGCAGATGAAGTAACCACTGCTTTAGATGTAGAAACAAAAATAGAAATTGTTAAGTTCTTAAAGGGATTACAAAAGAAACATAACATATCAATTTTATTTATAACCCATGATTTATCTACTTTAAAAAATTTTGCTGATAAAATTTATGTTATGTATCATGGAGAAATTATTGGTGAAGACCATCCTTATAGGAAACAATTATTTCAACTTTCTCAAGATGTTTGGAGGAGAACAAAATAATGTTATTAACTGTGGAGAATTTAAGTAAAGAATATATAAAAAAGAAAATAATAAATAATGTTTCATTTTCTATGAAAAAAGGTGAAATTCTTGGAGTGTTAGGTAAATCAGGTGCTGGTAAATCAACTATAGGAAAAATATTACTTCAATTATCAAGACCAACAACAGGGACTATCTTATTTGAAGGAAAGGCTCTGTCAGAAGTACCTAGAAGAGATATTCAAGCGATCTTTCAAGATCCCTATACTGCATTAAACCCAAGTTTAAAAATAGGGGAAATTTTAGAAGAACCCCTTATAGCTAATGGGAAATTTTCAAAGGAAGAAAGAAGAAAAAAAGTTGAAGAAACTCTTGTAAAAGTAGGACTTTTAGAGTCTGATTATGAGAAGTACCCTGAAGAATTATCTGGTGGACAACAACAAAGAGTTTGTATTGCAGGAGCAATTATCCTGTCTCCAAAATTAATTATTTGTGATGAACCCATTGCTTCTTTAGATTTAGCAATTCAAGTACAGATACTAGATTTAATTCAAAAAATAAATCAAGAAGAAGGAATCAGTTTTATTTTTATCACACATAATCTACCAGCTGTTTATAGAATAGCTGATAGAATATTACTTTTGTATCATGGAGAAGTACAAGAGATTCAAGAAGTGGAAGACTTTTTTAATAATCCTAAAAGTGAATATGGAAAAAAATTCTTGAAACATTTAAATTTAATTAAAAACTTTTAATTATTTTACTTCAAAAAGAATCTGTAACAAATGTTACAGATTTCTTCATTAAAATTCACTATAATATTTAACAATAAAATTATATGGAGGTATAAAAATGAAAAAAATTACATTACTTTTATTTACAATGTTGAGTCTTTTATCATACTCAGCAAAAACTGTTGATTATCAAGAGGTGGATAAGTATATCAGACAAAAATTAGATAAGGATAAAGAAATTACTTTTGTTTATAAACTAAATAGTGCTGATAATACACTAGAAGGATACAGTGATGAAGGAAAACTTACTGCTGTAACAGATTTAAAAGATAATCCCTCACAAGCTGCTATGAATGGTATGAAATCAGTAATTTCTGAAAAAAATGGAAAATTAAACCCTTCTTACAAAATTTTTGCTGCTGATGGAAAATTATTAACAGAACAAAAATACAAGTTAAATAAGCCTATAAGACTTTTTGACACAGGAGTATTATTTGCTTACTTAGATCTACAAGCCCCTTATAGTGAACAGTTACAAAAACTTATTGATAGCATTGACAGTATAGAAATAGTTGGATACCACCCAAATAATGCTAAATATATTAAAAATATAACTTTCAATCATAAAACTAATAAAGTAAAGATTGAAGTTAAAGATTATACTCAAAATCCAGCTTTATTTACAACTACTACTCTTGATATCAAAACTATGAATGGAACTGTTGAAAGTTTTTATCCTAGTGGTAAATTAAGTGCTGTTAGTACTTTAAAAAATGGTGCTTTAAATGGAGAAACTAAGGCTTACTATGAAAATGGTAAATTAAGATTTACAGGTAATTATAAAGATAATAAATTTGATGGTATCATAACTTCATATTCTGAAAATGGAGAAATAAATCGTCAAAGTGAATTTAAAGAAGATGTACTTATAAAAGAAATTAAATAATTATATTTTTTAAAACAAAAAAAATCTAGCTTTTGCTAGATTTTTTTATTTATTAAGTATTCTCTTATTCAGCTGTTTCTAAAACTTGAGTTCCTTTGTAATCTCCACATTCTAAACAAACTCTATGTTGTCTTTTAGGAGCTCCACATTTTTCACAAGTTACTAAACCTATTGCAGTTAGTGCATGGTGTGATCTTCTCATATTTTTCTTAGCTTTAGAAGTCTTTTTCTTAGGTACTGCCATTACATTGCCTCCTCTTTTTCCTTTTAATTATACCTTATTATAATACTAGATTTTTTGTTTTATGTCAAGTATCATTTTCTATTTTATACATTAAATAAGAATTCCATTAAATCTCCGTCATGGACAATATATTCTTTTCCTTCAAGTCTCAACACCCCATTTTCTTGAGAACCTTTCCAACCAGAATATTTAATAAAGTCATCATAAGAAACAACTTTTGCTCTTATAAATCCTTTTTCAAAGTCTGTGTGAATTTCTCCTGCTGCCTTAGGTGCTGTATCTCCTATTCTTATAGTCCAAGCCCTAACTTCCTTTACACCTGCTGTAAAATATGTTTGTAGCCCTAAAAGTTTGAATCCTGCTCTTATAAGTCTATTAAGTCCTGCTTCTTTAACTCCTAAAGCTTCTAAAAATTCTTTTTTACTTTCTTCATCCATCTCTTGTAATTCAGATTCTACTTTTGCAGAAACTACAACGACTTCTGAACCTATACCCTTTGCAAATTCTCTAACTAAATCAACATATTTATTCCCAGTTGCTAAATCATCTTCAGCAACATTAGCTGCAAATATCATTGGTTTTAAAGTAAGTAATTGATAATTTTTTAATATTTGTTTTTCATCATCTGTTAAATCTAGTGTCTTTAAAAGTTTGAATTCTTCAAGGTGTTTCTTCACTTTTGGTAAAACTGACATAAGTTCTACTGATTCTTTTATTTTATTTCTTGCTAATTTTTCATGTTTTTCTATTGCTTTATCAACTGTTTCTATGTCTGCAAAAATTAATTCTGTATTGATAACATCAATATCTCTTAATGGATCAACACTACCATCAACATGAGTTATATTATCATCATCAAAACATCTTACCACTTGACATATAGCAGAAGTACTTCTTATATTTGATAAAAATTTATTTCCTCTACCTTCTCCTTTTGAAGCTCCTTTTACAAGTCCAGCTATATCAATAAACTCAACAGTTGCTGCTACGATCTTTTGAGGATTTATTATTTTAGCAAGCTCATTTAATCTTTCATCTGGAACAGTTACCACTCCAACATTTGGTTCTATTGTACAAAAAGGATAGTTTGCTGCCTCTGCTGCTCCTGCCTTCGTTATTGCATTAAATAATGTAGACTTTCCAACATTTGGTAGCCCCACAATTCCTATACCTATCATTTAAAACTTCCTCCAATTTATTTTTAATTTCCTGCTTTTATAATTTCAAAAAATGAATCTGCCTTTAATGAAGCTCCTCCAACAAGTCCTCCATCAATATCTTCTTGACTTAATAAATCTTTTGCATTTTCTGGTTTCATTGAGCCACCATATTGAATTATCATTTTATCTGCTACATCTTTTCCAAACATTTCAGCTAAAACACTTCTAACTTCTTTATGAGTTTCTTGTGCCATTTCAGGAGTCGCAGTCTTTCCTGTTCCTATTGCCCAAACTGGTTCATATGCAACTATAACTTTTTCTGCATCTTCCTTAGATAAATCAGCAAGTCCGCCTTTTATTTGTGTAGTTAGAACTTCAAGAGTTTTCCCTTCTTCTCTTTCTTCTAACTTTTCTCCAATACAAAGTATAGGTTTCATGCTTATTTCTAAAACAGCCTTAACTTTTTGATTTATAAATTCATTACTTTCTTTAAAATATTCTCTTCTTTCAGAATGGCCTAAGATAACATAAGTAACTCCTATATCCTTTAGCATTTTAGGAGAAATTTCTCCTGTATATGCCCCCTCTATTTTAGGATATACATTTTCTGCCGCTATTTTTACATTGCTTCCTTCAACTGCTTTAACTGCATCTGAAAGACAAGTAAAAGGTGCTCCAATAACTATATCTACATTTTTTACATCTTTTGTTAAATCTTTTAATTGTGTTAATGTTTCAACAGCCTCTTTATTATTTTTATACATTTTCCAGTTTCCAGCAATAACCAATCTTCTCAATTAAACTCCTCCTTAAAAAATTAAAATACTATCTTTTTTTGTTCTACTTCTTCCAATATACTTTTATAATAATAATCTATATTAGTTTTAAAATTTTCTAATATATCTGTTATACAATAATCTAATGTACTTACATAAGCTACATAATCTTTCTTTTCTTTAAGTTCATCTAATGTAATTAATTCTTCTCTAAAAGTTTGCATTGTTTCTTGTAAACTTCTAAAAGCAAAAGCATAATTTTCAACTAAAAAAAACAATAAATCTGAAAACCAATTTAAAAAACTATCTGTTTCTTCTATCTCAATTCCAGAAATTTTTTCATTATCCTCTATTAGTTGTTGGAAATCTTCCTTTACTTCAAAATATGTATCTATATATTCTTTTGAAATAGTTAGTGAATCTAATATCAAATCTGTATAAGACTTTGTTTCTACTTCCATTATATTTTGGCTATCCATATCTATATCCAAAATTATACTATCTTGTATGTTGCTACCATTGATATAAATATTCTGTATTACTTTTTCATGTTTTTCTAATTTTTTGCTTATAGCTTTTAAGATTTTCTCCAAATCATTGCTACGCCTACCAAAATTAGTTTTCTGGTTATCTATATATACTTCCATACTCTCTCCTTAATTACTCCATAATGAAATGTCTTGCTATTGCTATTGAAAAGACTTTTATATTAATATTTTCATTATTTTTTCTAAGCTCTTCACTTATAGAATTAATTGTTGCTCCACTTGTTACAATATCATCTACTATTAAAACATTTTTATTTTCTAAATTTAAACTGTTTTTAAATGCACTTTGAACATTTTTTTCTCTTTTTTTATTATCTTTCAAAGTATACATATGTTTTGTATTTTTTATTCTCTCAATTTTTTTATACTTAATGTCTAGATATTCTAAAAGAGTTTCTATTTGGTTAAAACCTCTTTCTATTTCTCTTTCCTCACTTATAGGAACTGGTATTATGATATCAATTTTTTCTCTTTCTATCAACTGAAAAATAGGTTTCTTGATTAAAAAAGCAATATCTTTTGCTAAATCTTTTCTATTCCTTAATTTATAATCAGAAATAATCTGTCTAATTGCTTTTTCATAGATAAAAATATAATAAAAATTCTCTTTATTCTTTAAAAAAGCTTCTTTTTTTAATTTTTCTAAACATTTAGAACAAATATATCCTTCTCTATCAAGTTTTTTATGACAGTATGAACAGGTATTATCAAAAAGTAAAAATCTTAAACTTTCCCTAATAACTTCCCTCAACTTCAGCATTAGTCTTACATTTCTCCTTTGCAGTTTCATCATCTACAATTTTTGCTGAATAAAATTCTGTATATCCACAATTTAAACAAGTCTTAGCATAGTAAGTATTAAGTTCTATTTTTATAAAATTTTTCTTTTTCTCTGGCAAGATAATGCTCTTTTCCTCATAGTTTCTACATCTACATTTAGGACAACTAAAAGCCAATTTCATCACCCCACACAATATCCTTTATCCAATCTAACTCATCACCCAAATAACTCATACAATCGAACCTTATTTTATAGTTCTGATACTTTTTAGACTGTATATAGTAATTAGCTAGTTTTAAAATTTTCATAATTTTTCTTCTATCCACTGCCTCATAACCATAACCAAATTTACTTGTTTTTCTGTATTTTACCTCAATGAATACTATTTCTTTGTTTTTTTCTGCAATTATATCAATTTCACCAAATCTATTTTGATAATTTCTTTCAAGTATTTTATAAGCTTCCTTTATTAAAGTTTCAACACTTTTATCTTCATACTTATTTCCTATTTCTCTTGTATTCACAATAATCACAAAACCTTTTTTATCCAAGTATTGTCAATTGTTCTTCTTTTGGTTTGTCTAATATTTTTCTTAAAAAGACCTTCCTATGTACCCCTTCAATAGCTCCTTTATCTTTTATTACTTCTATATGAGCTTTTGTTCCATAACCTTTATGCCTCTCAAAACAATAATCAGGATAGATGGATGCTAAATCTTTCATAAGTCTGTCTCTTGTAATCTTAGCTATTATTGAAGCTGCTGCAATACTAAGACTTTTAGCATCTCCCTTAACTATTGGGAACTGCTTTCCTACATACTCTTTTATCTTTAAATTTCCATCAACTAAAACAGTATATTCCTTCTCATTTTTTATATTTTTTAAATCATTTAATGCTCTTCTCATTGCTAAAAAATCAGCATTTAAAATATTTAATTTATCTATTTCTTCAACTGTTGAAATTCCAACTGCTACATCAAAATTTTTCATTATTATATCATATAATTTTTCTCTTTTTTTCTCAGTCAATTTTTTAGAATCATTTATTTCATTTAATTCTTCTGTATATTCTTTTAACATTACAGCTGCTGCAACAACAGGACCTGCAAGAGGACCTCTACCTGCCTCATCTACACCTATAACATTTTTATATTCTAAATCATAAAGATATAATGGATTATCCATAATTTCCTCCATAACTAACTTAAAAATAGTTCGTTACTAGCCAGATTTCTTAACAGATAAAAATTAAGAATTCACTGCAAATTTGACAAACTTGCTGACAAGTCAGCTTCAAACAAGTCAAGATTTGCTCGGTTCATTCTATTTAATTTTTATCTTAAAATCTGGAATGTAACTCACTTATTTTTAATATTATATTTGTTAATTAAATGTACTTTTCTATATTGAATTTTAATCTCTTTGCAACTTCTATAAAATCATTAAATAACTTTCCTTTAAATACATATTCTTTATTATCCAAAGGATTTAAAAACTCCAATTTATAAGCATGTAACATTTGTCTTTTTACATTTTTATCTTCAGTTCCATAGACTGAATCCCCTAATATCACATGGTTTATACTTTTCATATGTACTCTTATTTGATGAGTTCTCCCTGTTTCAATAGCTACCTCTACCAAAGAGTAACCTTCAACCTGTTCTATAACTTTATAATTAGAAATAGCAATTTTACCATTTTCTTTAACAACTGCCATTTTCTTTCTATCTTTACTATCTCTACCAATTAAATTCTCAATTCTTCCACTTAAATTTTCTTCTGAAAAATTACCTTTTACTATACATAAATATGTCTTATGTATAGTCTTATCTATAAACATTGAAGCTAATTTTGCATGTGCATAGTTATTTTTTGCAACCAATATCAAACCACTTGTATCTTTATCAAGTCTATGTATTATACCTGGTCTTATATTCCCATTCACAGAAGATAAATTATTTGTATAATATAGAAGTGCATTAACTAGAGTTCCTGAATAATTTCCATAGGCAGGGTGAACAACCATCCCATAACTCTTATTTATAACTATAAAATCATCATTTTCATAGATAACATCTAGGGGAATATTTTCTGCTTCAATATCAATATTTTCTTCTTCTGGAATTAAAACCTCTATTTTTTCACCTAATTTTAGTTTTCTTCCATTTTTATTTATAATTTTTGAATTGACTTTTACAAAATTATTATCTATAAGTTTTTCTAAATATGAACGAGTAGCTTCTTCTATTTGTTCACTTAAATATTTATCTAATCTCATTCCCTCATATTCAGAACTAACTTCAAAGTCTAACTTTTCCTTTATATTTTCCATAAATATCTTCCTGTATTTTCTTTAATCTTAATTTATTTTAACATAAAATATTTTAAAATTCTATATTTACATCTTCAATAATGTCCCCAACTACCATCTTTAAATAATCTATTAATTTTTGAGGTTCTATCTCAATTTGTAAGCCTCTTAAACCTCCACTTACTAAAATTGTCTTATTATCAAGTGCTGATTTATGGATAAAGACAGTATGTTTCTTCTTTATCCCAATGGGGGAACAACCTCCTCTGATGTATCCTGTCATTGAGAATAAATCTTTCATAGGTAACATTTCTAATTTTTTATGATTTGATAGTTTTGCTAACTTTTTTAAATCTAACTTTTCCATTCCTGGAATACATGCAACTACCATCTCTCTTTTTTCATTTAATAAAACCAAAGTTTTAAAAACTCTTGTGATATCTTCATTAGTCTTTAGTGCTACACTAACTGCATCTAAATGTTCTTCATCAACTTCATATTCTCTAACTATATGTTCAATTTTATGTGTTTCTAATTCTCTGATAGCATTTGTCTTTTTCATTTTATACTTCCTTATTCTATAATAATATTAAACTTTTTTAATTTTCTCCAAAGTGTTGTTCTACTCATACCTAAATCTTTAGCAGTATTTGATAATGAAAAAGAATTTCTTTTCAAACCTTCAATCAATTTATCTTTTTCAACATCATTCATAGTTACTTTATCAAGTATATTCTTTTCCATTTTTTCTTCATTTTTCAAATAATTATCTATCATAATTTCTATACTTTTTAATACTCTATCTTTTGATTTCTTTGAATCTGTAAATTTAATTATTTGTTCTGCTATTTCAATGTACATTAAAACTGAATCTTTTGAAATCTCTATTTCATAAGATTTTAAACCATACTTATTAGCATATTTCTTAGTTAATGCACTTCCAATTAAAACTGTATATAATTTATTTTTTAGTTCTTTTACTACTGCCATATCGTAGTCATATTCAAATGTCCATAACTTCTCTATTAAATATTTTTTCATATGAAACTCTCCATCTTCTTATTTATACTAAATCGAAACTTTGCTAAGGACAAGAAATTTTAATTCCTTACTAAATTTATAGTATATAATTCAAAATTTTCTGGATTTTTCCATAGAATTTCATCATCTAAATTTCTTATTTCATCAGGACAAGTAAATAATGAAATATGTATAAAATTTCTATATTTATTTTGGGATAAAAACTTTTCTGTCAGCCATTCTTTTTTTGTTTCACCTATAACTTCATAAATAATTTCATCAAAACCAACATCTTCTATATTTTCAAAAAAACTTTCTACAAATTCATCAAGATAATTTGACTGATTTTCATCAAAGTATTTCCCCAATATTTCAATACTTTTTTCTTTCCAAACAAATTTCAAAATATCATCACTAATATTATATAGAAAACCTAATAATTTATCATCTACTATCTCAATCCATCTTTCTCCTTCATCTTCCATAATTTCCAACATTTTAATCCCCTTCATTCTACTAAATAAATAAAAATCTACTTTTTCTTCTCACTTCCATCCAATATCTTCTTCAAAAACGTCTTCCTATGATACTTACAAGCCCCTTTTTCAAGTAAAATCTCCCTATGTTTCTTAGTCCCATATCCTTTATGTTTCTCAAATTCATACTCAGGAAATTCCTTTGCAATCTCACAAAGCATTCTATCCCTTGTAACCTTTGCCACAATTGAAGCTGTCGCAATAGCTAATGATTTGCTGTCTCCCTTTACAATGCATTCCTGCTCTCCTTCATACTCACGAATCAAATGATTACCATCAACTAGAACTATATCAAATGCTGATTTTTCAGCCACTTGATTTATAGCTCGACGCATTGCTAGAAATGTTGCATTCAAAATATTCATCTCATCAATTTCCTTTTCTGAAGCGATTCCGATTCCCACGATACAATTCTTTTCTATTGCTTCAAATAATCTTTCCCTTTTTTTCTCAGTCAACTTTTTTGAGTCATTAATCTCCTGCAATTCTGGAAAATCCTGAATCACAATTACAGCTCCAGCCACAACCGGTCCCGCCAAAGGCCCTCTCCCAGCTTCATCAACCCCAACAACAATCTTATTATATTTTTCGTCAAATTCCATTAATTCATTTTTTTGGTTTTCTAGTTTGTCTTTACACATAAATTTTTCCTCTTTTTTATTATTTTATAAAGTTTCAAGTTCCAGCCCGCATTTTTTCAATGCTTTTTTAAAATCTTCTGGCAATTTTGCAATAAATTCTATTTCTTCTTCTGTAATCGGATGTTGAAATTCAAGTTTATAAGCGTGAAGCATTTGGCGTTTTTCGGTGTCTGTTCTGCCATAGACACTGTCGCCTAAAATTGGGTATCCTAAATGTTTCATGTGAACTCTGATTTGGTGAGTTCTTCCAGTTTCAATATGAACTTTAACAAGTGTAAATTTTTCCGTCTGTGAAATTACTTCATAGTTTGTAATCGCAGTTTTTCCTGAATTTAAGTCATTTATTACAGTCATTTTCTTCCTGTCGTTTTTATCACGCCCAATTTGTGTTACAATTCTTCCGCTTTTTTGGTTTAGTTTTCCTTTTAAAATTGCAAGATAAGTTTTTTTTACAGTTTTATCGTGAAACATTTGTGACAATTTTAGATGTGACTTGTCATTTTTGGCGATTATTAAAAGTCCGCTTGTGTCCTTATCTAGCCTATGCACAATTCCAGGACGGATTTCTCCATTTATTCCTGACAAATCTTTGATGTGATACAAAATTGCATTTACAAGCGTTCCTGAATAATGTCCATTCGCAGGATGTACAACAATTCCAGCTTTTTTATTTATAACTGCCAAATCATTATCTTCATAAATTATTTCAATATCAATGTTTTCAGGTTTAATTTCAACAGTTTCCAGTTCTGGAATTACAACTTTTATCATATCATTTTCTTCAATTTTATAAGCAGGCTTTGTCTTTTTTTCATTTACCAAAATATTTTCATCTTTTATAAGCTGTTGAATACGTGTCCGTGTCAACTCAAGCCTTTCTGACAAAAATTTATCAATCCTGCTCCCAGCCTCTTCATTTAAAACAACAATATTTTCTTCATTTTCACTATTTTCAACATCTATTTCATCTTCAAACTCATTTTCAACTTCATATTTTTCATTCATAATTATCTATTTTTCTTTCTTTTATAATTTTTTATTTCCCAAAATTCTATTCTCTTTTAAAATTTATCCCATCAATACAATGATTATAAATTAATTCCTTAATTTCACTCATATCATTAGTTTCATAAAATTTCACAAGCAGTTCCAAAAATTTCTCTTGCTGTTTTATCGGTACAGAAATAATTCCAGCACCATTTTGAATCATTACGTGATTTGCAGTCATCATGCTTGTTCTTTTATTTCCATCATAAAAAAGTTGGCTTCTCATTAAATACAACATTAAATTTATTGCTTTTTCTGTTGCAGAGTTTTCACTTTCCAAAATTTTATTCAAATTATCATTCACTTTTTCCTTATCTGGAATTTCAGGCTTCCAATCTGTTCCACCCATACTTACATCCGAAAATCTCAATTGTCCTGGAAAAGGATTTACATTTGCCTCTCCAATGAGCTGATTAATTTTGCAAATATAGTTTAAATCAAGAGGATATTCAATATTTTCCAAAATAAATTCCCACGAATGTTTTAAATTAACAATGGCGTTTATATCCTTAACTTTCATATTCTGAACTCCCAGCCCCTGAAAAATCGTTTCTGTCTGAGGATAAGTCACAGCTATTCCTTCCAGATTTGCCGATTTCCAAATTGAATCCACTATATTTCTTTTCGCAACAAAAATATTCTCCTCCAATGTCATTTTATACTTGTCTTTCATAAAATCACTCTTTTCTAAAAATTTTTCATCAATTTCTTAACTCTCATCATCACATTTCTGAAAAATGTCCATCTCCTGTGAATAACCTCTATTATGATGATTTTTCGCCAAAACCGCTACTTCCTCATCTACTTTTTCCAACTTTTCAAAACTTCTTTGTGCATGATTTCGCAACTGTGTTTTAAATCCTAATTTATGCAAAACTCTCGTTATAATCGATACATTTTCCTTTCCACAGTCGTGTAGAAGTGCCAATTTTAAATATTTCTCGTTGTTTTTCAGTTCCGTTTTTTTTATTTTTTTATAAACTTCAAGCGAATGAAACTTATCGTAATCAGACATTTCTAAAAATATTTTTTTTTCTTTTTCTGTCAATTTTTTCAAAGCCTCATTCATATAAGGCCTGTTAATTTTCGGTTTAAAATATTCCACTGCTTTTCTAATTATATACATTTTTCCACTCTTTTCCTAATCTTGATTTTTCTTATTTTTCTACATTTTTTGACAAAATATGTTAATATCCTGTTATCAAATCTCATTATTCATTTTTTTATTTTTAATATTTCTATAAAGAATACCTAAAAACTTTTAAAAACAATAAGTTTCTACATAATCTATAAAGTGTTTTCAATTTTTTCAAATTTCTTTCACAACTATATCTCCAAAAATCCTCTTTAACTTCCTAATATTTTTCCCTCTTTTCCCAATAAATTCCCCTTTATCTTTCTTTTCAACGAAAAATACCGTAAAATAACTATTTCTCTCAATTTTTTTAACTTTATCTATACTTTTTAATTGTTCATTCAAATCATCTATTTTGATTTCAGAATTTCCTGTTTCCAAAATTTCATTATTATTCTTTTTCAAATTTATCAATTCTTCAATATTTTTTACATCAAAAAAACTAATTTTCTCCAATTTCTCTGAAAAATCAACTTTCATAAGTGTCAAATATTTCCCATCAAGCGGTTTATCTTTTATCCTCAATTTCCTATTTTCAAAATTCTCATCATTTAATTTTTCAATATCAAACTTTGTATTATTTAAAATAAAATTGCTCATAATCCGCACTTGCTGTGGCAAAAATCCATCTCCCACAAAATACAGCTTACCATTTTCATATTTCACAAAAATTTCTCTTGTATGATTTTTTAATTTTTTCCCCTTTTCCGAAGTAAACTCATAAAAATCCTTTTTTCCAGATACTTTCTTACAAATCTGATTTATTCTCTCTTCATCGTTTTTCCTAAGTTTTTTTGGATATTCATAAATATAATATCTTTTTTCAATCATTTGTGGAAATTCAAGAAATGGCAATGTTCTTACTATTTTATTGATTTTCAGCCCTTCTGTTTCCAAAAATTTTAATTTTGAAAAGTCAATTATCTCTTTGGAATTTATATAAAGAATATTTTCTTTTGCACTCACATTTGCATCAGTTCTTCCAGCCTGCTGAATACCTTTAAAAATATTTATTTTATTCTTTTCCAAAATTTTCCTAAATTCTGATTTAACACTCTTTTTATTAGGATTTTCATCAAAAGATTCAAACTTTTGACCATCGTATTCTACAAAAAACATATATCCAAAATATTTTGTATTCTCAAAATCTCTTATTAATTTATCTATTTTTAGCTTCTCCATATCAATTTTTTCCATTTTCTATTCCTTAATTAATTTATTATTCAATTTTCTTTATAACACCAGAATACTTCATAAGTTAAAAACAATTTTACTAACATAATGTATTATATATTTTTAAAAAATATTATAATTCTAAATCTAATATTAAATTCCGTTAAATTTTTATAGTAGGGTTGTTTGATAGTTAATTCATAAATCATTCAACTAAATTGTTTTTTATTATTTTTTAGATATTTTAATTAATAAATTTTTTTCATTTTTATTTTCGTAGGATTGCTCATTGCCGCAAAACCTTATCTTGCAGTAAAAGTTTGTAGTAATTTCGTTATTTAAATGGGATTTAGTATTAGTAAAGATAGTTAGAAATGACTATCTTTTTTGTAATATTGACTAAATTAAAAAAATACCCCTAAATAATATCAAATATCTAGGGGTGATTTTTTCAAATTATGACAATCTATTTCTAAAGTCTTCATATCCGAACTTTCTAATAACCTCAACTCCACCTTTTTCTGTATAAACTGCAATCACAGGCAAAT
>ERZ773056.963-NODE-963-length-14886-cov-2.588497_pt1 | contig 14886 bp, 11 predicted proteins | sample MGYA00580857_ERZ773056 | MGnify/ENA primary metagenome ERZ773056 (study PRJEB29015, sample SAMEA2737996) | human oral metagenome | biome: human oral; feature: human-associated habitat; material: dental | place: China | collected 2114 ... | reverse complement strand
GGGAATGATGGGCACCCTGGCCCGCACCGCGACGGAGCGGGTCTACGTTCCCGTCACGAATGTCCAGGTCCGCAACGGGCTTGGCGCAGGCGACGGGTTCGGGGGAGCGGTGTGCCACGGCCTGCTGCAGGGCTGGGACCTGGCAAGGACGTTCGCCTTCGCGTCGGCGGCGGGCGCCATCGTCGCGTCACGGCTGGAATGCTCCACCGCCATGCCGCGTATCGACGAGGTGGAGCGCCTGATGGCGGCCAACCCGCAGGTCGTCCCGGTCGTCAGCAGAATCCGGCACTGAGGAGGAAAAATGGACAACGAAACCCACGTGATCAAGGCGGGAAGCACCGCCCACGGCCAGTTCGAGACCGACGTCAGCATCGAACGCGCCGGTTGGGAGTGGAGCTCCATCCGCGTGCTGGCGCTGCCCGCGGGCGGATCGGAGACGGTGGCCTCCGGGGTCTCCGAGCTGCTGGTGCTGCCGCTGTCCGGGGGCTGCGCCGTTGAGGTGAACGGCGAAACTCACGTGCTGAACGGCCGCGAGGAGGTGTGGAGCGCCATCACCGACTACCTCTACATTCCGCGCGGAACCACGTTCACGGTCCGCAGCGAATCCGGGGGGCGGTTCGCGCTGCCCGCGGCGAAGGCCACCCGCGACCTGCCGGTCAGGTACTGCCCCGTCACGGAGGTCGTCACGACGCTGCGGGGCGCGGGCCCGTGCTCGCGGCAGGTCAACAACTACGCGCTCGGCAATCAGGTGGAGACCTCTCACCTGCTGGCCTGCGAGGTCCTCACGCCCGGCGGCAACTGGTCCAGCTACCCGCCCCACAAGCACGACGAGCACACTGAGGTGGAGCGCGTCCTGGAGGAGATCTATTACTACGAGGTGCGGCCTGGGCGGAATGGGTCGCCGGGGATGGCGTTGCAGCGCATCTACCCGTCGGGTCACCAGATCGACGTCTGCGCCGAGGTGCATTCCCGTGACGTCGTGACGATGCCGCACGGCTACCACGGCCCGTCGGTGGCGGCCCCCGGCTACGACCTCTACTACCTCAACGTGATGGCCGGGCCCGCCGAGGACTCCACCTGGCTGATGACCGACGACCCCGCCTACACCTGGATCCGCGACACCTGGCCTGACCAGCAGGTCGATCCCCGGCTCCCGATGACCCCCCTCAACAGTTAAGGAAAACCCGTGTCTACAGTGCGTCTCACCGTCGGGCAGGCGATCATCCGCTTCCTCGTCAACCAGTACAGCGAACGCGACGGCGTCGAGCTAAGCTATCAAGACTTCCTCAATGCTTTGTATTTTCCAATTCAAATATTCATTCGCTCGCAGCGGGTCGATATCGGCCCGTATCTCGATAAGCTCGACGCTCTACGGCGCGACCAGGACAACATGCTGCTGGGCGTGTTGATGGACGATTATATCAACTTTATCGATGTTTTATCGCAAGAAGCTAACATCATGGACAAAAGCTTTTTCGTGGTCATTCCGTATTTTCCGACCGGCGACGTTACCAATATCGTCCAGCAGAGCAAGGGGATATTCTCGATATTATTTGGTAGCAAAAAAGAAAATGTCACCAAAATCGACACCCAAACCTATGCCAAAGCCAAAGAAGAAATCAAAAACCGCGTCGATTCGGTGATCGGCGGACTAATGCGCGTCGGCGTTTATTCTATTCAGCTCAATACCAAGCAGCTAGGCGAATTATATTACAATATATATAATCCAGACACAGCTGTACGAGAGCCGCTTGACGACTTTGGCGATGTAGCGTCGCTATACGTCCGCAAGGGCGAAGGTAATAATCCATACACCCACGAGGAGGTTAGGTGATGGCCCGCAAGAAAAAGATGGATCCGCTAGATATCGCCGCCCAACAGCGCGAGCGCGAGCAGGCAGAGGTCGAACAAGCTTTCCTCAAGGGTATGACCACGCTGCGCGATTTAATCGCGCCGAGCAGCCTCGAAATCCATTCGGCTTATTTCCGTATCGGCACCAAATACGGCCGAACTATGTATGTCTACGGTTATCCGCGCCGGTTGTATACGGGCTGGCTATCGGGATTAATTAACATTGATCAAGTCCTCGATATCAGCATGTTTATTTATCCTGTCGATACAGCGATTGTCCTCAAAAATTTGCGCAAAAAAGTTACTCAGCTAGAGGCCGATATGGCGATTAATGCCGAAAAAGGCAAGACTCGCGACCCAGCCAAAGAAGCTGCCCTGCAGGATGCCGAGGAACTGCGCGACGAGCTGCAGGTCGGATCAGAGCGCTTTTTCCGCTACGGCCTGTACGTAACGATTTACGGCGATAGCTTAGAGGAATTAGGCTATGTACAGCACTCGATCGAGACATTCTTCGGGCAGATGCTGGTTTATAGCAAAACCGCCTCTAGCCAGCAAGAACAAGGCCTCAACAGTACGGTGCCGCAAATGAGCGACCAACTACAAATTCGCCGCAATATGAACACTGGCGCCGTCAGCACCAGCTTCCCATTCACTAGCGCCGACTTAACCCAAGAAAACGGTATTTTGTACGGCATCAATATGCACAACAACGGTTTGGTGATTTTCGACCGCTATACACTAGAAAATGCCAATATGGTAGTATTCGCTAAGTCTGGCGCCGGCAAGTCGTTTACTGTCAAGCTAGAGGCTCTTCGCAGCATGATGATGGGTGCCGATATCCTGATTATCGACCCAGAAAACGAGTACCAGCGGCTAAGCGACGCTGTTGGCGGCAGCTATATTCGGCTCAGCCTCAGCAGCGACACGCGAATTAATCCTTTTGATCTGCCAAAAGTTATCGATAACGAAGAAGCCGACGACGCCTTGCGCGCTAATCTAGTGACGCTGCACGGGTTGCTGCGGCTGATGCTGGGCGGAGCTTCGGCTAATAGCGCTGGTATTGGCTTATCGCCATCCGAAGAGGCCGACCTCGACCAAGGCTTGATTGACACTTACGCTCGCGTCGGCATCACTAGCGATCCATTGACGCACACTTCGGTACCGCCGACAATGGGCGATTTATATGACACTCTGTTACACATGGGCGGTACCGGCCCGCAGTTAGCGCAGCGCCTGCGCAAATATACCACTGGCACGTTTGCTGGTATCTTTAGCCAGCAGAGTAATATTGATATCAACAACAATATGGTGGTCTTTAATATTCGCGACCTCGAGGACGAATTGCGGCCGGTGGCGATGTATATCGTCCTTAGTCACATTTGGAATATTGTCCGTACCCAGCAAAAAAAACGCATGCTCATCGTCGATGAGGCTTGGCAGTTAATGAAATATGATGACTCGGCGAACTTCATGTTTAGTTTAGCTAAGCGCGCTCGTAAATATTACTTGGGCCTGACAACTATCACTCAGGACGTCGAGGACTTTATGGGCAGCAAAATGGGCCGCGCTATCGTCTCGAACTCGTCAATGCAGCTACTATTAAAGCAATCATCGAGCGCTGTCGATGTGCTTGGCGACGTTTTCAAATTAACCGAAGAAGAACGCAAGCGTCTAGCTAACTTCCCGGTCGGGCAGGGGTTATTCTTTGCTGGGCAGAATCACGTTCATATCCAGATTGTCGCCAGCGACACCGAAACTGGCTTGATTACCACCAACCCGCAGGCAACACTACAACAAGCCGCCGCAGCCGCTGCCGAGGAGCAGACATAATAGCTTAAAAAGGTTATAATAAGATTATGCCGCTAGGTACAAGAGAAAGACCAGACACCAGCCAAGACAACGCCGACGACTTTGACCAGTGGGAGCGTCAGATGCAGACACCCACAGACCAAGGCCATGCCGACGATTTCGACGCCTGGGAGCGCGAAATGTCGCCGAGCCAGGCGCACTGGGATGATACCGTCAGCCGAAATTTGTCGAGGATGGAGAATAAAAAACCAGCCAAACGCGGCAACGAAGCGGCTAGCGGTAGCGGTAATAGTAGTGGCGACGCCGCTGGCAATATCAATAACAAAGAGAAGCAGTCGCAGCAGCAAGACGGCTGGCGCGACAACACCTCGAGAGACCTAAACAAGCCTAAAAAGGGCAAGGGTAAATCAGGTGGCTTTTCGGCTATGAATAAGCTCAAACGATTTGGCCCAACTGGCGCGGTAGCCAGCATGCTACTAGTCGGTGCTGTTGGTATCGGTTCGTCGACTAGCATCATGGGCTCGTTACTGGTATCCATCAAAGAGTCAATCGTCACCAATATCGATCAGCAGCAATATACGTCATCGTCGCGATCAAACCGAATTTTAGCACGGCGCCTAGCCGATGACGCTACATCTGGGTCTTGTACTCTGGTCAAAATCGCCTGCCGTTTTCACAAACCGACCGACTACCAGCTAAAACAACTTGATAAGGCTGGCGTCAAGGCTCTCGACGAAGCCGGCGAAGTTATCGAAAAAGGCAAACTAATCGGCGGCAAACGGCCAGCTCACTACTTGATAGACGGCGAGAAGATATCCGCCAAAGACTTCAAAAAAGCATTACGCAATAATCCTAAACTCCGCAACGCTTTCCGTCGTGCTTTTAACCCGCGCTGGGTGAACTGGGTTGACGACGCCGCGGTCAAGTTCCTCAAGAAAATAGGCGTCACCAAAAAAGTAGCAGAAAAGTTAAACTCCAAAAAAACCAGAAAGGCTCTAACCGAAGCCACAGACGAATTAACGAAAATCGAGGACAAAGCGGCTGATAAACTGAATAAAGAAATCGCCGAACAAGCTGGTGATTACGCTACAAAAGAAGCCAAAAAAGCCACCAAAAAGAAGGGGAACGACGTCAAGCTAATGATGGCTCAAGGAATCTGCGCGGCAGCCAAGGCGCCAAATGTGGCAGTCAATATCAATAAGGCTTTTCGAATCGCCCAGTACGCTAAACTAGGTTATACCTTTTTGACAGCCGCTGATGCCATCAAAAAGGGCGAGGCCACCCCAGAAATGGTCAATAACGTAGCGACTATCCTCACTCAATCATATACTAAGTCCGACGGTACTATCAAAAAACCCGCTACCGACGCTAAACTGATGAAATATACTATGGGTCTAGGCACCGCTGGCAGCTCGTCGTCGTATATACCAGGAGTTGGCGGTACTCTAGCCACCTATCTAGGTGTTGTCAATAGCGAGCCTGTCAAAATGGGATGCGACCTGATCGGCTCGACAGCAGCCGAAGTCGGCGTCGAAGTTTTTGACGGCATCAGAGCTGGACTAGGGCCGATTGGCTGGGCTTGGGTAGGCGGAGAGCTGCTCATCGAAGGCTTATTAACTTTCGATACTGTCCAAGAAAAACTCAGTTCAGTCATGGGAAGTATTGTACAGACCTCTATTGACGCATTCACCAAATGGGTAGACATGAAAGCATTAGCCGAATACTTCCTAGGCGACAAAACCAAGGGAGCAACCGGCACTGATGTCGGCGACATCACTGGCGTGGGCTTATCAAACAGCATGGCCGACCAAGCCAGTTACACTGGCAATGCACCGCTAACCGTCCAGCAAAAAGTTGCCTTCGACGAACAAATTGTCCAGCCCGAGCGTATTGCCCTGGCCGAAGAAGACCGCTTAACACACAGCCCATTCGACATCTCTAGTCCGAATACTTTCCTGGGGTCAATCGCTATACGATTCGTACCGTATTTAGGTATGGCATCGAGTCCATTAGCGTTCGTGTCGGCTATCTCGTCGATATCTACTTCGTCGCTGTTTAATTTATTTAATCCATCAGCTTATGCCAAAAATATCATTGACGAGAACAAATGCACGCAAAACTCCGTACTAGCCAATGAAAAAGACATTGCTGTCGGTCCAGCCTGCGACGTTCAATACGGTGTACCAACTGATTATATGGGTATAGAACCTGATCAAGTAGCTAGCGAATTAAGCGCTTCCGGCGATATCGACGAAGACGGCAAGGTAAAGAGTAATAGCGAGCTGCAAGACTGGATAGACACTTGCAACCAAGCTAGCATCATAAACACCAAAGAATGCACCGTCGACAGCCGGCAGCGCGCCCTGTATAACTTATACCAAATCGACAAACGCACTGTCGATGGTATGGATGAGGATCCAGATAAAACGAAATCGGCAGCAGGTTCAGGCTCAGGATCAACCACCAGCGGCCCTGGCGCCACCTTGCCAGATGGCGACGTTATTAGCCTGGCCAAACAGATTGTCGACAATCCAAATATTACCTACGATGGCGATCAGTTCCAAAATATGGCAAATGGACAACCTGCGGCGTACGGTGTGACGGTCGACAAAAGATTACTTCAAGTTATCCTGTATATCGCCCAGAAATATCCTATCTATATATCATCTCTAGTCCGTGAAGATAGACCTGAATCCTGGTACAGTTTACACCCTGTAGGAGAAGCTGTCGATATAGCGATGATAAATGGTACAGCAACAACCGGCGGCGACCAGAATGCTATAGATTTACTACAATATCTTCTAGACGGTAAAGTTTTACCACAAAACGCTGGCATTGGCCAAATAGAATGCGGCAACCGTGATGGCTCAGGAATAAATAGTAAGTTGACTAGCGCTGGCCTAACACCTCACCCTGACTCATGCGACCACTTACATTTAGCGTTGCGCGACACAAGAGGAGCCCCAAAAACCTGGTAAATTAATATGCGAAAAACGTTATCCATCATACTAACAGCGATCATACTGGTGAGTACCTACACTCAAACTGCTTTAGCTTTGCCAGAGAGGCTGATTATCAACTCATCTCTCAACAATATTGAATACTACGACAGTAACGCTGCCTGTTCGACAGGGTCGGGTACCGATTTATCGTCAGTCAGCCCTGGCAGCGGTGCGCCAAACGGTCTAACCTATCCCAACCTAGACGCTGCAAAGATGGCAGACGCAATTGAAAAATATATTGAAGCTCACGCGCCGGAAAGCCCGTTAAAAGGTACTGGTCAAAAAGCTGTCGCCAGCGCCAAAAAAGCCAATCTTAACCCTTTTTTAGCGTATGCTCATGCTTTTATGGAATCAACTCTAGCTACTACAGATGAGCCAGGCGCTCAGATAAAGGTTCACCAAGGACATAATGCTTTCGGGCGCACTGCGACAGACTCCCAACCGCACGTTGTAGAGGCCAGCCGAAATTGGTATATGTGGACTTCTTTCGAAGCTAGTGTAGACGCTGACGCCGACGAAAACAAGAACGTCGATAGCGGCGACTGGTTTTCGTACGATAGAGCAGTGTTTTCTGATGAGATAGATCAAGGTATAGCAGCTTATGTAGCTAAATACGCCCCAAACGGAGATGGCAAGAATGATGAGCAGTATTATATAGGTATCATACAAGACGCTCTCGACGAAATGGCTGGCTACGCTGGCGCCTCAGTCGCTACTGCCTCTACTTTACCAACCGCCTCGTCTAGCGCTAGCACTACTAACTGTTGCGCGACACCAACCAAAGGTGGCGGCGTGGTCAAAATGTTATCAGACAACCCAGAAACCGCCCTAGGTTATTTGATGAGCGCTGGCAATGGTACCAAACTAACTCTAGCTCAGGCTGCTGGTGTCGTCGGTAACCTCCAGGTAGAATCATCACCAAACGTCGATCCTAGAGCCTCTAATGGTACGCATATTGGTATCGCCCAATGGGATGATAACCGCTGGAACAATGGAGTAGTAAAATTTGCAGCCGATATGAATGGCGACCCGTATGATCTAGCGATTCAATTGCGTTACCTAGCTTGGGAAATGGGCTTGACCGACGAGTGGAAAGACCACCCATCTACTAACGGCGGGGTTGCCGATGCCGTCAGAGCAACCTCAACTCCCGAAGAGGCTGCTGTAGTGTTTGAAGCAACATTCGAAAGAAGCGGCGGCAGCGCGCTTAGCCAACGCCAGTCCAACGCCAAAGCTCTCTATGACAAATACAAAGACAGCTCATCGCTTAGCTCGTCCGGAGCTGCCTTGCCAGGCACTTCCGCGTCGTGCAGCAGTGGTAGTGGCGGAACTTCAGCGCTACAAAATTACACTCTCAAATACGCTTGGAAAGAACTAAACCATAGCCCTAGAAAAGAACGCACGCCAGATTATACAAATGCTATATCGACAGCTGTAAACGAAGGACGCTATGTAGGAGAAGAAGGTATCGACTGCGGAGGTTTTGTTACAACTCTACTATACGACAGCGGCTTCGATAAGACTTACAATAAAGACGCTAAGGGCGGTCCAACTTACGAACAAGAAGCTTGGGCTAAAGCAAACTGGCAGCGGCTTGGTGCTGCCAATGGTACATATGAGCCGGACGGCAGTAAGTTCACCGAAGACAAACTCCAACCAGGCGACGTGGCTTTCTCACAAGGCCACACTTGGATATACGTTGGTGAAATTAGTGGTTTTGAAAGTAAATACGCCTCAGCCAGCCAGGGTATAAAGGCTCCAAGTGCAGGTGAGGAAGGATTCTTTTACGACCAAAATGTATGGTATAGAAAGAAATCATCATCGGGGATATCAGCATGAATCAACGTAAAAATATCGTTATCGCCATTATTTTCGTTATCATTGCGATCATTGGCACTATAATTTATCAAATTTACACCGCTATCGACCGGTCGGGGAAAATCCCGGTCGAAGTTGCTGCCGCCCCTAACGATGCAAAAATCACTTTCAAAGACAAAAAAACTAAGGTCGAGTATGCTGCCAGAAACGGTACCAATTACCTGCCGCCAGGCGATTATTCAATCACGGCTACCAAAGACGGCTTCCGCAGCAGCCAGATAGAGGTCAACGCCAACAGTAAACCACAACATATTATCATCATTGAGCTCATGCCGCAATCAGATCAAGCTCGCCAATGGCAGAAAAAGCACATGGATCAATACGATAAAGTTGAAGGTACTGCTGGCCAGCAAATCCGCGAGGCTGGCAAAAAATTTACCGAAAAATATCCAGTAGTCGCTAAATTACCAATCAAAGATCCTTACTATTCGGTTGGTTACTACAAGAAAGACGACCGGCCAATAATCGTTATCCGTACCGAATCGCCGCAATACCGCTACAAAGCTACGCTGCGGTTAGTATCTATGGGTATCAAATTAAGCGATTATCAGATAGAATATGCCGACTACAAAAGTCACCTAGGAGAATAATTTATGACGCCAAAAAAGAAAATCATTATAATTGCCGCCGCTTTTTCTGCATTTACCATTTTGATGATCATATTAGCAGTAATTACTTCTCATCAGTATTTATCGATTTCATTTGATTCATCAAAGTATTCCAATGTTGTATTATACAAAGGCACTGACACCAAGACCGAAAATACCATCGCTCCTACCAAAACAGTCATCGAAAAATCCATTCAATCCGGCAAAGAGTATTTTTTGCCGAAAGGCACTTACTTTTTAGTAGCCAAGAGTAAAGATAATATCGTGTCAATTTTACAACGAGGAATATTATTGGGCTCGGACAAAAAAAGCGTTTCTCTCGACTACAAATATACTAATTCGTACTTGCAAAAACTGACGAACGAGAACAAAAAAGCTATAGATAGCGCTATTCTGGGCAGCAATAGCAAAATAAGTACCTTTTACACTATCAAAAATGAAGCTGTACTAGAAAAAGGCGACTGGGCGATTGCCGCCTTAGTATTTAACGGCTCCGGCACCGACCTAAATCGAGACACCCTGAAAATCGTCCTCGAGAAGAAAGACTCGAAATGGGTAGTTAAATGCAAGCCGCTGATTTCAATCAGTAAATACGACTGCTCGGCGCCGCAAAGTACTCTCAATAAAGCTAACACTATCGACATCACTACACAGCGGCCGCTCATGCCGAATTATAACATCGGCAACACGAACAAAGTCGATAGGTACGAGTAAACAATCATAAGTACTAATCGCCAGTACTCGTCATCACGATTTGGTTATCGACAAACTCGCTCATCAGCCGCTTTTGGCGGTGTCGATCAAGCTCGCCAAAGACGTCATCTAGCAAAATTAACGGCCTTTTACCAGTTTGCTGCTCAATATAAGCTGCCTCGAGAAATTTCAGCGCCAAAATAATCGTCCGCGCCTCGCCGCGAGAGGCAACTTTGGCAGCGGGTTTATCGCCAAATCCAATCGCTATATCGTGCCGATGCGGCCCAGTGCTGGTCGCGCCAACCGCCTTATCATAAGTGATTTTTTCTTCATATTCCTTGAGCAGTTTTTGCGCCGACACGCGGCTTTCGTGGGAGTATTGCAAACTAACCATATCGCTCGTGCCAGCGATACTCTGATAGATTGCAGTTATTTTACTATTAAAATCATTCAAAACCGCTTGGCGCTTACTAATAATTTTAGCGCCATAATCGCTCAGTATCAGATTCCAAGAGAATAATTCGTCGTCGTTAATTAGCGGATCCTTGAGGAGCTTATTACGCTGCAATAGAGCGCGATTATACCGGCTCAGCTCATGTGAATATGACTGGTCGTATTGTTGAATCAACCCGTCCAAAAAATCGCGGCGGCGCTGCGGCGAACCGTTAACAATCCGCAGCGTATCCGGCTCAAAAAACACAATCGGATATTTGAGAGCATAAGGTAAGCGGCCGTGTTTTTTGCCAGCAACCACAAACTGTTTGCGCTTGGCGCCGTCTTGATTTTGATAAGTCACCCGATATTGCAGTTCGTCGGTAGCTACGTCTATCTGATACATTTGAGCGCCGTACGAACAAATCGATTCGTCGCTGCCGCGGAAGGACTTGCCGCGCAAAGCGATATATAAGGCCTCGATAAGCGATGTCTTGCCGCAACCGTTCGGGCCAGATATTAGCGTTATCCCTGGCTCCAAATCAAGCATTTTCAGCGAATGAACGCGAACATTCTGCACCGCCAATCGCAAAATCTTCATATTAACTCTTCAGAGGCATAATTATATGAATATAATCCGAATCTTCGCGTGCCGGCGACAAAACGCACGGCGACAGTTTACCGCTGAACCGGAAATCGACGCTATCGCCATCAATAACCCCAAGCGCGTCGGTAATATAGCGTGAATTTAACGTGAGAACACCACCGCCAGTGACCTCAGCATCAGCCGAGCTAGTATTCTCGCCAAGTTCGCTAGCAATTGAGTGAATACTAATATTATTCTTTTCGCCGTCAACCGTCACTGTCACGCTGCCGCCAGAATTGCGCGCAAACAATCCAGCGATCTTCACAATTCGCGAAAAATCATCCATCTTGACTCGCGCTTGGGTTTCGGAGGTCGCTGGTATTAACTGCTGATATTTCGGATAGCTGCCTTCGATTAAACGGCTAGTAATCTCGGAGTCATCGACCCGGAAGCGGACTTGCTCGTCGTCAAACAGCACCTCAACTTGATCGGTGCCATCCGAAATCGTTCGTAACACCTCTTGTAAGCTCGACGTCGGTACAATCGCCGCAATCTCGCTAGTGGTATCGAATAGGCGGCGCTGCGCTAAGCGATAGCCGTCAGTGCCCGCTAGATACAATTTACCGCCGTCAGTGTGCCAATAAACGCCGGTTAGTACTGGACGCGAGGTATCATTGCTGGTAGTGATAATCGTCTGGCTAACAGCTTGCTTGAAATCAGCTACTGCGATAGTGTAGGTGACAGCTTGATTTTCATCAATCGACGGCAATTCTGGAAATTCGCCAGCGTCAACGCCCGACATAATTGATGAATAATTGCCCGACGAAATCGTCATCGACGTACCTTTGCTGACTATATCAACCGTACCGCGCGGCAGACTAGCTATAAACTCGCTAATTAGTTTGGCTGGCAAGGTCAACTCGCCTGGTTTAGTAATTTTAGCGCCAACATAGCAAGTTGCTGCTATCTCTAAGTTAGTCGCAGCGACCAATAACCGGTTAGCTTCAGTTCGCAGCAACACATTGCCAAGTATTGGTAGTCCGGCGCGGCTGCTAGCGATCCGGCCAACGATTGCTAGTGCTCGCGCAAAGTTTTCTTGTGTGACCGATAATTCCATAATTATTACCTATCTTTCTTTTTATAATTAGTGATGTATATAGTAGGTGCTGTGGACAATGGGGAAAAGTAGCTGATTAACAGAGGTAATTGACGAATTTTAGCCTGAGAAAATCTAGCGGAAAAAGAGTGAGTTTCACATAGTAAAACTAGGCAGTTTGTCCACCTTGATGACAATGATAACAAGGCCTCTCGCCAAACAGTGGATAAACGAACACAATTTTTACCCAAAGCTTTGAACCGGCTGTACACAAAATTTCCACAGTATTTAAGCATAAAGTTTCTCCCGGATTTCGGCGACTTGTTCGCGTATAGTGAGGTCAAGCTTGATAGCCTTTTCAATTTTGTTGACCGAATGAATAGCTGTGGTGTGATCTTTGCGGCCGAGCTCTTGAGCGATGCGCGGAAAACTCATATGCAGTTCGCTACGTAGTAAATACATAGCAATTTGCCGCGGCGTAGCGATATATTTGTCGCGCTTACTGCTGCACATTTCTTTGCTATCGATTTGGAAGTGGCGAGCGGTTTTGTCGATGATTTGCTTGGCGGTTAGATGTTGCGGCCTGGTTGATCGAACGTTGCCGAGCAGTCCTTCGGCGGTGGCGGCATCTGGCGTGGTGCCGCGCATTTCCGAATAAGCCAGCAACTGATTAAGCGCGCCCTCTAGCTCGCGGACATTAGTTTTGATATTTTGCGCTAAATATTCGACCGTCTCGCGCTCCAGTGTCACGCCGGACATGCTAGCTTTGGTCTCGATGATGACGCAGCGAGTCTCGAAATCAGGCATTTGAATGTCAATCGCCATACCCCATTCAAAGCGGCTGCGCAGCCTTTCGGTTAAGGTTGGAATGCTGCGCGGCGGCTTGTCGCTGCTGATGATAATTTGCTTATTAGCTTGATGTAGGGCATTAAAAGTATGAAAGAATTCTTCTTGAGTTTTTTCTTTGCCGGCGATGAATTGCATATCATCGACGATCAAGACGTCAACGTTGCGATATTTATCGCTGAAGCCAGCGATTTTGAAACGAATACTGTCGAGAAATTCTTTCATGAAAGTTTCAGAGCTAACATAGGCAACTTTCATTTTGGGATCGCGCTTGATGATGGCGTTGCCGACAGCTTGAATCAAGTGAGTTTTGCCCAAGCCGACGCCGCCGTAGATGAAAAGCGGATTATACTTGGCGCCAGGATTAGCGGCTGCTGCCTGGCAAGCAGTGTAGGCGAGGTCGTTGCACGAACCAACCACGAAATTATCAAAAGTGTAGCGCGGGTTAAGGGTGGTATTGGCGGTGGGCGTTTTGGCGTTAACTGGCGCGCGGCTAATTAACTCGTTAGCGCGATCACGCAGTGAAGCGGTGGTTTCGCGGCTAGTGATTTTTTTCTTGGTATTTTTGACTTTGTAATTAACATCTTTGATATCAGGATTATTTTTCTTGAGGATTTCGCGGATTTGCGTATCAAAACGCTTTTCAAGCTGTGATTTAGCAAAGACATTAACAACGCCGATAGTCGCCGTGCCATTATCGTAAGATAGTAGCTCAGTATCGCGAAACCAGGTTTTGAAGTTCGCATGCGATACCGAAAGCTCGATTTCCCCCAGGACACTTTGCCATAATGAATTATTCATCTAAAATTTATACCCTCACAAGCTGTTAATAACTTATCTCTATGATAGCTGATTCACGAGTTTTCCACAACTATAAGAACGTTACGTTCATTGATAGTTATGTAGGTGACTAAACAGGGGTGAGTTTTTCCACAATTTAGCGCCACCTCTGTTAAATTTGTGGACAAACCAGCCAAAAATGTGGATAATTTATATAGCGATAGTATAATCTCGACAGATTAGCAATCAAATATTGATTATTGAGCGTGAAATTGCTATAATAGCTATCATTATGCCAAAGCGAACTTTTCAACCGCATACTCGACACCGCGTCAAGACGCACGGCTACCGTGCCCGTCGGGCAACCAAAGCTGGCCGGGCTGTACTCAAGCGCCGCCAGGCTAAAGGCCGTGCTCGTATCGCACTCTAAATAGTCGAGGTAACTACAGGTAAATAGCGCTAATTTTCGGCGCTATTTTGCTATAATGGAATTTATTGTATGATTGCGTCAAAATATCGATTTCACGGGCATGGCAGCTTGAAATTTTTATACAAAAACGGCCAAGCGGTTAGGTCGCGTTATTTCACGGTCAGATATATCACCAATCCCCGCCGCCAGCAGCCGCGCTTTGCAGTAGTAATTAGTAAAAAAGTCCATAAATCAGCGGTCGGGCGCAATCGTATCCGCCGCCAGGTTTATGAACGCTTGCGAGTTGATGTTTTACCTCGCGTTAAAAACGTCGATATCGCAGTGATTGTTACCAACGGCGAAGCGTTAAGTTTGGCGCCTGGCGATCTGAAATCATCGCTTGATGCTATTTTTGCGCAAATCATCGCTTGATTCGGTAGTTGCCAGCCAAAGAGATGATATAATGGTATAGATAAGTACTTGCCGAGAGGAGAATACGAGGCTTTTATGCGTGATTTATTCCAATTATTGATTGTTCAGCCGATTTTTAACGCGCTAATGTTATTGTATAGTATCATTCCGTGGCACGATTTCGGGCTGGCGATTATTATCTTTACGATCATTCTGCGGTTTGTGATGTATCCGCTAATCAAAAGCCAGCTCAACCAAACCAAGCTGATGCGTAAAATGCAGCCGGAGTTGGCTAAGATCAAGAAAAACACCAAAGGCGACCGCCAGGCTGAAGCCATGCAGCAAATGGAACTATACAAACGCTATGGTATTAAGCCGATGCGTTCGGTGTTAGTGCTAGTTATCCAGTTGCCGATATTTATTGGGCTTTACCAGGTGATTAGGATTATTATCTCTCTCAAAAGCGAAGTTATTAGTCAATACCT
>ERZ773056.960-NODE-960-length-14905-cov-7.658519_pt1 | contig 14905 bp, 10 predicted proteins | sample MGYA00580857_ERZ773056 | MGnify/ENA primary metagenome ERZ773056 (study PRJEB29015, sample SAMEA2737996) | human oral metagenome | biome: human oral; feature: human-associated habitat; material: dental | place: China | collected 2114 ... | reverse complement strand
TTTTTCATTCCCACAGGAGAACATCCTCCACGAATATATCCTGTTTCTTTTTCCAGTTCTGATAATGGCAATAAATCAATATTTTTTTCTTCACAAGCCTTTGCCACTTTCTTCAAATCCAGATGAGCCTCTCCATGAATCATACAAACATACAAATTCTTACTTTTCCCTTTCAAAACAATTGTCTTAAAAACTCTATCCGCTAGTTCAGGTAACTTTTTAGCAACACCAAGCCCTCCGTTTTTATCTTCACTCCGCTCATAAGTATGAATAATATATGGAATCTTTTGTTTATCAAGCTGTCTTAATGCGTTTGTCTTTACAGTTTTTTCTTTTTTATGTTTCATTTTATACCCCCATAATCATATTTTTCCTTATTTTTAGTATATCAAATTAATATTTTTCAATAAACAAATCAGGATGACTTCCATCATCCTAATTTTAAATTCCCTCTAAAGTCCATACTTCTAAAACCAATTGAAATAACCCCTTCTACTAATATTAATTCTTAAATTTAAGTATTTAACCTTCTAATAATTTAGTATATATTATTATTCTTGTAACATCTCATCAAAGATTTCTTTTAAATCAATACTTTCAATAATAGATCGAAGAATTAATTTTTCTAGTTCTTCTGAAAAAATGACTTTAATATTTTCTTTTTTACATTCTTCAATTAATTTTGGATTTTCAACTTCTTTAGCTGGAGTTATGACCAAAATTTTATTAATTAGTTTACCATTATTTTCCCATCCATATTCTTCAGCTTTGTTTATTTGTTTTATAATATTATCAATATTGTAATCTGAAATCTCACCTTTATAATTTTTTACTTGTATAGCTATGTTATATTTTTCCAAATTTGAAAGTCCTGATATAGTTACCAAAACATCCGTCCCATGTTTTTCTTCTTTGCTACCACCAATTCTTTCAATTTTATATCTCGGATAGATTTTTTCTAAAATATTTTTTAGTACTTCTTCCCATTCTGCAGATTCAAATTTATTATTATATTCCTCAAAAACTTTTTCAGAAAATCCCTTTAAATCAAAAGAAGATTTCACTTGTTCTGATACAATATTTTTTATATTTTCAATAACACTTGTTGATTCTCTATTTCCTTCTAAATTTTTCATAATTTTTTCAACATCTTCTGAAAGACGGCTGATATTCCAAAATCTATTTCTTGCTTTTAACGTACTTTGTATATTTCCAGAAACATCTTTTCCGTGTCTATTAAAACATCCAATATAGTTTGCAGGAAAAATATGTCCAAAATCTTTTTTTTCATCATCAATCTCAAACTTATATCCTTTTTCTTTATCATCCCAGTCTTCAGCTGCTTCAACTATAGCAACACTACCCCAATCTGGCAATCTAGGTATTAACAGTATATCTCCTTTTTTTACATTATGATACATGCTTAAATTTTTTCTAGCACCACTGTCTTTTGTATCAGGTAATTTTTGATTTTCAGCATATCCCCAACCTTGTCGTAAACGTCCTTGTTCTAATTCCTTAAAAAAGAAATCTTGATTTTTTACATCAATTCTGTATCCCCAATAATTTTTTTCTCTATTTTCCATCTAAAATCCCTTCTTTCCTGTATTAATCCTACTTCCTCAATTTTCCATTCCCAACTACATGCTATAAACAGTAACCTTTATGCTTTCTTCATATTCTGGATTCAAAAGACAACACCAAATAATTGTCACTTCCTCAAGAATATTTGATGTAACTTCAACTGTATCCTTTATTTGATGCAACGAAATTTCAGGTCCTCCTGTTATATTAATAAAGACTCTACCGTCTTTATTTTTTTGTAAAGTTTCCAATTTTGATTTCAAGTTTTCTAAAAATGTTTCAATATTTTTCAATTCTCCCATTTCAGAAATAAAAGAAACTTTTGACGTTTTTTCAAATAATACTTTTAAATCATCTAGGTCAATATTTACAAGTCCTTCATTTATCAAACTACTGACTATTCCATTTAGACCTATTTTTATCTCTTCAGCAGTTTCACAATTTGTGATAAAATTTATTTTTGAATCAAATAATTCGGCATCGCCTTTTCCAATATCGAAAATTCCTATAAAATCACTTCTTTCGGCATCCTCAATTACTTTTAAAGCAGTGTTTCTTTCATTTTCCAAATTCGTATCTAAAATTATAAAAATTGCATCTGTATTTTGAAAATCTATTCTCAAATTTTCATAATTATCTTTTGCTCCAATGATTTCTAAATTTTCATTTTTAATTATTTCATTTTCAACCACATCTAATGGCGTTTTTTCTAAATTGATTATTTTTATTTTTTTCACAGCAATCCTCCTTAATTTCAATAATTTATTTTAAAATCTCATATTTAATAACATAATCTCCTTGACTTTTTAGCCACATTTCTGCTCCAAAACTTCCATAGACCTCAATTAAAACCGTATAAATTGTATATTCTCCATTTTCTTTTTCATTTTTCTCCTCTTTTAATATTCTTGCAGTTGGAAATTTATCAAGAACGTATTCGATATAACCTTTGTACTCAAATTTAATTTTTGTGAGAGGTCCAGAATGCATAAAATGTATATATTTTCTAAATTCTCCATCTTTAAATTTGTCAGAATAATTTAGGATTTTAAAGTTCTTTCCTGTATTTTCTATCTTTTTCATTCTATCAATTCTAAAAATTGCAGGATATTCTTCTTTATTTTCAATATATCCAATTAGATAAAAATAATATTCAGAAAACATTATTGACAGTGGCTTTATTCTGTATTCTTTATATTGTTTATCTTTTTTTGTATAATTTAAATGCACCCATTCTTGGTTTTTTATACATTGCGCTAATTTCCAAATGCTTTCGAGTAGTTTCTGTCCATGTTGTAAAGGAATATAATTCACCTTTTCACTATTTATCAAATTTTTTATTATCTCCCTATCGTTTATTGAGGAATTGTTAACTAGTTTCGTTATTAATTTTTCAGTTTCTTCTTTATTAAAAGCCCGACTTTCAAGGATAATTTTACTTATAGCCAAAAGTTCTTCGTTTGTAAAAGCTATCTTGTCATTCTTTTCAAGATAATAACCTTTTTTTGAACTAGAATATTTTATATCCGATTCACCTTCTTCAAAAAAATAATTCCTCAAAGTAGCTATATCTCGTTGTATCGTTTTTTTATCGACTCTAAATTCATTAGCTAAATCACTTCTATTCACTATCTCTTTTTGATTCAACCTTTTCATTATTTTTAATATTCTAATCGATTTTTCCTCAGAATTTTCATTTTTCATGATTAAGATTAAGCCTTTCTAAAAAATTCTTCTCAACGTTTTAATTATACCTTGATTTATCACTTTTTCAAAATTTAAAACTTTTTCCTAATTTTTCTTTTACTTCGAAATCTTTTCTTTAATCTCTTTTCTTCAAAATATTCTACATATTCCTCTCTTATGTCTCTACAATTTTTCATTTTATTAAATTTCTCAATTTTTTCCGTTATTTTATCAACCATTTTTTTTATATCTTTTAATGAATTATCTAGATTTACTGTAAAACACATTAATGGAATTTCATTATTTTCACAATCAATATCTTCATAATTAACTTCCTTAAAATCAGGAAATATATCTTTTAATTCTTTCTGAATTAATTTTATTGTCTTTTCTTCGACTTTATTATTATTAAACCATTTTAACAAAAAATAATTATTTGTTTTTTTATCTTCTGCAATTAAATTTACACAAAAGCATTCTATAAAAAATTCATGTTTCAACCATTTTATATAATCAAAACAACGATATACATCATAATCTTCAAATTTTTTATTTATATAACTTTCTAAAACTAAATATAAAGATAAATTTTCGTTAATATTTACACCGAAATTTTTCTTATTTTCTTGTTTAATTTGATTGTAATAACTGTCAAAAATACTGTCATCAATATATTTTTTTGAATTTTCAAATAAAGTTAAAAATTTTTCTTTATCGTATAAAATACTTATTTCCTCTACTTCTTCCTTTTCATACCTAGAAATTAAATCAGATGAAAAATGAACAATTTTTACATTATTCTCTTCGTTTTCTTTTAAATTCTCATATTTTTTTAATAATTTAATTAATTTCCCATTGTATTCATTAAAATCTTTTGAATACTCATAATAACTAAAATCTCTAAAATATATATATTTTCTATTTCCATTTTGATTCCTATTTAAAATTAACAAAATCGGACAATCACCTAAAATTCTATCAATAAAACTTCCATTTTCAGAATAACAATTTTTATTTGAAAAATGTATCTCAATATCTTCTGTATCTAATTTTTCTCCTAAAATTTCCTCAATAAATTTTTTTGCCATATTTTTTAAAGCCATTTTACTGCTATTATTTGTAGTCTCAACATTTAACCATTTTATCATCCAGTACAAAAAAATATCGATATCAAACTCAACGTTATAAAAAGCATCATTTTTAACTAATTTTACATTACTCATTTTCCCTATCTCCTCAACTTTATTTTTGTTATTTAATTATACTTTTTATATGAGACATCTTTTGTCCCTTCAGAATAAAAATTTATTTTTTTTCAAAAAAAAAAAAAAAAAAATTATGTAATTTCCTAAATTTTCAGAATTTTAAATAATTTTAAATTTTTATTATATTCAGATTTTTCTTAAATTTTATAACTAAAATCATAAATTTCAATACTAAATGCAATGTTTTTTTAGATTTCCTCAAATTTAATTTCATTACTCCTATACTCAATTTTTTGTTATTTTCAGTATATTAAATTAATTTTTTTCAGTCAATTAAAAAAGATGATATTCCTTTTTTTCTCAATCTTAACTGAATTAAAACAAGTTACTAAAATAACTTTATTAATCAATTGTCATTTTTTTTCATTTATGTTATAATAACAACTGTTATATAAACAAATTATTTTAAAATCAAAATATTTTGATTTAAATTACTTACTTGGGAGGAGAGAAATGAATAAATTTATAAATGAAAATTTGCTAAAAATGAATACAGAAGAATTTCTGTCTAATATAAAGAAGGCTTTCAATGATGTTTTTTCAAATGGAAATATTGAAAAGATAAATTTGATGAGCTATTTGTCAGAGAAGAAATGGTTAGGTATAAAAAAATGTGGACTTTTACTGCCTTTTCTACCAGAAAAATTTGGAGGAAGAAAAAACAGCCAGTTTGAAATTCAGGAAGTACTTAGAATTGCAGGTAGCTATGGTGTACCAGTTACACTTAGAACAGGAATTGAAGGAGCATTAGTATTGCAGCCGCTTCTTGAATATGGGAATGAGGAGCAAATTGAAAAAGGTCTGGAAATGATATTTAACGGAGAAGGTGGAGGACTGGCTATAACAGAGCCTGAAACTTCTGGATCTGCTATCGCAAAAGAAATGCAGTCTTACTATGAATATGTTGATGAAAATACAATTCATGTTAAAGCTGATAAATATTGGCAAGGAAATTCTCAAAGTGATTTTTTATTAATTGCCGCAAAGGAAAAGAAAGAAGGAAAATTATCAAAAGTAATTAGCTTAATTTTAGTTCCAAGAGAATATATAACTTATGATGTGCTAAATTCGGAAGGTTTAAAAGCAGTAAGATATGCTGTAAATCATGTTGATGCAAAGATTCCTGCAAAATATATAATAAAACTTTCAGAAAACAGGGCAAATTGTCTTAGAGAATTTCAAAATATCTTTATAAGAAGCCGATTGCAACTAGTTGGAATGACACATGGAATTATGGAATATATTGTAAAAAATATAAATAAATTTGCCAGAAAAGAAATACCATTTGTTCAAAATGAATTAAATGAAATCGGAAATACTTACGATATATCAAAAATTATGTATAGCTATACTTGCAATAATGTCTCTCTAGATAAGTCTGTTTCAGATAAATTAATGGAAGCAAATATTATAAAGAGCCTTGCTACTGAATATACTTACAAGGCATCGAGAATCGCACAAAAACTTCTAGGGGCAAAAGGATTTGAAGCTGGGCATCCAATGAGTAATGTGGCAATTGACTTTAGACCATTTACTATCTTTGAAGGTCCAAATGATATGCTTTATGCAGAAATTTATGATCAGTTTTCAAAAGCTACGGCTGTGGAGAAGAAGGAGGGAATCCGAATTAATAAAAATTCTACGATTTATGAAAGATTTATTTCGGATAGACGATTTGAAAATATATCAGTAAATAATATTGTTAATAAGGTAGACGATTTAATCAGTTTTCTAAAACATCATACATTAAATGAGATGGATCAGATAAAAAAAGTTTTTGTTGGGAAAATACTGGCAAGATTGTTTCTTTTAATTCAAACAGAATCAGATAATTTAATAAAATTTTTGATAAGGGATATTAGAAAAGATATTTTGGATTTTGAATATAACAGTTAAATTAATAAAAAAAGAAGGATAACTCATAAAAGCTATTCTTCTTTTGTTTTTCTCTTTAATAAATTAAATATCAAATTTTCTCAAAATTCAAGTCTATTTAATAAATTCCAAAAATTCTTTTACTTGTTTTTTCAAGGCTTCTTTATGCTCATCAGTCAAATTCAATATTCCTGTTCCCCATGCTTCTGCTGGTACGATTAACCCTGTTCCAGTTCCTTCCATTGGATTCATACGGATATATGAAAATAATGTTGAAAGATTTTGTCTTAAAAATTTTCCTGCAGTTGAACCTGCAATACTACTTACAGTTACTGGCTTTCCTGTTATTACTGTTGGTGTTTCCCTATCAAAAGCCACTAACGGACGAGATAGCCAATCCAATAAATTTTTTAATACAGCTGGGTAAGAACCATTATATTCTGGCGAAACTACCCACACAGCATCTGCTTTTCCAACTTGGTCACGAACATCTTTAACTGATTGAGGTGCTGGAAATTCTGTATCTTGTTCCAATAATGGTACATTTCTATAATCTAAAAATTCCACATTCACATCCTTTTTCAATTCTTTTGCAATATAATCCGCAATTATTTGATTAAATGAATTTTTTCTAAATGATCCTACGATTAATAATACTGTTTTTTTTGACATTTTATTTTCCTCCAATTTTTGTTTTTTAATTTATAAATTACACTATCTAATACAACAATTTTTAAAATTTTTCAATTTATATCTATTTTTAATTCCTTCAAATTTTATAACAATCTGCTTTGACTTCTTCATTAAGTTACTAATTCTAAATATCTTTAAATTTTTTCAAAATCCTGATTAACTCTCGCCTTTCCTCATCCGAAAGAATTCCATAGGTCTCCTCTATTTCCTTACGATGCTCTGGTAAAAGATTCTCAAATAATTTTTTCCCTTCATCTGTCAGCCCTACCAAAAATACACGTTTATCTTTCGGACAAGATTTTCGGTATAACCAGCCTTTTTGCTCCATATTTTTCACAACAACCGTCATATTCCCCGAAGTAGAAAGCACCTTTTCAATCAATTCACAAATACGCATCTCACCTTTAGTATAAAGCACATCTAAAACGCTGAACTGCGAACTCGTAATCCCTTTTTCCCGAAAATCCTTTCCAATTTTGCCATCAATTTTTCTCACAGCCCTCTGCAATACAATCTGCAAATGGATATCTGAATTCCTTTCCCAGTCAGTATTCATAGTTTTCTCCTCCTAATTTATCACTAATTAGTAATAATTTTATTATATCACTAGTTAGTGATATTGTCAAGTAAATTTTATTTTTACTTTATCTATAAAAAAAATTGCACCAATATATTGATGCAACTTCCTCTCTAAATTTACTATAACTTAAATCATAAATATTTAAAATAATTAATAATTTTATTATTTTATATTCCTATAAAAATTTCTACTATTCTCTGCATTTTCTGCAATATTGTCCTTTTTTTAGCTTCTCTTGCCCCTTTTCTTCGTGAAGTTGGCGGAAGAATACTATCTAATTCAGAACCAGCATAATCAACAAAACCTTTATTTATAGATTTTTCAATAAATCTTCTAGAATCTTCCTTTAAATTCTCATCTTTAACTAATTCATCAATTTTTTCCTTCTTTTCTTCTTTTGCATATTTATAAAAAGCGTCAAGAATTTCTCCATTATTTTTCAATTTTTTTAAATCTGTTTTATTAATAAAATTTATAACTAAATTCTCTTTAGCTCTAGTTTCTAAACTTGTACGTATAACTCTTCTTATTTCAGATTTTAATGTTTCAATATCATTATGTTCTTTTGTCTTTTCTAAAATTAACTCTAAAATATAATCTAAATTAATTTCATCTGTTCTAAGTAAATCAATTTGAAATTCAATATCAGAAAAATCAATTCCTTCTTCATCGCTATTATTTTGATCATCTTTTCCAGCATTTCTTATTTCTTCACAAATATCTACATAAACACTCTTCATATCCTGCATTTGTCTATCAGATATAATTTTCTCAAAATTTTCAAATTCATCGAAATTCTTAAGTATATTTTCTGTTTTAAGCAATTCTCCAAACAATTCTGCAAATTCCTTTTTATCTTGATTTTTTTCAATTTCAACAGGTTTTGGGAATTTTTTAACTATTTCATTACACAAATCTGTATATCCTTTTACTAATTTTCCTGTTTCCTCATCTTTAAATCCTTTAATATACTCATTATAACTTTTTTCAAGAATTACATTTATGCTATTCTCATCTCCAAAAGTTTTAATAGCATTTTTTGTAGCCTTTTCCAAATCTCTAAAACATATAATATTTCCAAAAGTTTTAACTTTATTCAAAATACGGTTTGTTCTTGAAAACGCTTGAATTAGTCCGTGATATCTCAAATTCTTGTCAACAAACAAAGTATTTAATGTTGGTGCATCAAATCCTGTCAAAAACATTCCCACAACAATTAAAATATCAATTTTTTTATCCTTAACTTTTTTAGACAAATCTTTATAATAATTCTGAAATTCATTTCCATTTGTTGAAAAATTTGTTTTAAAATAATTGTTGTAATCAGATATTACTTTATCCAAAAATTCTTTCGCTGTCGATTCCATTGCACTTGTCTCAAAATTTTCATCAGGAATATCTCCTATCGCATTTCGCTCTTCATTCGCAGCAAAACTATAAATTGTCGCTACTTTCAGTTTTTTTTCTTCAGGCAAATTTTCTTGCTGTTTTTGAAATTCTTCATAATAAAGTTTTGCCGCTTCTACACTTTGAACTGCAAACATTGCATTAAATCCGTTTAGCCGTTTCTGTTTTATATTATAATATTCATTTCTATGAGTTTTTGTATTATATACTTTTAAAATATATTCTACTATTTTAGAAATTCTCTCAGGATGTAACAACATTCTTTTTTCAAGTTCCTTGAGCTTTTTATCATCTGTTTCTGTTTCAGCCGCTTTAAATTTTGCCCTAATATCATTATAATCCACTTTAAATTTTAAAACTTTTTTATCACGAATAGCATCCGTTATAACATAACTATGTAATTGAGCTCCAAAAATTCCAGCTGTTGTATCACTTCCAAGAGCATTTTCAGGAAAAATTGGTGTTCCTGTAAATCCAAACTGATAATAATTTTTAAAAGATTTCCTAATATTTTTTTGTGCATCTCCAAATTGTGAACGATGACATTCATCATAAATTATGACACAATGTTTATCGTAAATTTCATGGCTTGGATTTTTTTTGACAAATTCATTTAATTTTTGGATTGTCGTAACAACTATTTTGTTATCCCGTTTTTCAATACTTCGTTTAAGTTCTTTTGTATCTTTACTACCATTTACACTGTCAGGCTGGAATTTCTGATATTCCTTCATTGTCTGATAATCCAAATCTTTTCTATCAACCACAAAAAACACTTTATCAATATATTCAAGTTCTGTAGCAAGTTTTGCCGTTTTAAAAGAAGTCAAAGTTTTTCCCGAACCTGTAGTATGCCAAATAAATCCTCCAGCTTCAATTTTCCCAGATTTCTTATTTTGATAACTGGATTCTATCTTCCACAAAATTCGTTCAGTTGCTGCTATTTGATACGGTCGCATTATTAGCAAAATATCATTTGAATCAAAAACACAATATTTTGTCAAAACTTCTAAAATAGTTCGCTTTTCAAAAAATGTTGCTGTAAAATCTTTAAGATCTCTAATAACTTTATTTTTCGCATCTGCCCACTCACATGTAAATTCATAATGATTTTTATTCTGTGCCGTAGTATTTGCAAAATAACGAGTATAAGTTCCATTTGAAATTACAAATATCTCCCAACGTTTTCTATTCAACTTTATCACTTATATCAATATAGTTTGATATTGACAAAATAATAAAACAATTGTCCAAAGACTAGGACGAATTTTTAAAGAAGATAGTGGAACTCAGCTATAAAATCAAATATGTCAAACATATCACTTCTAAGCATAAGGACAAGGAAAAATTTACAAAAGTAAAGACTATTATAGAAGATTCTACGGAAAACAATTTCAAAAAAGAATTTCAGAAAACTCTAATCAAAAGACATTTGTCGTTAAAAAACGTGTTGGAAATATAATCGACATTGCTAAGACAGAATCAAGCAATGGATATAAATTCTAGGCTACCAAACACAACCCACAATAACTTTAGATACTGTTATTTTAATGCGTGAGAAAGGCTTTAAGCTCCTTGCTCAGCTTGATGATTTAGAAAAGTGCGAATAAAAGGAAAATCTATAGGATGAAATCAAGATGCTTGATAAGAAGATAGCTACATTCTCCACTACTATGGAGCAAGCCCATACTGTTCCAAAATACCGTTAAATTTATCAGGCTCATAAGAAAGAGTCTAGCGGTCAAGCCTTTGCTAGTAAGCATAAGGCAGAAATTCTCTTGTACTAAAAAGTCCTTACCGACCTTAGAAAGTCATACTCTAACATGCCCAATTTCAAGCAGATTTTTGAGGATCTTGAGATCTTAAACGAAAAAAAGAATACCCATATACAAGAGTATTCTTCATCAAAATCTGAGATGACCGAACTGTATCAAATCAGGAAAAACTATAGGAAATATACGGGGAAGCAAATGGAGCTATGAAAAACATCTATTGCTTTTTAATTCAATAATTCGATAATTTTTTATACCCATACTTTCCATATATTTCTCAAAACCACAAATATCTAGTGCATTAAATAATTTAACAACTTTACAATCTATTTTAAATTTATCTAAATCATCTTCTGCAGTTAGGCTTTATATATAAGAAATACTTTTATCCATAATCATTTTTCTAGTCGAACCACCAATTAAATAAAATACTATCTCCTCTTCGATAAGAAAATTATTCTTATATGTTTTGAATAAATTAGCTACAAAGAAATTTTTATCAATCTCTGAAAGTTTGTATAAATTGCTGTATTTACAAATATTTTTAAAATTATATCGTTTTTTCTCTTATATTTAAAGAATCGAATTTACTTTTTTTGCCAAGTCCCACACTTTATTCATACAATATAAAAAATCAGAATATTTTGTATTAATTATACATTCTATTATCATATATTTTTTTATATTTCTGAATTCTAATGGATCCTGACAATCTATAATTTTTCTATTTATTATCAATTCTCTCACTTTCATTCTTATAATTTATAATTTTCATTATCAACCAGCAAATTATCTAACTCACTTACAAATGTGTCCAACTTACCCTTTCTTAGATATTCAAAAAATGTTTCGTAATCATTAGGACTTAAAAAATGAAATATATATTTTTCTTGAATACCATTCATAGAAAGTTTTTCATTCAATAGTTTGAAATGTTCCTTAGCAGCCTTATTCTTACCTTTATTTTCTATAGAATTATCTCCATTATCTTTTATTTCTATAAAAAGATATGTATCATCCTCTTTAGCAAGCTTAATAATAAAATCTGGATTAAAAGATCCTACTTTAGTGTGCGAATGCTGTTTATAGGAATATTCAATGCTATAAAATCCCATATCTCTTGATTTAACCCATGCTTGTATTTTTTGAGCATTTTCATTTTTAAGAAGATACTTCTTTAGAAATTGATATTCTGGCTCTGCGGTTGCTATAACTGTATTTAATGGCGTTTTAAAATCATTATGATTTATTTCATTGTAAGATCGCCTTGGAAATGAATCATCCTCAGCAAATGCCTCTATTATTGCTTTTTGCTCGTCGTTAGGCATTTCCTTTTTATATTCATCCGTACAAAACAGCATAGTAGCTGAATTATTAGAAACTGACCTAAATGAGGATATTCCTCTAGTTTCATCCCTCATTTCAGATGTACTTATATCTATAAACTCTGTTGATTTAATAGAATTTATAACTGTCTTGCTCCTTGCCCTAAATAAAGTTGAAAAAGCAGTGAAAATAGCCTTGGCATTATCTTCAATCAGAACATCTCCTGTTATACCTGCGGTTTCCATAGACTTTCTAATAATAGCCTCTATCTTATCTCTTGGTGGCAAATTTTTTTTAGAATATACAACATTATCTCCAAGTCCAAGTATTTTGGTTTCCCAATCTCTAAGCAAGAATTCACGGAAAATTTTATCTAAAACCTCATCTATAGTTTTTGTTCTTAGTTTTATATCATATTCAATGTTCCTAACTCTACCGGTCAATAGATTTTCATATTCTGTCTCTTTTTTTGAAGACAAAATCTGACTTTTAAGTTTTATTCCATCTTCCCAAGATTTTGTGTAGTTTAGCTCTTTTGCTTCTGTATTTATTTCTTTTTCTTCCTTATCATAAGCTAAATGTTTCACTGTAAAATTATACTTATTTCTATCACCAATATATTTGACGGTGCTTATAATTCTAGTTTCTATCTCTAGAACTTCGTTTACTAAAGATTTTATATTTTTACTCCAACTATCGTGATTAAATACTATAACAGCAGGCTGAGGATTTTGGTATTCGAGCGGAATTCTAAGTCCCCTTCCTAGTACCTGGGATATTAACAGCTTTGAATTAAAAGCTCTATCTTCCCACGGAACAATTTGAAAAACATTCTTTACATCCCAACCTTCTGTCAGCATACTAACAGAGATAATCCATTCAAATAAATTATCTTTACTATCAACATACTCCAGCATACTTACATTAGCTTTATGCTTTGTATCAGATGTAACAATTAAAACTTTCCTTTCAACTTTTTCTCTATCAGTCTTTTCAAATTCAGATAAGAAATCTATAAAATCTTCATAGAGATTTTTTGCACTTCTTATATCTTTGGTAATTAAAATAGACAGAGGCTTTACATTTGGATATTTCCTTTTATTATTTTCATGATTCTCTCTTATCTTTTGAAATTTATATTCCCTATCACTAGAAACATCATCCTTTTGTACATAATCAATTGTTTTTACTATCTTATCATCAATAGCACTCCTCAATGAATATCTATAAATTACATCATTAAAATATTCATCCTCTATATAAGCTGTTCCTGTAAATCCAAGGATATATCTAAAATCATAGTCTTTGTTTAATAGAAATTCTTTCCACTTTTTAATATCTTTTTTATTAGTACTATTAAAAATATGGTGAGCTTCATCATTTAAAACTAAAGTGTCATTGCCCCCGTTCTTAAAGCTGTCTTTTATTGATGAACCTGTCGTTTCATACACAGCATGAATATTCTCAACACAAATATCTCCTTCTCTAATTGTTGAATCAGCACTTATAATTCTTGGTGATGAACCTACTAATTCGGCAGGAATTGTATTTCTCAAGTTCGCATCAGATGATAATTCTTCAAATTTTTTTGTCAATCCTTTTTCAATTGTCAAGGAAGGGCATAATACTAAAACCCTTTTTATAATTTTCTCCGACAATAATATTTGAGCTATTCCATATATAACATATGATTTACCAGTTCCAGTCGCTAAATCTATATTTGCAAAAAGCTTATTTTTTATTTGAAGGTTTGAGTAATAATCTTCAATTCTGTTATATTTCTTTCTGAGTTCAGAATTATTTTCATAATTCTCTTTAACAATATCTTCTATTGTATTATACATTCCAGAAGCAAGATAGATTATAGCAGCTCTTATAGCCTCTTTTTGGTAATCTCTATCTCCGCATAGGACATCTAAAAAAGCTTCCCATTTGTCTAAATTTAATTTAGTTTTGTCATAATTCTTATTAACCTTAAGAATCAAATCTTTCTGGTTAAATACTATTTTATTCTCCATACTACTTCTCCTTTGACAATGATACAGTTACATCATTTCCATATATGTCTGTAAAGATAAATACCGTCTTATCTCCTAATAATTTTGTCGGTATTTTCCACTCTATACTTGTCGGCTTTTCATTATCATAATTTACTTTAGTATCTTTATTTTCTTTTTTGTCGCTTTCTATCTCGCTCCAAAATCTAACATCATCCATTAAAAATTCTTTGCCATTATAATCATAATTAACGAATATGCTGGACAAAGTAGAAAAATTATCCATCTCACATCCATTAAGTGGATCACTTACAAATTTTGTAACGCTAAGAATAGTATCTTTTTCCCCATTCTTAAATACACATTCAACTTCTGGTGTATAGATGAATTGAAAGCCTTTCATTTCTTCAATATCATTTACATCATCTTTACTTCTAGGTTGTCTTGATTTTGTAAATGGTGTTTTGTGAAGTTCTTCTATCATTTCGTAAGGCACTTTTAAGAAATAGTATCTTGTATCATCTAATTCTTCGTAATCAGCTATAAAATCAACTCTTGTTGCCGGTGCAACGATATACACCCTGCTATATCTTTTGGATTTTATACTTTTATGGAGTTCAGATATATAGTTATAATCTACTGCTGATTCCTTATGTTCAATATAATTGAAAACTTTTACTGGAAAGCCTCTTTTCTCTCCATCAAATTCAATTCCAGATG
>ERZ773056.959-NODE-959-length-14914-cov-10.177805_pt1 | contig 14914 bp, 7 predicted proteins | sample MGYA00580857_ERZ773056 | MGnify/ENA primary metagenome ERZ773056 (study PRJEB29015, sample SAMEA2737996) | human oral metagenome | biome: human oral; feature: human-associated habitat; material: dental | place: China | collected 2114 ... | reverse complement strand
GATGGCGACGCTCACAAGGAAGACGAGGAGCGAATAAAACAGTTCGCGGCGCGATTCATAGAAGGCCATCGGCAGCTCCGTGCGCCAGAAGTCGAGGATGCGTCCGCGATCCTCACGTTTGTTCTTGTAGAGTGTGTTGTGGAGCGCGGAGGCCAGATTGTTGAGGTAGATCGTGATGCGTGACGTGGGGTAATGGCTGCGCGAAAAGGCAAGGTCGGTGGTGATCGCCATGTAGGCGTCGGAGAGTCGCTCGGGATCCTCCTTCGCGGCCTGATCGACCACCCGCTCCAGGTCTTTCCACTTCTCGATGTTCTGCCGAATGAATACAATCTCTTTCACTGCGATTTATCTTTCTTGATCAATTGGCCGCAAATGTAACCAGACGAACGAATACGGCTGGGCAGCCACTCCCCGCCCCTCTTGCGCCACAGTTTTCACCTCACCTATGCGCTCCTATCAACCCTGTGTGATCAAAATTTGATCACGTGAGAGGTAAAAGAGCTCGTGCGTCATCAAAATTCGATCACGCGAGAGGTAAAAAAGCTCGTGCGTCATCAAAATTCGATCACGCGAGAGGTAAAAAAGCTCGTGTGTCATCAAAATTCGATCACGCGTGAGGTAAAAAAGCTCGTGCATCATCAAAATTCGATCACGCGTGAACAAAATTTGATCACACGCCAGCTTATTGTTGCTCGTGCGTCATCAAAATTTGATCACGCGCCAGCTTATTATTGCTCGTGCGTCATCAAAATTTGATCACACGCCAGCTTGTTGTTGCTCGTGCGTCATCAAAATTTGATCACGCACCAGCTTGTTGTTGCTCGCGCGTCATCAAAATTTGATCACACAACCGGCTTTCCGCCGAAGGCATGAAGTCCACGTACCTCACGCGCCACACTTTTTACCTCGCGCGCCATGTTTTTTCACTCTCGTACCTTTGCGGCGCATTTGCAACACACGTAATGACGAAGAAATTCAAAGGTTTTTTGCTCTATGTCGGGTTGATCGTGCTCTTCGGCGCATCGATGTACCTCGTCATCCGCGAAGGTCAGGCGCACCAACTCGTCTCCGACTCCGCCGACTCGGCCCACGCGCCGCAGAACCTCGTCGAGGGCTTCAGCGTCTTCCTCGCGCTCATGGCCGAGCACATCCACTCGTCCTTCGGCCTGCTCCTTTTACAGATCATCATCATCCTCATCACCTGCCGCATCGTGGGGCTGCTCTTCAAGCGCATCGGGCAGCCGATGGTCGTGGGTGAGATCCTGGCCGGCATCCTGCTCGGGCCGTCCGTCCTGGGCCGGTTCGCGCCCGACTTCTCCCAGTTTCTCTTTCCCCGCGAATCGCTGGGCAACATCAACCTCCTGAGCCAGTTCGGACTCATCTTTTTCATGTACACCATCGGTATGGAGCTCGACGTCGACGCCATCCGTAAGAAGCTGCGCGAGACGGTGATGATCAGCTACACCTGCATGTTCTTCACCTTCTTCTGCGGGCTTCTGGCCGCCTACTTCATCTACGATCGCTATGGCCGCGAGGTGCCCTTCCTGCCCTTCGCGCTCTTCATCGCCATAACGATGAGCATCACCGCCTTCCCTGTCTTGGCCCGCATCATCCAGGAGCGCCGCCTGACACGCACACACCTCGGCACCGTGGCTCTGGCCGCGGCCGCCAACGGCGACGTCACGGCCTGGTGCCTCCTGGCCATCGTCGTGGCCATCTCGCAGGCCGGCACCATGCTCGGCGCCGTCTACAATATCTTATTCGCGGCCGTCTATCTGCTCATCATGTTCACCATCGTCAGGCCCCTGCTGCGCATGGTCGGCAACCTCTACCATAACCCCGAGGTGATCGGCAAACCCCTCGTCATGCTCATGTTCCTCCTGCTGCTCATCTCGTCTTACCTCACCGAGATAGCCGGCCTCCACGCCCTCTTCGGCGCCTTCGTGGCGGGGCTGGTCATGCCCGAAAACATGCGCTTCCGCAAGATCATGACCGAGAAGGTGGAGGACGTCTCGCTGATCATCTTCCTCCCGCTCTTCTTCGTCTCAACAGGCCTGCGCACGGAGATCGGACTGATCGATTCGGCCGAAATGTGGCTCGTCTGCTTCGGGCTCATCCTCGTCTCCACGATCGGCAAGTTCAGCAGCGCCATCCTCTCCGCCCGGATCGAGAAAGAGAGTTGGAAGAACAGCTTCCTGCTCGGGGCGCTCATGAACACGCACGGCCTGATGGAGCTTATCGCCCTGACGATCGGTTACGAGATGCACATCCTGCCGCCTCCGGTGTTTGTCATGCTCGTACTCATGACACTGGCCTCGACCTTCATGACCACGCCGCTGCTCAGCCTCATCAACTTCAGCTTCCGGACTGGAGAGCGCCTGCGTCTACGGCGCACAGAGACCGTCGGCCAGGGGCCCTTCCGCGTACTCATCTCCTTCGGCCGTGCCGGCAGCGGACCCGTCCTGCTCGACGTCGCCTTCCGCATGTTCGGCCGTGGCGATACGAAGATGGACCTCACCGCCCTCCACCTCACCGTCGGCTCGGACATCAATCCGCTCCACACAGCCGGCTTCGAGCAAGTCAGCTTCGAGCCTTTCATTCGCGAGGCCAAACGCCTCAATCTGCGCGTCTCCACCCGCTACGAAGTCTCAAACAACGCCGGCGACACGATCGTGAGCCTGGTCAACGACGAGCCGTTCGACTTCCTACTCGTGGGCGCCGGCATCGCTATGAGCAATCTGCCGACCGACATTGAGGCACGCCGCATCCGTAAGTCGCTCTTCTCCGTCCTCGGCGGTGCCCGCGTGCAAGAACTCCTCTCGCCCGGATCGCTCATCCACGATAAGACGCGTTACTTCATCGAGCACAGCCGCTGCTCCGTAGGCGTCTTCGTCAACCGCGGCTTCACCCGCGCCGACCACCTCATCGTCGTCATCGATTCCGAGGCTGACCTCCCGCTTTTGCATTACGCCCGCGTCTTGCTACGCTCCACCCACGGCACCGCCGCCTTGCTCCACCGTCGACCGTCCGACGACGCCTCTCCCGCGCCGGACACCGTGGCCCATGAGCTGGAGTCCTTCATCGCCCACACTGAGAATGTCCACCTGCTTCCCGAGCGCGAACTCACCCGTGAATCGTTTGCCGAAGCAGACTTTATGCTTGTCGGTTACGCCACCTGGAACGTCATCTCCGACGTCTGCCGAGAGCCCCTCCGACAAATGCCCTCCACGCTCATCATCCATCACCGCCAGCGGTAGGCCGCCCTCCGATCTCACACAACGAGCGCTCCCCTCATTCGCCCCAACTGAAACGGGCAGACACTTCGGTCCGTCCCTACATATAAATACGTATAACTACCCGGGCAAAGCCCGTAACTATCCCCATATGATACAACCCGATTACATTTTTGAATGCAGCTGGGAAGTCTGCAACAAAGTGGGCGGCATCTACACCGTCCTATCAACTAAAGCGCGCACCCTGCAACAACAGTTCCCCGACCACATCCTCTTCATCGGCCCCGACTTGGGGCATGCCGGCCAAGCCGCCGAGTTCGACGAAGACACCACGCTCTACGCCGACTGGCGACGCACCACCGCCGCTGCCGGACTCCCCGTGCGCATAGGCCGATGGCGCGTGCCCGGCGCTCCGCTCGTCATGCTCGTCGACTACCGCCAACTCTTCAGCCACAAAAACGAACTCTTCTACGAGATGTGGGAATCGTTCGGCGTCGACTCTTCGCAGGCCTATGGCGACTATGACGAGTCGTGCATCTTCGCTGCCGCCACAGGGCGCGTCATCGAGAGCTTCTACCGATTCCACCACCTGGAGAGCCAACGCGTCGTGGCCCACTTCGACGAGTGGATGCTCGGCTTCGGCCTCCTCCATCTGCGCAAATACACGCCGCGCATCGCCACCCTCTTCACCACACACGCCACCACCATCGGTCGCTCCATCGCCGGCAACAACAAACCGCTCTACGGCTACATGTCTGGCTACAACGGCGACGGTATGGCGGCCGAGCTGCACGTCGAGGCGAAGCACTCGGTGGAGAAAAAGGCGGCTCACTTTGCCGACTGCTTCACGACAGTGAGCGAGATCACGGCCGTAGAGTGTCGCCAGCTACTCGACAAGGCGCCAGATGTGGTCACGCCGAACGGCTTCGAGCCCGACTTCGTCCCCACGCCTGACCGCTACCCCGCCCGACGCGCTGACGCCCGCCAGCGACTGCTCCGCGCCGCCTCGGCCCTCTACGGCCAAACGTTCGACACGGACAACACGTTTCTCGTCTCCATCAGCGGCCGCTACGAGTATCGCAACAAGGGCATCGACGTCTTTATCGACGCCATGAACCGCCTGCGCACATCGGCCGACCTGCCCCGCGCGGTCGTGGCCTTCGTGCTCATCCCCGCCTGGGTCTACGCCCCGCGTGCCGACCTGAAGGCTATCCTTGAGCACGGCGCTCCCACGACTGCACCGCTGCCCACCCCCTTCCTCACCCACTGGCTGCACCGCATGGACGACGACCGCGTCTCGAACTTCATCCTCCACGCCGGCTTCAACACCACCGATGGCGAACGCCTGAAGATCGTCTTCGTGCCCTGCTACCTTGACGGCCGCGACGGGATCTTCGACACGCCTTACTACGACCTCCTCATCGGCATGGACGCCACGCTCTACCCCTCCTACTACGAGCCTTGGGGCTACACGCCGCTCGAGAGTGTGGCCTTCGGCATCCCCACGGTCACGACCGACTTGGCCGGCTTTGGGCGTTGGGCGCAGACCGTCGTCAGTGGGCGCGACATCACCGAGGGCGTGGCCGTCGTCCATCGCACGGACGACAATTACGCCGCCGTAGTCGACGAGTCGGCCGACGCCCTGCTCACCCTCATGCGTCGCTCTGACGCCGATCGCCGCACGATCGCCGCGCGCTGTCAGTCCCTCGCCGCCCGCGCCGAGTGGGAACGCTTTATCACGTATTACTACACCGCCTTCGATCACGCCCTCACCGCTGCCGCCCGCCGGGCCGACGCATAGGGCGACTGGATCGCCAGAGGCGCCACTCGATGGGCGCATCACGTTGGCAGGCCGCCTGCCAACATCGCCTGAGAGTCCGGTGGCTCTGGCAGGCGGCCTGACACCATCACCAAAGACTCCGGTGGCTCTGGCAGGCGGCCTGACACCATCACCAAAGACTCCGATGGCCCTGGCAGGCGGCCTGACACCATCACCAAAGACTCCGGCAGCCCTGGCAGGCGGCCTGCCAGACATCGCCCGAGGGTGCGAGGCCATTTCTAAGGCCCCTACCTCGTCTTCCCCCTCCTCGTTTTCGTTTTTCACACTTCACTTTTCGTTTCAATGACACACTACTACCCCCTCCGCCTAGCCACCCTCACCGCGGCCTGCTTCCTTATTTACACATCGGCCAGCGCCACGCCCATCGTGACAGACGACAACACCGCCGTCCGCGACGAAACGGACTACACGCTGTCGCTCCGCCCGGCCGTCTCCGAACGTCTCTTCATCTCCAAAGCCATCGAGAAAGAAATCGTGCGCATCAAACGGATGATCACGAACGAGAAGTTGGCTTGGATGTTCGAAAACTGCTTCCCCAACACGCTCGACACCGCCGTCCACTTTAGCGCCATCGATGGTGACGACGACACCTTCATCTACACCGGCGACATCCACGCCATGTGGCTCCGCGACTCCGCCTCCGAGGTCTGGCCCTACCTGGCTTTTGTCGGCAAAGACGACGAGCTGCGGCAGATGATTCGCGGCGTCATCCTCCGCCAGTTCAAGTGCATCCTCCTCGACCCCTACGCCAACGCCTTCAGCGACGGCGCCGAAAACAGCGAGGTCTACGAACGCCGTTGGGAGTTGGACTCCCTCTGCCACTGCCTGCGCTTAGCTTATGCCTACTGGAAGGAGACGGGCGACAAGAGCGTCTTCACCGACGGGAGATGGCAGAAAGTCATGCAGCTCGTCCTCCGCACCCTCCGCGAACAGCAGCGCAAGGACGGCCCGGATCCCTACGCCGCCGACTCGCTCATGGACCATCACAGCCTCCGCCCCGTGCGCCCCATCGGACTGATCGCCTCCGCCTTCCGCCCCTCGGACGACCCGGTGACACTGCCCTTCATCGTCCCCTCGAATTTCTTTGCCGTCAGTTCGCTCCGTAAGGCAGCCGAGATCTTGAGCAAAGTGAATAAGGACGCGAAGACGGCCGACGCCTGCAAGGCCCTGGCCAACGAGGTGGAGGAGGCACTGCGCCGCTACGCCACCGTGGAGCACCCCGTCTACGGCCGCATCTACGCCTACGAGGTGGACGGCTTCGGCAACCGCCTGATGATGGACGACGCCGATGTGCCCAGCCTCCTGGCCATGACTTACCTCGGCGACGTGCCCGCCGACGATCCCGTCTACCTCAACACGCGCCGCTTCGTCTGGAGCGAAGACAACCCCTACTTCTTCCACGGCAACTCCGGCGAAGGCATCGGCAGCTCGCGCACCGGCAACGACATGATCCGCCCCATGTCCCTCCTCGTCCGCGCCCTCACCTCCACCGACGACAACGAGATCGCCGCCTGTCTCCGCATGCTGATCACCACCGACGCCGAGACCGGTTTCATCCACGAGTCCTTCTATAAAAACGACCCTAAGCGTTACACCCGCTCCTGGTTTGCCCGCCAGAACAGCCTCTTCGGCGAGCTAATCGTCAAACTCGTCCGCGACAAGAAAATCGAGCTGCTCAACGATTTGTAAGGGGCGAAAGGACGAAAGGATGAAGTATGAGTAGCAAAAGAGCAACCACCCTGTCGGAACAAATCGCCTTATTGAGGCGGCGAGGAATGACAATAGATGATGAGCGTAAGGCAAAAGAAGTCTTGCTCGATATTGGCTATTACCGATTGGGATTCTACTGGTTCCCTTACGAAAAAGTACATCCTCAGAAAGGTCTGCGAACACACGAGTTTCGCGAGGGAGCCCGATTCGACCACGTAGTAAAGCTCTACTACTTCGACTTCAACCTGAGGAATATGTTGATGAAGTACCTCAACCGGATAGAAATCAACTTCAAGACTTTCCTGACGTACCACGTCTCAACCCTCCATCCTGACTCTCCCACATGGTTTGCAGACCCAGCAATCATAAGTAGCGAATACATTCAGGAGTTCGACAGGATCGTGTATACCGAGAAGTTCAAAAAGAGTCATCCCGTCATCAAGCGCCACCATCAGATCCATAAAAATGACAGGTATGCACCGGCATGGAAAACGATCGAATACATGACCTTTGGAGCTGTCATCCACCTCTTCCAAGCGCTCTTGGATCAATCAACTCGAATCACGATCTGTGGGCATTTCGGGATAAGACAGCAAAAGATCTTTGACAGCTATATGAAAGTCCTTCTGGATATCAGGAATCATTGCGCACATGGAGGTGTCCTTTATGATCTTGCCCTACCTCGACCGATCAAGAAAGGACCTGCAGGGAAAAAAGACATGGAGCCAGCAGATTACCAAGGCCTCTATGGAGCCTTACGCGTTGTCCTTTATATGATTGGAAACGTATCCAAGAATAGACAACAGGATTTGAAGAACGAACTAAGAGAGCTGTTCGAGCAAAATACTGACGTCCGTGAAATACTGACATTAACTACAGGAATAAGGGATATCGACACCTTTTTAGAAGACTGAAAAACTTCCTCCTGAATTTCATTTTTCAAGAATGGCTATACCTTTGTCGCGCACAAAAGAACAGTGCCGGTAAAGACTTTAGTCGCTTTACTGACACTCTAAAAGGGCGAAAAAGGGGCTGCACACTTAGTCGGTGCAGTCCCGTTTTTTTTGTCTACTCCCCTCCCCGGCTGTGACAAAATGTCAGTCATAAATACTCACCACCCTACGCCGCGCTTTGGCACGCCGTTTGGAGAATGGGACGACGAATCGCCCGAAAGGGCATCCAACCAACCAGAATTTCAAATAGTAAAAACAGATATAGAACATGGGAAAGATTATTGGTATAGACTTAGGAACAACCAACTCGTGTGTCGCCGTATTGGAAGGCAACGAGCCGGTAGTGATTGCGAACAGTGAGGGTAAACGCACCACGCCTTCCGTGGTAGCTTTCGTAGAAGGTGGCGAACGGAAGGTGGGCGATCCGGCCAAACGACAGGCCATCACTAACCCGCAGAAAACGATTTTCTCGATCAAGCGTTTCATGGGCGAGACGTTCGATCAGGTACAAAAAGAAATCGCCCGCGTGCCGTATAAGGTAGTGCGGGGCGACAACAATACGCCGCGTGTCGACATCGACGGAAGGCTCTACACGCCGCAGGAAATCTCGGCCATGATCCTGCAAAAGATGAAGAAGACGGCCGAGGATTACCTGGGTCAGGAGGTGTCGGAGGCCGTGATCACGGTGCCGGCTTACTTCAGCGACGCACAACGTCAGGCCACCAAGGAGGCTGGAGAGATCGCTGGCTTGAAGGTGCGCCGAATCGTCAACGAGCCTACGGCCGCATCGCTGGCTTACGGTCTCGACAAGGCAAACAAGGACATGAAGATCGCCGTCTTCGACCTCGGTGGCGGTACGTTCGATATCTCCATTCTGGAGCTTGGCGGCGGCGTCTTTGAGGTAAAGTCGACCAACGGCGATACGCATCTCGGCGGCGACGATTTCGACCACGTCATCATCGACTGGCTGGCCGAGGAATTCCTCAAAGACGAAGGCCTTGACCTGCGCAAAGATCCGATGGCGCTGCAACGCCTGAAGGAGGCAGCAGAGAAGGCCAAGATCGAGCTCTCCAGCTCGACGAGCACAGAGATCAACCTGCCCTACATCATGCCCGTGGACGGTGTGCCCAAACACCTCGTTCGCACCCTGACCCGCGCTAAGTTCGAGCAGTTGGCCGACACGCTGATCAACGCCTGTCTGGAGCCGTGCAAGCGCGCCCTGTCCGACGCTGGCATGTCGACGTCGGACATCGACGAGGTAATCCTCGTGGGCGGTTCGACACGTATCCCGGCCGTACAGCAGTTAGTGGAGAAGTTCTTCGGCAAAGCACCGTCGAAAGGCGTGAACCCGGACGAAGTCGTTGCCATCGGCGCAGCCATCCAGGGCGGTGTCCTCTCGGGCGACGTGAAGGATGTGGTGCTGCTCGACGTAACTCCGCTGTCGCTCGGTATCGAAACGATGGGCGGCGTGATGACGAAGCTGATCGAGGCTAACACAACGATCCCCACGAAGAAGTCGGAAGTCTTCACTACGGCTGTCGACAATCAGCCCTCGGTTGAGATCCACGTCTTGCAGGGCGAGCGTTCGCTGGCCAAAGACAACAAGTCGATCGGCCGCTTCCACCTCGACGGTATCCCCGCCGCCATGCGCGGTGTGCCGCAGATCGAGGTAACGTTCGACATTGACGCCAACGGTATCCTCAACGTCTCGGCCAAGGACAAGGGCACGGGCAAGGTGCAGAGCATCCGCATCGAGGCCTCCAGCGGTCTGAGCGACGACGAGATCCGCCGCATGAAGGACGAGGCTGCGGCCAACGCCGAAGCGGACAAGAAGGAAAAGGAGCGCATCGACAAGATCAACCAGGCGGACAGCATGATCTTCCAAACGGAGAAGCAGCTGAAGGACCTCGGCGACAAGCTGCCGGCCGACAAGCGCTCTCAGATCGAGGCTGCGCTGGGCAAGCTCAAGGATGCACACAAGGCACAGGATCTGGCTGCCATCGACACGGCCATCGCCGAGTTGAACAACGTCTTCCAGGCCGCCAGCCAGGACCTCTACAATGCGCAGAACGCGCAAGCTGGTGGCGCCGGTCAGCCCTCAGGCAACGCCTCCGCGGGCAATGCCTCGAACAACGACGGCGGCGTAACGGATGTAGACTTTGAAGAAGTGAAGTAATCCCCGCGATCCATCTCTTAGAGCGTTATTCGTACCATCATACAAGTGTGAAGAAATCGCAGTCGGCCCGGTAATACGGAGCAGGCTGCGATTTCTGTGTAATCAATCAAAAGACATTTCAGATGAGCACCGAATCGATAATTCAAATAATATTGAGTTCAGTCCTTGTTTTTTCCACGATAGCCTCTGCTGTAATAACAGGATTAATGCTTCACGAAAGCAGAAAAATGAGGTTGCAAAAAATAGAGCCTCATATTATTGCATACCTGAAAATTGTAGAAACTCATGATGTGTTAGGTCTTACCCTTAAAAACATAGGAGAAGGCTGCGCAAAGAATGTGGTAGTTAAGGTACTTAAGGACTACTATCAGTTCAAGGATAAGACTCGTCCTCTGTCAAATCAAACGATGATAAAGAATGGTCTAGCAATTATGCTGTCGCAAGATGAATGCACCTTTTTTCTTGGGCCTCTTTCGGGGGAGAAAAAAATAGACATAGAAGCAGATGATAGTATTGTTGAGCTTGAAATAAAATACCATGACATTATGGGGAAAGAATATATCGGCACTTACAAATTGCTATTTAGTCAAATAGACTTGCGGGATTACTTCGATCCTCCTGAAACCTATATGGGGCAAATTCCCTATTACTTGAAGGAGATTAAGGATGAGTTAAAGGGAATCAAGCAACGCTGATACCCCTACATATACGGTCCCACGTTTGCACAAGCCGCGCAAGTTCCGCGGTATTTACCGAGACGTTTGCGCAGGCTGCGCGAGGCTCCCGGTATTTGCCGAGACGTTTGCGCAGGTTGCGCAAGGCTCCCGGCATTTGCCGAGACGTTTGCGCAGGCTGCGCAAGTACCGCGGCATTTACTGAGACGTTTGCGCAAGCCGCGCAAGTACCGCGGCATTTGCCGAGACGTTTGCGCAAGCCGCGCGGAGTTCCCGGCATTTACCGAGACGTTTGCGCAGGCTGCGCAAGTTCCGCGGCACTTACCGAGACGTTTGCGCAGGCTGCGCAAGTTCCGCAGCATTTACCGAGACGTTTGCGCAGGTCGCGCAAGTTCCACGGCATTTGCCGAGACGTTTGCGCAAGCTGCGCAAGTACTGCGGCATTTGCCGAGACGTTTGCGCAGGCTGCGCGAGGCTCCCGGCATTTGCCGAGACGTTTGCGCAGGCTGCGCAAGTACCACGGCATTTACCGAGACGTTTGCGGGAGTCCCGCAAACACCAAAAAGTTTCTCGAGACGCTTGCGGGGCTCCCGCAAACGCCAAAAAGTTTCCCGAGACGCTTGCGGGACTCCCGCAAACGCCAAAAAGTTTTCCGAGAGGCTTGCGGGACTCCCGCAAACACCAAAAAGTTTCTCGGGGCACTTGCGGGACTCCCGCAAATACCCACGACTCCGTCAAAATGTCAGTCCGGTGGCGACTGGCATTTTTTTTGACCCGAGGGGCCGGCGCGTGATCCGAAAGATCACCACCAACTATCCAATAGATCCATTCATAAACAACAAATAGACAGAAGACCACTATGGCAAAACAAGAAACCAAGGGGAACATTGGCGTAACCAGTGAAAACATCTTCCCCGTCATCAAAAAATTCCTCTACAGCGACCACGAGATCTTCCTCCGCGAGCTCGTTTCGAACGCCATCGACGCTACGCAGAAGCTCAAGACGCTGGCCTCCGTCGGCGAGTTCAAGGGCGAGCTGGGCGACCTCACGATCCGCATCCGCACGGAGAAAGGCAAGCTCATCATCTCCGACCGCGGCGTGGGCATGACGGCCGACGAGATCGATCGCTACATCAACCAAATCGCCTTCTCCGGCGCCGAGGAGTTCGTCAAGAAATACAAGGACAACGCGGCCGCCATCATCGGCCACTTCGGGCTCGGCTTCTACTCCTCGTTCATGGTGTCGAAAAAGGTGGAGATCGTCACCCGCTCGTATCAAGAGGGCGCCACGGCCGTGCGGTGGAGCTGCGAGGGCACGCCGGAATACGAAATGACCGAGACGAAGAAGGACGACCGCGGCACGGACATCATCCTCTACATCGACGACGACAACAAGGACTTCCTCGAAAAGGACAAGATCACCTCGCTGCTCGAGAAATACTGCCGCTACCTGCCCATCCCCATCGCCTTCGGCAAGAAGCAGGAGTGGAAAGACGGCAAGTACGTCGACACCGACGAGGACAACATCGTCAACAACACCCAGCCCGCTTGGGTGCGCAAGCCCTCGGAGCTGAAGGATGAGGACTACAAGGCGTTCTACCGCGAGCTCTACCCGATGGCCGACGAGCCGCTCTTCTGGATCCACCTCAATGTGGATTATCCCTTCAACCTGACCGGTATCCTCTACTTCCCGCGCATCAAAAGCAACATGGATTTGCAGCGCAACAAGATCCGGCTCTACAGCAACCAAGTGTTCGTCACGGACTCCGTCGAGGGCATCGTCCCCGAGTTCCTCACCCTGCTGCACGGCGTGCTCGACTCGCCCGACATCCCGCTCAACGTCTCCCGCTCCTACCTGCAGAGCGACCAGAACGTGAAGAAGATCTCCGCACACATCACCAAGAAGGTGGCTGATCGTCTGGAAGAGATCTTCAAGAACGACCGCAAGGCCTTCGAAGAGAAGTGGGACAGCCTGAAGCTCTTCATCCAATACGGCATGCTCAGCGACGAGAAGTTCTACGACCGCGCCGCGAAGTTCGCCCTGCTCAAGGACGTCGACGGCACCTATTACACCCTCGAGGAGTATCGCAAGCTGATCGCCTCCGAGCAGACCGATAAGGAAGACCACGTCATCTACCTCTACACCACCAACCCGGACGAGCAGTACAGCTACATCCAGGCGGCCAAGGATCGCGGCTACAACGTCCTCGTCATGGACGGACAGCTTGACGTCCACGCCATCGGACAGCTGGAGCAGAAGATCGAGAAGACGCGCTTCGTTCGCGTGGATAGCGACACGATCGACCGCCTCATCCTCAAGGCCGACGCCCCCACGGTGAGCCTCACCGACGAGCAACGTCAGGCGCTGCAACAAGTCTTCCGCAGCCGGTTGCCGAAGATGGATAAGACGGACTTTGTGGTCACTTTCGAGGCGCTCGGCACGTCAGCGAACCCGGTCATGTTGACACAAGGCGAGTTCATGCGCCGCATGCGTGAGATGTCGGCCATGCAACCCGGCATGTCGTTCTACGGCGAGATGCCCGACAGCTACAACCTCGTGCTCAACACCGATCACCCGCTCATCCTCTCCGTCCTCAGCGACGAGGAGAAGGCCTGCACCGACAAGCTGCAGCCCATCCTCTCCGACATCAAGGGTTGGGAGGCACGCCAGCACGATCTCCGCGAGGCGCAGAGCAAGAAGAAGGAAGACGAATTGACAGAGGCCGAGAAGGAGGATATGACGAACACGAACCGCACGCTCGACGAGCTGCGTGGCCGTCGTGACGCTATCCTCACGGAGTACGCCGCCGGCAACAAAGTCGTCGGTCAGCTGATCGACCTCGCCCTCTTGGCTAACGGTCTGCTGAAGGGTGAGCCACTGAGCCGCTTCATTCGCCGCAGCGTGGAATTGATCGGCTAAAACGGCCCCATTCGTAAGAACAGCCCCCGAATCCTCCGCAACAAAAGGAAGGGTTCGGGGGCTTTCTTATATCCTCACTGAAAAAACAAAAGCGATCTTCATTACGAAGGTCGCTTTTGCCAAAACTCCAAATCTTTTTCGGGTATCATGAATAAGGCGTAAAGATTGTTCTGGTTATCTGCCCGCAAAGAAGGGGCAAAGCTGATAGGCTTGCAAATTTTCGAACCTGTTCTACAACATGTTTTGAGAATTTGCTCGTCCCGCATTTTCTACTACCGGACGAATTGCGCAGCCATGCCTCGCACCGTGTCCGACACGCGACCATCGGCGTAGGCCGGCTGACCGTTGACGAACGTCATCCGTACGGCATGCTGGAACGTCTGGCCCTCCATCGGCGACCAACCGCAGTGGTAGAGCAGGTTCTCGCGCGTAACCTTCCACGGCGAGGCCGGGTCAACCAGCACAAGGTCGGCGTAATAGCCCGGGCGGATGTAGCCGCGGCGGTCGATGTGGAAGAGGTCGGCGGGATTGTGCGCCATCTTCTGCACCACCTGCTCACGCGTCACGACCCCGCGCGCGGCCAGCTCAAGCATAGCCACCAACGTGTGCTGCACCATCGGCCCACCGGACGCGGCCGTGAGGCACGACCCCTCTTTCTCGGCCGGCAGATGCGGCGCGTGATCGGTGGCGACGATGTCAATGGCACCCGTGAGGAGGGCGTGACGAAGCGCCTCGCGGTCGTCGAACGACTTGATCGAGGGGTTCCACTTGATGCGGTTGCCGTAGGCGGCATAGTCGGCGTCAGTGAACCAGAGGTGATGCACGCAGACCTCGGCCGTGATCTTCTTCTCCGTCAATGGCCGACCGGTGGCGAAGAGCGAAAGCTCGCGCTCAGTGGAGACGTGGAGCACGTGCAGGCGCACGCCCATCTTGTCGGCCAACTCGACTACGCGTGACGAAGAGGCGTAGCAGGCTTCGGCGTTGCGGATCTTGGTGTGAAAGGCGGGCGGAAGATCCTCACCCATGAGGTTGATGTAGCGCTCGCGGTTGCGCTCGATGATGGATTCCTCTTCGGCGTGGACGGCGATGGGTAGGTCGGTCTCGCCAAAGATGCGGCGGACGGTGTCGGCGTTCATGGCGCCGTTGCCGGTGGAGGATCCGAGGAAGAGCTTGAGGCCGGGCACGTGGGCGGGATTGAGGCGACGGATCTCGTCGGTGTTGTTGTCCGATCCACCGAAGTAGAAGGCGTAGTTGGCCGCCGATGTCTCGGCCGCGCGCGCCATCTTCCACTCCCATTCGCGCCGTGTAACGGTCTTGGGGTTCGTGTTGGGCATGTCCATGAAGGTGGTCACGCCGCCGGCCACGGCCGCACGACTCTCGCTGGCGATGGTGCCCTTGTGCGTCATGC
>ERZ773056.958-NODE-958-length-14915-cov-14.637012_pt1 | contig 14915 bp, 17 predicted proteins | sample MGYA00580857_ERZ773056 | MGnify/ENA primary metagenome ERZ773056 (study PRJEB29015, sample SAMEA2737996) | human oral metagenome | biome: human oral; feature: human-associated habitat; material: dental | place: China | collected 2114 ... | reverse complement strand
GAGAGCATCCGAGATGAGCGCATGGCCGATAGATACCTCGGCTAGCTGCGGAATAGACTGGGAGAAGAAGGCGAGATTCTCTAGGCTGAGGTCATGTCCGGCATTGATCCCTAGTCCCAAAGACTGGGCATGGCGTGCTGCACGGACGAAGGGAGCGACAGCCTGCTCTCGGCTCTCGGGGTACTGAGTAGCATAGGGCTCGGTGTAGAGCTCTATGCGATCCGTACCAATGGATGCAGCGACATCCAGATTCTGTAGGTCTGTCCCCACGAAGATCGAAGATCGAATGCCCCACGACCGTAGCTGCGTGAGGATCTCTACTAGGAAGTCTCGGTGGTGATCGACCTCCCAGCCCGCACTACTCGTCAGCGCATCGGGAGCGTCGGGTACGAGGGTGACCTGGGTAGGACGTACCTGCTCTACGAGCTTCATAAAGGCTGGGGTAGGATTACCCTCGATGTTAAACTCTGTCGTCACGACATCCTTTAGGTCAAGGACGTCTTGGTAGCGAATATGTCGCTCATCGGGACGTGGGTGAATGGTGATACCCTCGGCGCCAAACTCTTGTATATCAGTAGCCACTTGTAACAAATCAGGCACATTGCCCCCACGGGAATTGCGCAAAGTGGCGATTTTGTTGATATTTACACTTAGCTTTGTCATTTCAAAAAGTTTTTTAACAGAGGGCAAAGTTACAAATTATCCGCCACATTTACAATCGGGACCGCCCCCACATTTTTTCTTCTTGGTGAAAAAGAATTTTTTTACTAAGAAAAAAACAGCCAAAGCCACTAGGGCATAAGTGATTATATCTTGGATCATAGTAGTTAAGAGTTAAATTCTAATTGTTCCTTGTCTTTTGAACAGACAAACTTGATATGTTTGCCTTCAAGCACTCTCATTTTTGTGTTGCAGTTGGGACAACTTACAATTGCTTTTTTAAAGGCATATAGTCACCTACCAAATTATGAATGCAAAAATAACTCATATTTTTGAAGAAAGCAAATGATAAGCTGTGTTTTTTAGTATAATATAGTTCTAGAAGAATAATCAGCTTAGTTTTCCTCTGAGAAAGTTTATTTCTTCTTCTTTTGTTTGAATAATACGCTCATAGAGTGGCTATGACCTCTCTACCAATTGTGCTGCCTTACGCGAGAGTTATTGCTTCAACGAAACCTGCCAAGGCACCGTTCCTCAAGCCTTTATCTGCTTTTTAGAAAACCACGACTTTGAGAGTGTTCTCCGCTTAACCGTCTCCATAGGGGGTGATAGTGATACCCTTGCCGCCATTACAGGCGGTATAGCCGAGGCTTACTATGGTATTCCCAAGGATATAGAAAACCAAGCTATTACTTACCTGCCTGAGGAGTTTCAGCAAGTGATATGGGAGTTTAGGGATAAAGTAAAAAGCAACAAAAAGAAGCTGCCTTCTTAGGTAACTTCTTTCTGTTATGCAACAAGACGAATTAAACTTATGGAATAGCTTGGATTTTGTCAGCAAATACACCCCATTTTCTATCGTTTTTATAAGTATCTACACTTGCAGCAGGTACATAGATATGGGTGAGGGCAGTGTTTTTAAAGGTTATCTCTCCTATAGAGGGCGGAGTAGTAGCTTTAATAGTAAGTGTAGTAAGATTTGTTCGATCCTCAAATGCCCAAGGCCCTATGGTTGTGATTTTTTCTAAAAGAGTAACATTTTTAAGGTTAGTACAACCACTAAATAGAGCATTTTTGAGCGTTTTAGGGCCAAAGGTTACTTCTTCTAAATTTTCACAATTTTCAAAAACCCAATCTCCTAAAGAGATGACACTCTTAGGGATAGAAGCAGAGATAAGACTTTTACAGTTAGAAAAAGCACTCGCTCCTATAGTGGTAATAGTTTCAGGAATAGTAATAGTACTTAGCCCACTACCACTAAAAGCATTGGCATTGATGGTAGTTACTGTGCTGGAAAAATGAATTTCTTTTAATGCTTTACGATTTTCAAAAGCCCAAGTTCCTATGGTAGTTACTCCCTCTAATAAAATAACTTTTCTCAGGCTTGTACAGTTATTAAATAGACTGGCCTTGAGTGTTTTAGGACCATAGGTTACTTCTTCTAAGTTTCCACAATTTTCAAAAATCCAATCTTCTAAATCAGTTACTGTTTTAGGAATAGAAACAGAAGTAAGACTATTACAGTTAGAAAAAGCATAGTTACCTATAGAGGTAACGGTTTCAGGTATAATAACAGAGGTGAGGCCTGTTTTTGAGAAAGCACCTCCTTTGATAGTAGTTAAAGTTTCAGGAAAGACAATAGTTTTTAAACTATTGCGATCTTCAAAAGCCCAAGAATCAATGGTTGTTACTTGGCTTAATAGCGGGTGGGCTTTCATGTCCAAGGTAGTACGAGTAGTATTATTCCAGCGGACAAGAGTTTTCCCATCTTCACTGAGTGTAAAGTCCGCTGAGGTGATAGGTGGCTCCTGATTGGGTTGTGGAACTTGTGGCCGTTGTGGGCTTTGTGGGTTCTGAGGATTTAAGGGGTTTTCCTCATGAGTAGTGGTAGCATTTTCTTCACTTTTGCTACAGTTGGTGATAGTCAAGCTTGTAAGGACTATCAGCGATAAGATTAGTTTTTTCATCTTGGTGAGGGTTATTATATTTCTTTATTGTTAGTATAACATGTCTATACTTAAATTGATACTTACCCAAAGAGAGCAATTTTTACCCGCCCAATCCTTAATGAGTTCAAAATCCCTTGGGGGAGGTAGATTTCTCTTGATAAAAGTACCTCTAAAGGATTGTGCTCTAACACTAATAATTGTATTGGGAATAGTAATTGAGGTTAAGTTACTATAATGGCGGTAGAAAGAGGAATCTATGAACTTATTTTTCTGGGTTAGTATTCCCCTCTCTTGCTTAGGTGTCTGGATTAGATGATTGTAATCCAGTATATTGAACTTGTCGTCTAAGGAATGGAAGATGATTCCAAACCTTTTGTTTATTCCATTCGGAATACTATCAGATAAGTATCCTCTCTCTAAAGGAAAGTTGGTGATATGAGTTGAGGCAAACAAAGTATAAGAATTGGCAATCAGAATGCTTAGTAAGACTAAACAAAAGAAACTTTTCATGACTTTAGGTGGTTTTTATTTCTCTTATGTATGAAAGTAAAGTCGTTTCTTTAGGATAAACAAACGACTTTACTAATTCTTTTACCAATTATCTTGTTCAAGAATACTTTTGATATCTCGCTTGAAAAAATCTTCAATATCACTTTTAGCTCGAGTTTCCACTAAAGTACCATTTCTTCTATAGATAAAATAAGAGGGGTCTGACATACCTGAGGAACGAACTACCAAGTTTTTTCCATTACCGGGGCATTTGAAATCAGCAGCAACGATCTCATACTTAGCACGATTATCCTTGAAGGAAAGCTGTATAGTGATATAGGCATCTATATAGTTCTTTGCTAAAAGTTCTTCTATATAGGTGATTTTAGGAACATATACTTGCCATTTTAGGCGTTCGTATTTTTCATCTTCTAAGACCTTTCCATTAATCTTTCCAATATGTTTTACAGCACTGTTGTACAATTCCTTAGCACTTTTTCCATCAGATTTTATTATAACAAAATCCTTGTTTGTACCTCTTTCTAAAATCCCTTCTTGAGAAATTTCAAATTCCTGTGCATATACTACAGAACTGATAGCAATGCAGCATAGTAATAAAAATTTATTCATCTGTCTTTTTAATATAAATTATTCATACCTACTCTGTTAAAGGTTTTTCGGTTACTACCTTTTTCTGCTCTCTTCGGATAGAGCGTATAACGTTATATATTAGTTATATCCGCTCTACACATAGAGAAAAAAACGTGAAGCATTCCTTCATACTTGATTTCAGTAGCCCGACCAAAGGCTATAAGTGCAAAGCAAAAGGAATGCCCACGTTCTACCGTAGGCATTTCCACTTTTACTTTTCCTGCACTTTTTGAAAAAATTGGTCGTATTTCTGAAATCAGGAAAATTGTAAAGCGAAAAGCTAATTTATATTTTAGGTGTTATTTTTTAAATCATAGTTAAATAGGTTATTAAACAAGGGCAAAATTACAAATTACTTTTCAAAATAGAACACTTGCAAATGTTAAAGTTTTGATTATTTTTAAACAAGGTTACCCCTACAGCCAAACAGCCTCTAAGGTTTCTCTGGCCTTTATTTCTTCTTTAAGAGCCTTAGCTTCTTCAGCAGTTTCTTTAGCATTCTCTACCATTGCCCGTGCCCATGCTTCAGGGTCTTCTGCCCTTAGCCTATCCAAGGCCTGCTGTATGGCTTGTTCTTCTGCCTCACTTTGGGCTTTTCTGTATTGCAGGCGTAGTGCTTTTACTTTTTCAAACATAATATTCATTTTACTTACCTAAGATAAGATGTTTGTCCCAATTTTAGCTCCACAAAGATAGTACCATTTTACTAAACAAACAAGCCTTTAAAAGCATTTTTTACTTGAAGAGTGAAAATATTATATTTTCCTGCCATTTTTACAAAACATAACACGCTGAAAATCAATATTTATTTCTGAAAACAACTTAAAATCCGATTCAAAACCTGACAATTTGTCATATTTTTACCTTTGGAACAGTTATTGACTAAATGAAAAATGAAAAGTGATTAGTCACTTGTCATTAATCATTAACCATTAAAAATTGAAAAAAGATGAATTTCAACAATTATACCATTAAATCCCAAGAGGCCATTCAGAGAGCGCAGCAACTCGCTCAGGGGCTCGGTCAGCAAGATATCCAAGTGGAACATATCTTCAAGGGAATACAAGAGGTAGATAACAATGTGCTGCCTTTTATCCTTAAAAAGTTGCAAGTCAATACCACTACCCTCAATCAGGCGGTAGAAAAGGCTTTAGCTTCTTACCCTAAAGTACAGGGCGGACAGATGTCCCTCTCCCGCACCGCTGGCGAGGTACTCACCGAAGCAAGCAACATCGCTAAGAAGATGAACGATGAGTATGTCTCTGTAGAACATTTGCTCTTGGCGATCTTCAAAATCAAAAACCAAGTAGGCCAAGCCCTTAAGGAACAGGGCGTTACCGAAAAAGAATTTGAAAAGGTCATCGCTGAACTCCGTAAGGGCGAACGTGTAACCTCTGCTTCGGCTGAGGATACTTATAACTCGCTCAATAAGTATGCGAAAAACTTGACCCAACTCGCCCATAGTGGCAAATTGGATCCAGTCATCGGCCGTGACGACGAAATCCGCCGTGTGCTCCAGATTCTTTCCCGCCGTACCAAAAATAACCCTATGCTGGTAGGGGAACCTGGGGTTGGTAAGACCGCTATTGCCGAAGGCTTAGCACACCGTATCGTCAATGGGGACGTGCCTGAAAACCTGAAAGATAAGACAATTTACTCCCTTGATATGGGTGCCCTTATCGCTGGGGCGAAGTACAAAGGGGAGTTCGAGGAACGACTCAAATCGGTAGTGAAAGAAGTTACTTCATCCGACGGGAATATTATCTTGTTCATTGATGAGATCCATACCCTCGTAGGAGCCGGGGGAGGCGAAGGGGCTATGGACGCCGCCAATATCCTCAAGCCTGCCTTGGCGCGTGGCGAACTCCGTGCCATTGGTGCCACTACCTTGGACGAGTATCAGAAGTATTTTGAAAAGGACAAGGCACTTGAGCGTCGTTTCCAAAAAGTAATGGTAGAAGAACCTGATACCGAGAGTGCTATCTCTATCCTCCGTGGTATCAAGGAAAAATATGAGGCACACCACAAGGTACGTATCAAGGACGAAGCCATTATCGCTGCTGTGGAACTCTCCCAGCGCTATATACCAAACCGTTACTTGCCTGATAAGGCTATTGACCTTATGGACGAGGCCGCTGCCAAACTACGTATGGAGATCAACTCTAAGCCAGAGGAATTGGACGTACTGGATCGTAAGATCATGCAGTTGGAGATTGAGATTGAGGCTATTAAGCGTGAAAATGACGATGAAAAACTCCGCTTACTCAATGCCGATTTGGCCAACCTCAAGGAGGAACGCAATGCGCTCTTTACCAAGTGGCAAGGTGAAAAGACCTTAGTAGATGAAATTCAGGCGGTTAAGAACAATATAGAACAATATAAACTCGATGCCGAACGTGCTGAGCGTGAAGGTAACTATGGTAAGGTAGCCGAACTTCGTTATGGTAAGATCAAGCAAGAAGAAGCTAAATTGGCCGACCTTCAGAAGGAAGTAGATACCCACGAGATGTCCATGATCAAGGAAGAAGTAACCCGTGAGGACATAGCCGAGGTAATCGCCAAGTGGACAGGAGTGCCTGTTACTAAAATGATGCAGGGCGAACGCGAAAAGCTCCTTCACTTGGAAGAAGAACTACACAAGCGTGTGGTAGGACAAGAGGAGGCCATCGCAGCCGTATCCGATGCGATTCGCCGTAGTCGTGCAGGCTTGCAGGATCCTAAAAAACCGATTGGTTCCTTCCTTTTCTTGGGAACCACTGGGGTCGGAAAGACAGAATTGGCCAAGGCCTTGGCCGAATACCTCTTTGACGATGAGAATGCTATGACCCGTATTGATATGAGTGAATATCAAGAGAAACATGCCGTAAGCCGACTCGTGGGAGCGCCTCCAGGATATGTGGGCTATGACGAAGGAGGCCAGCTTACCGAGGCCGTACGTCGCCGCCCTTACTCTGTGGTCTTGCTCGATGAGATTGAAAAGGCACACCCCGATACTTTCAACATTCTTTTGCAGGTCTTGGACGAAGGCCGATTGACTGATAACAAAGGTCGTACAGCCGATTTCAAGAATACGATTATCATCATGACTTCCAACATAGGTAGTCACCTTATTCAGGAAAGTTTTGAGAAAATCAAGAATGTAGAAGAAGCCACTGAAAAGGCCAAAGAAGAGGTACTACAACTGCTCAAGCAAACCGTACGTCCTGAGTTTATCAACCGTATTGACGACATTGTCATGTTTGCCCCTCTTACCAAGGCCGACATCAAGCAAATCGTCCGCTTGCAGTTGGGCGGTATCATCAAGTTGGTAGCTCGTGAGAACATTGTTTTGGAAGCCACTCCAGAGGCTATAGATTACTTAGCAGAACGTGGTTACGATCCACAATTCGGTGCCCGTCCTGTAAAGCGTGTCCTCCAGAAAGAGGTTATGAATGCCCTCTCCAAGGAGATCCTCAAAGGAAACATCAAGGCAGGTAGTCTTATCTTGATAGACTCCTTTGACAACGGCCTTGTCTTTAGAAACAAAACAGAGTAGTCCTAATAAGTTTTGAGTTACTGATGTAAGTCTATTGATTTACATTAGTAACTCAAATTTTTATAGTCAATTAGGAAACGTTAAATACGATTAAACATTTTTGGGTTACAAAAAAGTTCTTTATCTTTGCCTTGTCTAAGATAATAAACTATGAGTAGTAGTGATGTTAAGTACAGTAAATGCGATCCTAAAGCAAGCAGGACTGAAATAAGCCTCTTCTGCTTTAAGCGAGAATAGTTGAAATAATAAAACTTAAGTAAGATATGAAAAAAATAAAGGTTACTGTACGTAAAGAAAAAGGGGTATTCTGGGGAAATACTGAGAATATAGAGGGGATTGTTGTAGCCGATGGAAACTCTTTAGAGGAGCTTAAAAAGAATATGCAAGAGGCTTTTGCTTTTCATTTGGAGGAATGTGAAAAAGATAATGATTGGGATTTTGTCAATCGTTACAAAAATGGAGTGGAGTTTGTCTATGAGATAGAGTTGGACGGCATAAGCAAGCAACTTCCTGAACTTAATATGGCAGAGTTGGCGCGTAGAATAGCCGTTAGTCCTGTGATGATGAGAAAATATGCTACAGGAAAAAGCAAAGCCTCTGAAAAGCGCCTTTTAGAGATTCAAAATGGAATAAGAGAAATAGGAAAAGAACTATCTCAAATAACATTATTATAAATGCAAATCATATAGTATAAAAACAATTGTATAGCCCAATTCATTAAAACACAACAAATTGCTTATTAGACAGTTAGCTAATAATACTTTAACTATTGATTCGCATTAACAATTAACAATTAACAATTAACAATTAATAAAAATGAATTTCTACAATTCCAGCTACAACAAAGGTAGCTACAACAACTCCTACAACTCAGCCCCTGAGTTGGTAGCTTATTCTACGGACACAGAACGTGCCACTTTTTATAGGAAAACTTACACCCATGTAGCCTTGGCGCTTTTGGCTTTTATCTTGGTGGAGACAGCTCTGCTCCGCTGGGTGCCTGAAGAGCTTATTTTGGCTATGTTTGGCGGCAAGTTTATATGGCTCTTTATCATAGGCGGCTTCTGGTTAGGCTCTATGTTGGCCAACAAATGGGCGCACTCTCTTAGCCGCACTACCCAATACGTAGGGCTAGGGCTTTATGTGCTTTTGGAGGCAGTGATTTTCTTACCTTTGATTTACATTGCTCTAGCTTATACAGGTACTGAGGTACTCTCACAAGCAGCTATTGTTACCCTATCCTTGTTTGGAGGGCTTACAGCAGTGGTTTTTATGACACGATTGGATTTTTCTTTTCTAAGAAGTGTATTGGTTATAGGTGGTTTTCTCTCCCTAGGACTGATTGTGGCAGGAGCTCTTTTCGGATTTGAGTTAGGCCTATGGTTCTCTGTGGGTATGGTAGTACTTGCCACAGGAGGTATTCTCTACCAAACGTACAATGTGAAGAATGAATACACCACTGACCAATATGTAGGCGCTGCCCTACAACTCTTCTCCTCAGTGATGTTGCTCTTCTGGTATATACTCAGGATTTTCCTTTCAAGAAGAGACTAAAAAGAAGTTGAGAAATAAAAAGTAAAAGGTAAAAAGTATAGAGCACTTTTTACCTTTTATCTTTTACTTTTTACCTAAATTAAAACCTATAGGTAATTCCTGCTTTAGCACCGCTAGTGAGTAGTCCTCCAGAGAGTTCCAAATTCACCCCAAAGTTGTCGGTGAAGAAGTAACGAGCACCTGTCTGTGCTGCAAGGCTAAATCCTGAGTAATCATCTCCAGTGTATTTTATGTTTCCTTCAGAGCTAGTAACAGAACCAAAGAAGAACCCTAAGCTAGCACCTGCATAGAGATCTAACTGACGAGGAAGTCTTAGTAAACGGTTAAAGTGGTAGTTCCCATTAGTAAAAACACCAAAAGTATGGTGTCTGTAAGTGATTTTATCACTTCGGTATTCCCCGAAACGACCAAAATTAGCACGAATTGCATAAGAGCTAGTATCATAGCGATAAGATAGTTCGCCTCCTACAGTAATCTCATCTGTAACGCCATAATCAAGCCCTACATACAAGGGGATTCCCCAGCCTGAAACACCTACTCCTGCATTGAGTTGTAAGCGACCTTGGTCTAAGTTGCCACTTTGTGCAGAGGCGGTGGCCACAGCCATGAAAAGCCCTGCTAAGAATAGAAATTTTTTCATCTAATTACGTTTTTAAAAGTTTCGGCAAAGGTAGGTATATTTTCTTTAAAAAGCAACTATAACCCATAAAAAAAGCACCTACATCTCTGTAAGTGCTTTAGCGAAGGTGGTCCAGCTTGGGCTCGAACCAAGGACCCCCTGATTATGAGTCAGGTGCTCTAACCAGCTGAGCTACAAGACCTCGCTTATTTCAGGGTGCAAAAGTACAACCTTTTTCCCATATATCAAAATTTTATCCTCATTTTTTTAGGATAAATATACTAATCTCTTGATTAGAAAAGGGTTACTGTTAGAAAAATTTCCTAAGCAAGAAGCCTGCTACCAGTGATATAAGGCTACGCTGCTTCTCCACTATAGAGGCTCTGAGCTGTGAGATAGCATCGGCAAAGAGTCCGCCTATGGAAAGATGGCGAAGCAGGCTCTGGTAATCACTCCTAAGGCACATAAGGTCTATATCCTTTTTGAGCTTGAGTGCACGCAAGTCATTTTCTATTTCGGTGAGTGAGGTATATTTCCTTTCCATAACGCTATTCTTTAAAATATATTTCAGACAATTTGCTCAATATAGGCTTGTGAATGAAGCTCTTACGATTCCTATAGAGGATAAGCAATGCCACTACAAAGACCCCGCCCATTATGGCAAAGCCTAAAGCAGTACTATCAAGCCATTCTCCTATAGCAAAAGCCGAGGCACAAGCCAAGAAAAAGGCAATAATCAGCAAAAAGAGTGCCATCACAAAAAGGCTCACAAAGCCCATAGTGGTCTTGGCTATAATACGGAATATATATAGCTTGTAGTACTCTAAATGTGAATTGACCGTTGATTCCACTTCTGTGGGTAGGGTTCTTGCCGTTTCCTTGAGTTCGTTAAGTGCCATAGGTAAGAGTGCTTAGGGGTTATTTTTGAAATTTAGCATTGGCGGCCTTTAGGTCTTCCAATTTGCGCTCAAGAGCATTGATGATTTCCTCTGCCTTGTAGCTAGACTTGGAAAGTAGACGCTCTACGTTGTCCTCCAAAGTGCCTTTGAGTTTGAGTTTCTTTTCTCTTAGGTTTTCATTCAGATGGGTGAGCTTGTCCTTAAGGTTATCGGACACCCCTTCCAATGATTTGCGAATACGTTTGCGGGTCTTTTTCCCTTCATCAGGAGCAAAAAGAATTCCCACGCTTGCACCTATGGCAGCTCCCACTACCAAGGCGGCTAATGTGCTTCCTATTTTAGACATAATTCAATTTATTTATTATTTATATACACCGCAAAGATAGACTTTTTTGTCTTAAAAAAATCATCTTCGACTGTTATATTTTATTTAAAAGTAGTTAATAGTTAGTCAGTAGTCAGTGGTCAGTAGTCAGTCTATTACGACTTGTCACTTGTCACTCGTCATTAGTCACTTGTCACTCGTCACTAGTCATTCGTCACTTGTCACTCGTCATTATCTAAAAACTTATCAACATTAACACACCTTCCTTCGCTTATATAGAAAAAAAAACGTACCTTTGCCCTGCTAATTTGTAGGATAGTCTTTGGGGTAGGCCTTAGTGTGAAAGAGTGACTATCTTATTGTTAATGAGAAACATATATGTCTTGGTTCAAGAGAAAAACAAAAGGAATACAGACAAGCACTGAGGAGAAAAAGGACATACCACAAGGATTGTGGTATAAGTCTCCTACAGGGAAAATAATTGAAACAGAGGAACTTGCTCAGAACTTCTACATCAGCCCAGAAGATGGCTACCATGTGCGTATTGGCAGCAAGGAATATTTTGAAATCTTGTTCGATGGTAAGTTCAGTGAACTGGACAAGACCATGCGCTCCAAAGACCCATTGGACTTTGAGGATACCAAAAAGTATAAGGATAGGCTCAAGGAAGCCCAAAAGAAGACTGACCTATACGATGCCGTACGCTGTGCAGTGGGCAAGTCCAAAGGGCGAGAGCTGGTAGTGGCTTGTATGGATTTTGACTTTATCGGCGGCTCTATGGGAAGCGTTGTAGGAGAAAAGATTGCCCGCGGGATTGATTACGCTATTAATAACCGCTTGCCCTTTATGATGATATCCAAGTCTGGAGGGGCACGTATGATGGAAGCGGCTTTCTCTCTGATGCAGATGGCCAAAACCTCTGCAAAACTTGCCCAGTTGGACGATGCAGGTCTGCCTTATATCTCCTTATGTACCGACCCAACAACGGGGGGCGTAACGGCTTCTTTTGCTATGCTCGGAGATATCAATATAGCCGAACCAGGAGCGCTCATTGGCTTTGCTGGCCCTCGCGTGGTTAAGGATACCACAGGAAAAGAACTTCCCGAAGGCTTCCAAACAGCTGAGTTTGTACAAGAACATGGTTTCTTGGACTTTATCGTCAATCGTAAGGAGCTTAAGGACAAGGTGAATCTCTATATAGACCTTGTGATGAACCTACCCGTAAGGGCTTAAAAGACTAAGTACCAAGCCTAATTAATTCATATATTTACATTTATGAAAAATGCGTGATCTCATCAGAAATCACGCATTTTGCTGTCTATAAATATAGTAACAGGCCCATCGTTACAGAGACTCACCTGCATATCGGCACCAAATACCCCTGTGGCTACAGGCTTTTGGGTAAGCGCTTGTAGCTGCTGGACAAAGGCCTCATATAGGGGAATCGCTTTCTCAGGCCTTGCTGCACGGATATAGGAAGGACGATTGCCCTTCTTAGTATTGGCATAGAGAGTAAATTGACTCACTACCATAAGCGAGCCTTCTACTTCCTGCAAGGAAAGGTTCATCACCCCTTCTTGATCGTTGAAAAGGCGAATCTGGGCGATTTTCTTGCACAAATAGGCTATATCTTCCGCTCCATCGGTCTCTTCTATACCTAAAAGCAGGAGAAAACCCGCCCCTATTTCCGAATGTACTGCCCCTGCTATAGCTACTTGGGCGTGACTTACACGCTGTAGGAGAATACGCATAATTAATGATTAATGCCAATAATGGTTAATGATTAATGTCAATACATTGAACATTAATCATTAACCATTAATCATTATGAATACGGATTTTCCTCAAACAAGTCTGCTACAGACCAGTAGCGGTCACCTGAGTCGTAATTCACAGTAAGTACTACTTCGTTTTCTTTGATTTCAGGGAGTTTCTTCGCAATAGCCGCCAAGGAAGTTCCTGTGGAGATACCTCCTAAAATACCTTCAACTCTGGCCAAGCGACGGGTATAGTCATAGGCCTCGTCCTTGTCTATAGTGATGATCCCATCATAGATAGAAGTATTAAGCGTTTTAGGAATGAAACCTGTACCAATACCTTGTAGTGGGTGTGGCCCTGGCTTGTTACCGCTAAGCACGGCAGAGGTAGCAGGCTCTATACCAAAGACCTTCGTATGAGGAAACTTCGCTTTGAGTACTTCCCCTATACCAGAAAGGTGTCCGCCTGTTCCGATACCTGAGATAAAGTAATCCACTCCTTGTGGAAAGTCGGCCACGATCTCTTGAGCGGTGGTAAGGCGGTGTATTTCAGGGTTGGCAGGGTTTTCAAACTGTTGAGGAATCCAAGAGTTCGGAATAGAAGCAGCCAATTCTTTGGCTTTCTCTACGGCACCTCCTGTTCCTTTTTCCTTAGGGGTAAGCACGAAAGATGCCCCATAAGCAGAAACAAGCTTACGGCGCTCCACACTCATGGACTCAGGCATTACAAGTACGAGCTTGTAGCCCTTTACCGCTGCTACCAAGGCAAGTCCAACCCCTGTATTCCCTGAGGTAGGCTCTATAATTACGGTATCTTTGTTGATAAGACCATCCTTCTCTGCCTTCTCAATCATGGCCAAGGCAATACGGTCTTTGATGCTTCCTCCTGGGTTGCTTTTTTCTAATTTGATCCAAACTTGGTTATTAGGGAAAAGTTTGGCAAGACGGATAACTGGAGTATTTCCAATAGCTCCTAAGATGTTGTTATACTTCATAAGATTTGTAAATTATGTTAATTAAAAAGTTCGTTTATATATGAAAAAAGATAGGTTCAGGTGATAGGCTCTTTTGCTTGGTGATCATCTCGCTCTTGTAGTAGATGACTGTATAGGGTTCTATACTTTCGGTAAGCCATACATTTCCCCCTATAGTACTATCGTGCCCTATCTGACTGTTGCCCAGTATAGTAGCTCCGGAATAGATCACTACATTGTTACCTATCTTAGGGTGACGATCGGTGTTCATCTTATCCTTGGTAACTGAGAGTGCCCCTAGGGTTACCCCTTGGTATATCTTTACATTGTCGCCAATGACGCAGGTCTCCCCGATAACGATTCCTGTACCATGGTCTATACAGAAATTTTTACCTATCTGTGCGGCGGGGTGTATGTCAATCCCCGTACGGCTGTGTGCATATTCTGACCATACACGCGCCAGTAGCTTCAGCCCTTGTAACCACAACTGGTGAGCAAGTCGGTGAATAGCAATGGCATAGAAACCAGGGTAAGACATATATACCTCCTCCAAATTCTGAGCCGCAGGGTCATTCTCAAGTATAGCCCTTGCATCGCAGAGCAAGAGCGGGTATATTTGGGCAATAGCTGCAAAAAACTGTTCTGTCTGCTCTTGGGTCGTCTGGCTATCTTTCAGATAATCATACATTATAGCCGAGAGTTCCAAGCGCTTGCCTCTGAGGCGTTGCTCTATTTCGTAATTACTCTCACAATTGGTGTCGTCCAGATTGAATAACAAGCGGTAAAGTGCATCTACGAAATCTTCTGCCTTTTTCTTAGGGAAGGTGTTTTTCAGATAGCTTCTCTGCTCCAATATCAATTCCGTAAGGGTCTTCTCCATAGCGGTTACTGACTTATAAATTAGGTTTTAAAAAATAATATTCTTGTATAAAAAGAATAGTAAAAAATTCTTTGCAAAGGTACATCTTTTTTCCGAAAAAAAAAATTTAAACGAACTTTTTTCAAGAAAAATTTTTTATCGCCGCAAATTTCAATACCTAAAAATACCATAGTTAATTGGTTATCAATTTGTTATCATTTTATAAAAACAGAAATTTTTGCAAAAAATCAGTGAGCAGTGGTTAGTGGTTAGTGGTCAGTCTATTGAGACTAACCACCATTAAATACTTAACATTATTTTTTATTGTATAAATTCTTACTTCTCACTAGGCGTTTCCTTGACTTCACTGTCCTAAATGTTGTAATTTTGCACTCTGTTCAGTTATCAGTATTCAGCGATCAGAAGTCAGTTCTCAGATGCTACAGCTGACTTTGTGCGAGTTTCCGTTATATAGAACTCATGTTAATGAACATAGTTTTCTGTAGAGGCTTCATGGCATCTTGTAAAATTGTACGAATCAAATACTCGCTTATGCAACTTTACTTTTCACTATTCACTTTTCGTTTTTCACTATTCACTTTTCGTTTTTCACTATTCACTTAACTTATGGAAGAGGCTTTAGA
>ERZ773056.955-NODE-955-length-14960-cov-6.712781_pt1 | contig 14960 bp, 15 predicted proteins | sample MGYA00580857_ERZ773056 | MGnify/ENA primary metagenome ERZ773056 (study PRJEB29015, sample SAMEA2737996) | human oral metagenome | biome: human oral; feature: human-associated habitat; material: dental | place: China | collected 2114 ... | reverse complement strand
TCCAGCGCATGCTGGACGGCCGCATTGTTGACCAGTACGGCAAGATCGGGATGCGCGTCTGAAAACGGTGATGGTTCAGAGAAATATTGCGGCAAAGGGTAGTAGCAGACAAAGAGTGGGAGAATTATTGGCGATTTATGGCAAATGAAATCGATGAGTTTTCTGTCGAAGTGGCACTTCATACAAATTTAAAAAAATTTGTTTCAGATAAGTTGGTTGTATATAACGAAAATGCTTTGGTTGTAATGCGCAGGATTTTGGACAAACACCCGAACGGCTGTTTCGATATGATTTTTTCCGATCCGCCATATTTGCTTTCTAATGACGGCTTTACCTGTCAAAACGGGCAGATGGTTTCAGTAAACAAAGGCAGTTGGGATAAGTCCAAAGGGTTGGCTGCGGATTTGGAATTTTACGAAGAATGGCTGCGTTTATGTTATGCGTTGTTAAAGCCGAACGGTACGATTTGGGTATGTGGCACATATCATAATATTTATTTGACAGGCTACCTGATGCAAGTCATCGGTTACCATATTTTGAATAACATCACATGGGAAAAACCGAATCCACCACCGAATTTGTCCTGCCGTTTTTTTACGCATTCCACGGAAACGCTGTTGTGGGCGAAGAAAAATAAGAAAGCCAAACATACATTTCATTATGATGCGATGAAAGTACAAAACGGTGGCAAACAGATGAAATGTGTATGGCAGATTGCACCGCCGAATAAAATAGAAAAAATTTTCGGCAAACATCCGACACAAAAACCACTGGCTTTGGTAGAGCGTTGTATTCAGGCAGCTTCTAATGTGGGTGATTTGATTTTTGATCCGTTTATGGGGAGTGGGACGACAGGGGTTGCTGCCTTGCGAAATGGGCGGAAATTTTGTGGATGCGAGATGGACGGAGAATTTTTTGAATTGGCAAAGAAGCGGTTAGGGGAGTGAAAATGTCTGAATTTACGCAATTTTTAGAGCAACTTGCGGAAACAAACGCAACATTAGATTATTTTACTGATTTTGCGAAGATACGCTCTAATATCAAACCCATAACAATTAAACTTAATCAACTAAATTATCTGATTGGTAAAGATAATCTTCAAGAAGCGGTTGATGATATTTATAGTGAGAACCCGAAAGCATTTGAAGTACTAAATATTTTAATAGCCGTCCGTAAGGATAAAAAAGCCAAGGTTTTGAACCAACAACTTCAAGTTGTTAATTTAAGCAGTTATTTTGATTCTCCAAAGCAGATTGTCCAATATATCGAACAAACAGGATTGGCTGAAGTTTTTAAGAATAAAGACATTAGCAATTTGGTAGACTACGTTTTTGGAATAGAAGTTGGTCTAGATACAAATGCACGAAAAAACCGTGGTGGCGACAATATGAGTTTTGCTGTTGCCGAACAATTTAGAACGGCAGGGATTTCGTTCAGACAAGAAGTCGCCAATACAGTTTTTCCGGAAATTACCAGTTTGGGTGTGGATATAAAACGGTTTGATTTTGTGATTGAAACGCCAGTCAAGACCTATTTAATAGAAACTAATTTTTATAACGTAGGTGGTTCGAAATTAAATGAAGTAGCACGGGCTTATTCCGATATTTCGCTTAAAATCAATCGTTATCCAAATTATGAATTTGTTTGGATTACAGATGGTCGGGGTTGGTTGTCGGCCAAGAATAAATTGAAAGAAGCATTTGGCATTATTCCCAGTATTTACAACCTGACAACATTGAATCAGTTTATCCAAAAAATTAAAGACGAAAATCTTCAATCATCCATCACGAGACAATAACATGCAATTCTCCTACTCATGGCTGAAAACCCAAGCCGATACCGAACTTTCCGCCGATAAGCTGGAACATCTGTTAACCATGTCCGGCTTGGAAGTGGAAGAAGCCGAGACTGCCGCGCCTGCGTTTACGGGCGTGGTGATTGCCGAAGTGAAATCCGTTGAAAAACATCCTGATGCCGACCGTTTGAACGTTACCCAAGTCGATGCGGGTACAGGTGAGTTGGTGCAGATTGTGTGCGGTGCGCCGAATGTGAAAGCGGGCATCAAAGTGCCGTGTTCGCTGCCGGGTGCGGTGTTGCCGGGCAATTTCAAAATCAAGCCGACCAAGATGCGCGGCGTGGTGTCGAATGGGATGTTGTGTTCCGCCAAAGAGTTGGGGCTACCTGAAAACGGCGTAGACGGCTTGCTCGTCCTGCCGCAAGACGCGCCCGTCGGCGCAAACATCCGCGAATATCTGGATTTGGACGACACGGTCTTCACGCTGAAAATCACACCGAACCGTGCCGACTGCCTGAGCATTAAAGGCATTGCGCGTGAAGTATCCGCGCTGACCGGCTGCGCGTTCAAGCAGCCTGCAATCCATGCCGCGCCCATCACGGGCAGCCGCAAACAGCCCGTGCAGATTGACGCTCCTGCCGATTGCGGCCGCTTTATCAGTCGCGTGATTGAAAACGTGAATGCGCGCGCCATCACGCCGGATTGGATGAAGCAGCGTTTGGAACGCAGCGGTATCCGCAGCCTTTCTGCGCTGGTGGACATTGGCAATTATGTGATGCTGGAAATCGGTCAGCCGATGCATGTTTTTGATGCCGACAAACTTTCAGGCAGCCTGCACATCCGCCGTGCGCGCGAAGGTGAAACGCTGGAATGCCTGAACGAGAAAACTGTATCTCTGTCTGAAAACACCTTGGTAGTGGCCGATGAAAAAGGCGCGTTGAGCTTGGCAGGCCTGATGGGCGGCGCGGCAAGCGCGGTTTCAGACGACACGCAAAATATCGTGCTGGAAGCGGCTTGGTTTGCGCCTGAAATCATTGCCGGCAAATCGCGCCAGTACGGTTTTGGATCAGATTCGTCGTTCCGCTTTGAGCGCGGCGTGGATTACCGTTTGCAGGCCGATGCCATTGAGCGCGCTACCGAATTGGTTTTGCAAATCTGCGGCGGTGCGGCAGGCGAAATGGTGGAAGCGTTGGACGAATTACCTGAAGCGAAGCAGGTCGAATTGCGTTTGGGTCGTCTGAAAACCGTATTGGGCGTGGACATTCCTGCCGAACAGGTGGAAACCATTTTGCAGCACTTGGGCTTGCAGCCTGAAAAAACGGCGGAAGGTTTCCGTGTTACCGCGCCGAGTTTCCGTTTCGACATCGAAATCGAAGCCGATTTGATTGAAGAAATCGGCCGCGTTTACGGCTATGAAAATATCCCCGACGATTACACGTCAGGCCGTCTGAAAATGCTGGCGCTGCCCGAAACCCGCCGTCCGCGTTTTGCCGTTTATAACGAAATGGCGGCGCGCGGCTACCGCGAAGTGGTCAGCTACGCCTTCGTTGACGAGCAGTGGGAACACGATTTTGCCGCCAACGCCAACCCCATCCGCCTGCAAAACCCGCTGGCGGCACAGTATGCCGTGATGCGTTCCACGCTCATCGGCGGCTTGGTGGAAATTCTGCAAAACAATCTGAACCGCAAGCAAAGCCGCGTGCGCGTGTTTGAAATCGCCCGCGTGTTCAGCAAAGGTTCAGACGGCCAGTTTGTGCAAAACGAACGCATCGGCGGCCTGTGGTACGGCGCGGCGATGCCGGAACAATGGGGCGAGAAAACGCGCAACGCGGATTTTTACGACATCAAGGCGGATGTGGAAAATCTGTTGAAAAACAGAAATGTGAAATATCTTGCTCCTAAACCAACGTATCGCGAGAAAAATATTGGAGAGAAAAATGCTGATATTGAAGCGAATACTGTAAGTGGTGTGAAAACAGGAGCTGTTTCGGGTAGTGTTATTGCAGGAATAACTAATTTTATAGATGTAACTGATGGGAAGAAAACCTTTGGTGAGGCAGTGCTAAATACTATTGGGGGGGCAATAGCAGGCGGGATAGCTGGTGGGGTGGTTGGCAATCTTGTTGGTCAGGAGGAAGCAGAAAAAGGTATCCCGCATTTAGAAAATATGGAGCATGCGCATCCCGCATTGCATCCAGGGAGAAGCGCATTCATCGTTGTGAATAATGCGATTGTTGGTTTTCTTGGAGAATTGCATCCGAAATGGCTGCAAAAATACGACTTGCCGCAAGCGCCGCTGGTATTTGAAATCGATATGGCAGCGGTGTTGGAACGCGAAAAAACGCGCTATCAGGCAGTATCGAAATTCCAGCCGGTGCGCAGGGATTTGGCGTTTGTGGCGCCCGAAGCCACCACCTTCGAGCAGTTGCAGGCTGCTTTGCGCGGCGTGAAATCCGATTTGATTCAAGAAATTACCTTGTTCGACGTGTATCGTGGCGCAGGTCTGCCCGAAAACCACAAAAGCATGGCGTTGAAAGTCATCCTGCAAAGTACGGAAGACACACTGACCGACGAAGTGGTCGAGCCGATTGTGGCCGAATTGGTGGCGGCGGCGGAAGGAGTGGGCGCGAGGTTGCGGGCGTAGCCAAGCGGTTTTGACGCGTTGAAGGCAGATGATTTCCGGAGGCGGCCGACACTCTGCCTTTTTATGAATGCAAGTCCATATTTTCTTGAATATGAAAAATATTTTTGCGATAATCCGCCCTTTGTCGCAAACAAAAGGTAAAAGATAATGACACTGACAAAAGCAGAATTGGCCGATATTTTGGTTGAAAAGGTAAGCAGCGTAACGAAGAACGATGCGAAAGAAATTGTTGAGCTGTTTTTTGAGGAAATCCGCACTACGTTGGAGCGCGGCGAAGAAATCAAGATTTCCGGTTTCGGTAATTTTCAGTTGCGCGACAAACCGCAACGCCCCGGCCGCAATCCCAAAACAGGCGAAGAAGTGCCGATTTCCGCACGCCGCGTAGTAACTTTCCATGCCAGCCAAAAATTGAAAGGCATGGTGGAACATTATTATGACAAACAGCAGCAACGATAATTTGCCGCCGATCCCGGCGAAACGTTATTTCAGTTTGGAAGAATTGTGCGGCCTGGCTCGAATCAATCCGGCCCAGTTTGCCGATTGGCAGCATGAGCACGGTTTGGTCATCGGATATGGCGGTAATGTTTATACCCGTTCCGATGTCGTGAAAATCAGGCAGTTATGTGCGACTTTTTCGCCGTTTGTCGATACGTTTAACCGCAACGGGTTGGATGCGGCCGGTAATCCGGCGGCAACCGCCGAAGAAATGACCGTCGGCTTGGCGGCATTGTTGGATAGGATTGAGAAAGCACTTGCCAGCAAAGTGTAATTTCCCTATAATCCGCATCCTTATTTCGTCGGAGTGTGGCGCAGTCTGGTAGCGCACTTGCATGGGGTGCAAGGGGTCGAAGGTTCGAATCCTTTCACTCCGACCAAAAATATAAAAGGCTTGGTAATCTTTACCAAGCCTTTTCCCTTTTCTGGCTTGGGAAGGTGTTTCAGACGGCCTCTATTTTCGTTGGATTGAATTTTCTGATTCGTTTGCATTTTTCTATATGATTGTTTTGATGAAGCATTGTTGCATTCGTTGCGCTGTATCGTATTGGAAAGGTTTTAGTCCGCATAAGAAGTGAGCAGTGGCATGATGCCGTTTTGTTCCAATGCAATCTGCAGTTTGAGTTCTTCCAATTTCCGGCAGATACGTTCGGTAACGGCTTCTGCCTGTTGGAAATGTTTTGTTGTGATTTTTTGATCGGAGATGCCGAATAATGCGAGATCCAGCAGGCGTTCGGCATGAATGTTCGGGCGGTAGGTGTGGCGCACGGCGGCATCTTGTTCTCCGAACAACGTGCCGACCACGCTGCTGCGGGTTAAGGCAATGCCCAAAGCGGCATCTTCTCCGCCGAAAGTTCGGAATATTTCGTCTTGTGGGAAACCGCCGCAGGCAAGCAGGGTATTCCGGCGGAAAACCGTGTTGCCGCCTACGGTCATTTCCAGCTGCTGCCATGCCCGATTGAAGTCGGGATGGGTGAGATAACGGTTGGGGAAGCCGACCGGGCGCAGTTTCAGCCGAACTAGGCTCAGGTAGGTAAATCGGCTTAACGCCGTATAGGCGGGGAGAAGGGCTGAAACCTCGTATGCATCGTCGGCATCGAGAAAGGCGGTAAAGTCGGCCTGGCTTTGTAGTGCGCCCCAGTTGCGTGCGCGTGCTGCGCCGCCGTTGGACGGCAGATATTCGCAACGGATTTGCGGATATTGTGCCGCCAATTCCCGCATGATATCGGGTGTGCCGTCTTCGGAAGCGTCGTCCACCAGCCAAACGGTTTGGACGACGCTTTGGGCAAGCGCGCTTTCGGCGGCCGCGCGTAATGTGTTTGCTGCGTTGTAGCAGGGGATGATAACGTCTAAGGTCGGCTGCATGATGAAGTCCGTAAGGAGGCCGTCTGAAAAGCCGTTTTGGTTTTCAGACGGCCTTGAAGGTTAATCGGGCGGTATGGGGCAAGCTTGGGCAAGACGGGGTAAACGGGCGAAACCAAGGCTGGGGCTGTGCCGGTTGGGGGGATTCACTATCATTTTTCAGACGGCTCCTTATTGTAACAAGCTTTATATCAAAGCCTGCCGTGTTTTGTCTTCGAGCGGTATCTTCCGTTTTGAACCTGCCGTGCCGGTTGGGGGGACGAAACTCTGCTTGGAAAATTAAACGTAGGCAGCCTCCCGGGGAGGCCGTCTGAAAAGTTTGCCGCGGTTCAATCCGTCAAGAAAGGATATGCAATGAAACTTTATGCTTTGGCTTGCTGTATATTGGCTTTATCCGCCCAGGCTGTTCGGGCTGATGCCTTTTTGCCCGGCCCGGATAAGTATGAAAACTCGTTTATTCATACCGCTGCTTTTACTCCGGTGGGCGAACATACCACGGAATGGTCGGAAAAATCCCGCCCTGATGTGCGCCGATATAAGACGGCGGCCGAATATGCCATTGCCTCGAGCCGTGCCAGATATGCCGATCTGGACAGTCTGAAAAAAGCGGTTACGCAAGACTGTGTCGTTTTATATGATAAACAGCATGATGCAGCCTGCAAATGTGCAGTCGCCAGGGCTGACTGGAAAAACTATGCCGCCGTAGAACTGGCCATGTTGCAGGAGCAGGATGCCAGCCTGGAACTCAACAGGTTGTGGAATGAAACGCGCCGTATGGAAGCACAATGCAAATTGCCCGCTATGCCGCGTTATGCCTTTTAACGGACGACAGTTTTTTCAGACGGCCTCACATACGGCGAATCAATCAAAATCAGGATGACTGACTGCCATAGCCTTGCTTGTTGTTGATTAAACAAAAAAAGCAACGGATAAACCGTTGCTTTTTTTGTTTGACCGGCGAATCTTACAAACTGCCCAACACGATGCGCAATACGCGGCGCAGGGGTTCGGCTGCGCCCCACAACAGCTGGTCGCCGACGGTGAAGGCGCTGATGTATTCGCCGCCCATGCCCAGTTTGCGGATGCGTCCGACAGGGACGGACAGCGTGCCGGTAACTTTGGCAGGGGTCAACTCGTGGATGCTGGCTTCTTTTTCGTTGGGGATGACTTTCACCCAATCGTTCGCGCCTGCCAAAATCGCTTCGATTTCGGAAACGGGCAGGTCTTTTTTCAGCTTCAGGGTGATGGCTTGGCTGTGGCAGCGCATAGAGCCGATGCGGACGCACAAGCCGTCGATTACGGTCGGATTGTCGCTGCGGCCGAGGATTTTGTTGGTTTCCACGCCGCCTTTCCATTCTTCTTTGGACTGGCCGTTGCCCAAATCCACGTCAATCCACGGAATCAGGCTGCCGGCGAGCGGTACGCCGAAGTTGGCTTTCGGATAGTCTTCGCTGCGCAGGAAATCGGACACTTTGCGGTCGATGTCGAGAATCGCGCTGGAAGGATTGGCAAGCTCGTCCGCCACTTGGGCGTGAATCGCGCCCATGCCGCTGATGAGTTCGCGCATGTTTTTCGCGCCCGCGCCGGATGCGGCTTGGTAGGTCATGCTGGTCGCCCATTCGACCAAATCGTTTTGGAACAGACCGCCCAGTGCCATCAGCATCAGGGAGACGGTGCAGTTGCCGCCGATGTAGTTTTTCACGCCGTTTTTGAGGCCGTTGTCGATGACGTTGCGGTTGACGGGGTCGAGGACGATAATCGCGTCGTCTTTCATGCGCAGGGATGACGCCGCGTCAATCCAGTAGCCGTTCCAGCCGCTGTCGCGCAGGGGTTGGAACACGGATTTGGTGTAATCGCCGCCTTGGCAGGTTACGATAATGTCCATTTTCGCCAGCTCGGCAACGTCGTTCGCATCCAATAATGTTTTAGCCGCCTGACCGAAATCAGGTGCCGCGCCGCCGACGTTGGATGTGGTGAAGAAGAACGCTTCGGGAATGTGGGCGAAGTCGTTTTCTTCTTTCATACGCTGCATCAAAACCGAACCGACCATGCCGCGCCAGCCGACGAAACCTACTTTCATGATTAATCTCCGTGTTTGAGTTTGTGCCGTACCGCAGATAAGGCAGCCTCTATCCGGGCTGTTTTGCGGTTGCAGGGGGAAATGCGCTTTTTAAACCTGCCTTGTGGAAAAGTAAAGTTTTTTCGTAAATTGTTTACAAAGTGTGCGGCAGGGCGTGGCATTTTGACTTCGGCAGGGTTTGGTTTCAGACGGCCTATTCATGTCTTTGGGCGGTGTGCGTGATGGGTGTAGCACTAAAGGGGTGTTGAGGCCGTCTGAAAAAAGCCGTTGGGTGGGGTGTAATGTTTTGAGTCCGTAGGAGATGATGTTTTCAGACGGCCTGTTGGGTATAGGCCGTCTGAAAGTTTGGCGTCGCCGGGCGGGTTTATACGGTTTGCGAGTATTGGGCGGTGGTTTCGCGGTGGCGCAGGTGGTAGTCGAATACCATGGCGATGTTGCGGATGAGGAAGCGGCCTTTGGGCGTTACTTGCAGGCTGTGCCTGTGCAGTTTGACCAGCCCCAGTTGCGCCATTTGTTTCAGGTCTTCCAATTCGGTGGCGAAATATTGTTCGAAAGGTATGCCGAAGATGTCTTGGTAAACGTGGAAGTCGAGGGCGAAACGGCACATCAAGTCCTGAATGATGTTGCGGCGCAGGATGTCGTCTTTGTTCAGTCGATAGCCGCGCATAATCGGCAGGCGGCCTTGGTCGATGGCGGCGTAGTAGTCGGTGATGTTGCGTTCGTTTTGTTCGTAGGTGCTGCCGATTTTGCCGATGGCGGATACGCCGATGGCGATGAGGTCGCAGTCGGCATAGGTGGAATAGCCTTGGAAGTTGCGTTGCAAAAAGCCTTCGCGCAGGGCAACCGAAAGTTCGTCGTCGGGTTTGGCGAAATGGTCCATGCCGATGAAGACGTAGCCTGCTTCGGTCAGGCGTTGCACGGCGTATTGCAGGATGTCGAGTTTTTCTTCGCTGCTGGGAACGGCGTCAGTGTCGATGCGGCGTTGGGGTTTGAATATGTGCGGCAGGTGGGCGTAGTGGTAGAGCGCGAGGCGGTCGGGGTCCAGGCCCAATACGGTGTCTATGGTGGGTTTGATGCTTTCTAGCGATTGGTGCGGCAGACCGTAAATCAAATCGACGCTGACGGATTTGAAACCGGCTTCGCGGGCGGCATCGATGACGGTGCGTGTTTCTTCGACGGTTTGGATGCGGTTTACGGCCTGCTGCACTTTGGGGTCGAAATCCTGTATGCCGACGCTCATGCGGTTGAAGCCCAGCCTGCCAAGATGCAGGACGGTTTCCCGGCTGACTTTGCGTGGGTCGATTTCGATGGAATATTCGCCGTCGGGAAGCAGGTTGAAATGGCGGTGTATCATGGAGAATACGTGGTCGAGTTGGCCGTCTGAAAGAAAGGTGGGCGTGCCGCCGCCGAAGTGGAGTTGCGCCAAAGGCTGTTTGCCGTTCAGGTGCGGGGCGAGCAAGTCCATTTCGCGTTCGAGGTAGTTCAGGTATTCGTCGGCGCGGGTTTTGTCTTTTGTGATGATTTTGTTGCAGCCGCAGTAGTAGCAGATGGTGTCGCAAAAAGGGATGTGGATGTAGAGCGACAGGGGCTTGTTCAACGCGCCTGCCTGCCGAAGTTCCAATGTTCGGATGTATTCTTGCCCGTTAAAATCTTTATGGAAGCGGTCTGCCGTCGGGTAGGAAGTGTAACGCGGACCGCTGGCGGGCAGCGAGGCGATGAGTTCCCGGTCGAATTCGGGTTGTTCGTCGTTAGCAATTCGGATAATTTTCATGAGGGTAAGGTTTGATATTGGTCAAGTTTGTAGTTGTTTGTTAGAATCGCATAAAGCTGGCGGATACGCCTTGATGTGAGTCAAGACCGAATTGTATACAGTTTGTCTGGCATACAACAATCAATAAGGATATATTACATGGGTGCACACACTTTGTTACAACCGATGAAAACACTCTGTTCGACGTGTTCGCTGCGCGAGTTGTGCCTGCCTGTAGGCTTGCGGCCGGATGAGTTTGAGCAGTTGGATACGGTCATCAAACAGAGCCACAGGTTGAAAAAAGGGGAATTTTTATTTCGTTCGGGTGAATCCTTCCATTCGCTGTATGCGATACGTACCGGCTTTTTTAAAACAACGGTTGCCTCCCAAGACGGTCGGGATCAGGTTACCGGTTTTTTTATGTCGGGCGAATTGATTGGGATGGACGGCATTTGTACGCATTCCCATAGCTGCGATGCGGTGGCTTTGGAAGACAGTGAGGTGTGCGAGTTGCCTTTCGGGCATATGGAAGCGTTGAGTAAGGAAATCCCGAGCATTCAAACGCATTTTTTCCGCTTGATGAGCAGGGAGATTGTTCGTGATCAGGGCGTGATGCTGTTGCTGGGCAATATGCGGGCAGAAGAGCGGATTGCGGCGTTTTTGCTGAATTTGTCGCAGCGTCTGCATCATCGGGGGTTTGCCGCCAATGATTTTATTTTAAGGATGTCCCGCGAGGAAATCGGCAGCTATTTGGGTTTGAAGCTGGAAACGGTCAGTAGGACGTTATCGAGATTTCATCAGGAAGGGTTGATTGTGGTTGAGCATAAGCACATCAGGCTGCTGAAGCCGGAATTGTTAAATCAGATGGTGTCGGGCGGCTCCCACGCCGTCTGAAAAAAACACAGAACTTTTGGGTTCTGTGTTTTTTGTTTGTCGTTTTAAATGGAAAAATCTTCGATAACCGGCGCGTACAACAGCTGGTCCAATCTTTCTTTCGTCAGGCTTGGATTGAATAAGCCGATAAAGTCATAGATATATCCGCGCAAATAGCTGTCCGGTCGGAATAACAGGCCGGAATAGCAGGGTTCAATCAGCTGCGAGATGTCGATTAAGGTCAAATCCGAATCGGTTTTCGGTTCGTAGGCCGCTTTGGCCATAATTCCAATGCCGAGTCCGAGTTTGACATAAGTTTTAAGCACGTCATTGTCTGCAACCGAAAGTGCGGCATTCGGCGGCGGTATGTCGGCCTTATGGAATGCACGGACAATATTGGTTCCTTGGTTGAAGGCGAATTCATAGGTGATTAAAGGATATTGGGTAATCAGGGGGAGGGTGAGTGCGCCTTTGTGGTCAAGAAGGGGGTGGTCGTTCGGAACAATAAGCCCGTAATGCCAGCGGAAACACGGAATATTGCGTAATTCTTCAATTGTTTCGGGCAATTCCGGCGTGATGGCGAAATCGACTTTCCCTTCAGAAACCATTTGCTGTATATCGGAAGGCGTCCCTTGCTTGATATTCAGGCTGACTTTGGGATACATGCCGATAAATTCCGCAATGATGGGCGGCAATATGTAGCGTGCCAAAGTATGCGTGGTGGCTATGGTTAAAACGCCGTTATCCTGTTTGGTAAACTCATAACCGATGTTTTTGATGTTTTGGATGTCGTGGAGGATGCGCTCTGCCGTTTGCAGCACAGCCTTGCCTGGTTGTGACACGGATATAATCCGTTTGCCGCTACGGATAAAAATCTGAATGCCCAGTTCTTCTTCCAGTAGCCGTATTTGTTTTGATACGCCGGGCTGAGAAGTAAACAGGGCCTCGGCAGCTTCGGAAACGTTCAGATTATGCCGGTAAACTTCAAGTGCGTAACGTAATTGTTGTAATTTCATAATGTTGAAGAATGATTCGGATGAAAGGGTAGGGCTGTTTTGAGAGCGTGAATGTAACATAAAAACAAACTTAAATTAAGAAATGACCGCTTGCGGCGATTATTTTGGTAAATCGCCAGCGAATCGGGAGAAGGGCGTAAAACAGATTGGGATTATCCAAAGATGTAATTTCTTGTTGCTTTTGTGCAACTGGGAGTGGCAAGAGTAGTACTTTCACCAGTAAATGAATGACACGGAATTGATTTTTCGGCATGATGCACAGCTAGGAAGCAGGCGGCCTTCGGGCAATTTTTAATGGGATATTGACAGTTTGTGTCGGGTTTTTTTATAGTACGACCTTAGATATTCTGGTTGCCGTTAAGTTCAGCGGCCTGTTATGTTGTGCTTTGTAATGGTCTTTGGGTCATTGCATTAACAATCTTTGATGAGGGAATAATAATGACCAAACAGCTTAAATTAGGTGCATTAATCGTTGCCGCTATTGCTTCGGCCAATACTCTTGCCGCCAGCGAGCCGCATACCAAACACGGATATGTCGTTAGCCGTGAATCTCAAGAAATTGTTCGTAACAATTACGAAGAATGCTGGAAAACCACTTATTTTGATAAGGAAACACAAGGCCGTGTTGAGTGCGGTGATGCGGTTGCTCAAGCTCCTGCCGCCCCTGAGTATGTAGACGAGACTGTTTCTTTGTCAGCTAGAACTCTGTTTAACTTCGATAAAGACAATCTGCGTCCTCAGGCTATTGAAACCCTGAATAGCTTGGCTGCCCGTTTGTCTGATGCTAACGTTCAGGCTGTTCGTGTTGAAGGTTATACTGACTTTATGGGTTCAGAGCAATACAACCAAGCTTTGTCTGAGCGTCGTGCCAATGCTGTAGCGAACTACTTGGTTAACCAAGGCGTACCCGCAGGCAAGATTTCTGCTGTAGGTTTAGGTGAGTCTCAAGCTCAAATGACCGCTACTTGTGAAGCTGAAGTTTCCAAACTGGGCAAAAAAGTATCTAAAGCTAAAAAACGCGCTGCTCTGATTGCATGTATCGAGCCTGATCGCCGTGTAGACGTTAAGATCCGCAGCTTGGTACAAAAACAAGTTTCTGCCGGTTCTGAAGCTGTTGGTGAGCGTCCTTCTAGTGACAGCCACTGGTTGCCTGGCGAAAGATCAGACATCCACGGTTACACTCGCTGGTAAGATGATTTTTGAAAACCCCGCAAATTTGCGGGGTTTTTTTATTATTACGCCGGGTGCGGCATAGGTATTTCACTTTTATTACTCCTGTTAAAGTAGGACTAATGAATCTAATATGTGGATGTTGGAAATGGTGATTTGGCAGATCAACTTATTTTCCGTTACGTTTCAATTTTGTTCGGCCGTGCTGTTTTTACTGTTTAACGCTTGTTGCTATGTATCAATTATTAGTCAATCGATCGCGTATCTTTTATTTAGTGATTCCGCAATAGTGGTTGGTGTATGTGCGAGTTTTAAATAACAAGAGGAATAGAATGAACGAGTTTAATTTTATAGAGCAATACCTTATTAAAAATCAGGGCGACTCATCGGTATTGTTGGGTATTGGGGATGATGCTGCGATTGTCCGTCCGAGACCTGATTGGGATCTGTGCATCAGCAGTGATATGTTGTTGGCCGGGCGGCATTTTTTCGTTGATACAAAACCCGAAGACTTGGCGCATAAGGTCTTGTCGGTTAATTTATCCGACATGGCGGCGATGGGGGCGGTGCCGAAGTGGGTGCTTTTAAGTGTGGCGTTGCCCGTTTTGGATAAGGATTGGTTGAAGTCTTTTTGCAATCGTTTTTATGCACTTTGTGATGAATATGGCATTTTTTTGATCGGCGGAGATACGACTAAAGGGGATTGGGTATTTAATGTAACGATTTTCGGCGAAGTGCCGAAAGGGCGTGGTTTGTTGCGTTGTGCAGCCCGAGAAGGCGATGATGTTTGGGTTTCTGGCCGACTCGGTTCTGCTGCAGCGGCATTGCAACATTTGCTGGGTAATTTTGTTTTGCCTCAGGCTGTATTCCGGCAATGCGAGCAGGCTTTGCTGCGTCCGATTCCAAGGGTAGGTTTGGGACAGTCTTTGCTGGCGGAGGCTCATGCGGCGCAGGATATTTCAGACGGCCTGATACAGGATTTGGGGCATATCCTAGATGCTTCGGGAGCGGGGGCTGAGATTTTTTGGCAGGATATTCCCGTATTGTTTGAATTAAGGGATTGCTTGTCATCAAAACAGTTGCACCAGTGTGTTTTGGCGGGCGGAGATGATTATGAACTGCTGTTTACCGCGGATGCCGGGCGGCGTGGACAGATTGAAGCGTTAGCCCGGCAGTGCGGCGTACCCGTCAGTAGGATAGGAAGGGTGGTGGCGGGCAAAGGTATCCGTATTTGGGATGAAGAAGGCAGGGAGATTACATTGGAAAAATATGGTTTTGATCATTTTGCCTGAACTTTTTGCTATTTTTAAAAGCAATAAAGAATTTTTTAGCCAGTTTGTTGCGCTTGTATAAAAGGCGCAAGTCATGTCGTGGGCAAAGCATTTATTTCATTTTGAGGCCGTCTGAAAATTTACGGTAAAACAGGTGGGAGTATTGGTTTGTTCGACGGGTCTGCAAAATCTGCCGGTTGCCGTGGTCGCCATGATTGCTGTTTGTCTGTTGGGTTGTTGGCGGGAAGAGGTGGTTGGGTCCATTGCCAGCCGGGTGCATTTTGCCCGCCAATCGGATGCCTGCCTTGAATGCCGACATATGAGTCCAAATCGCGCACGGCAGTTTGCGTAGTGCTTTGGCCGTTCCAGCGGAAGCGTCCGCTTTCAATGCCGCTGCCGAGGCTGCCGTAAAAGCGCACTTCGGCTGAAGCGTAGGCTGAAAGTAACAGGATATAGTGGATTAAATTTAAATCAGGACAAGGCGACGAAGCCGCAGACAGTACA
>ERZ773056.951-NODE-951-length-14982-cov-34.188651_pt1 | contig 14982 bp, 8 predicted proteins | sample MGYA00580857_ERZ773056 | MGnify/ENA primary metagenome ERZ773056 (study PRJEB29015, sample SAMEA2737996) | human oral metagenome | biome: human oral; feature: human-associated habitat; material: dental | place: China | collected 2114 ... | reverse complement strand
AGACAAGTGGAATTAGTGAAGAAGAAAGTGAAAGTTTGTTAAAGGCATATTTGAATATGGCACCAAGTCAAACATTGAAATGGATTGAAAGCGGAAAGCATCCGAATGAGCAGGATGTTGAAATTGAAGGGACAGAGCCGTATATTGTCGGAGGGCATACTGCAAGCGGTTTTTGGGTGAATACGAACAGAGAAACTACAATTAATGGGCTTTATGCGGCAGGAGATGTAGCTGGAGGCTGTCCGCAGAAATATGTTACAGGTGCATTGGCTGAAGGTGAAATTGCGGCGCTTGACATAATTTCAAAGTTAGCTGATGAAAAAAATATTAATTGTGGAAAAATTGATGAAAATGTGGAGAACTTCTTGGATGAACAAAAAAACCAAATTATTAATCAGTATGAAAAAATAAGAAATACAGAAGCCAAAAGATTTTCAACGGAAGATATGGAAGAAGGAATGCAAAAAATTATGGATGAATATGCAGGTGGAATCTCAACAAACTATCAATTTAATGAAAAGCAGCTAAATTTGGCAAAAGAGAAAATTGATCAGCTTATAGAGCTTTCTGATGAGCTTTCGGCAGAAAATATGCACGATTTAATGTTTGCTTACGAGCTGAGAGAGAGACTGATAGTGTGTAAATCACTAATCGGGCATCTTTTTTTCAGGAAGGAAACGAGATGGCATTCGTTTAATGAGAATCTGGATTATCCTGAAACTGATGAAAATTACTTTAAATATGTGAATTCGAGGTTAGTTGACGGAGAACTGGAAGTATTTATGAGAGAAATTGTTAAGGAGGAGAAATATGAGCATAGTAATTGATCCGTATGTATGTATAGGATGTACAAAATGTACGCTGGTATGTCCGGGAACTTTAATTGAAATGCAGAAAGTGGATGACATGAAAATTGAAAAGGCGGTTATGGAATATCCAAAAGATTGTTGGGGTTGTGTTTCCTGCGTGAAGGAATGTCCAGTTCAGGCAATTTCATTTTTTCTTGGGGCAGATATTGGAGGGAATGGAAGTACGATGACGACTAAGGAAGAAGGAGATGTCCTAAAATGGATTATTGAAAAAAGGGACGGAACTGTGGAAGAAATTGATATAAATAGGAAAGATGCAAATAAATATTGATAAATATAATGAATAATAAAAATGGCTACCCCAATTATGAGATAGCCTAAGTTGATCTTTTTTCAAAAATGCTACGTATTTTGTTATATTAATTATACAACATTTTAGAGAAAAAAACAATAGTAATTTTTAATAAAAAAAATGATTTTTTGAGTTTTTGTAGAATTTAGATTAATTTTATTATATAATGTAAGTGGCTTAAAAATAAGTTTGATCTCTTATTTTAAGTATCTCCGTAAAAAGGAGGTGCAAAAATGCTACGGTATATAAAAATAACAATACTGATTATGGTATTATTCTTTTTGATACAAAATAATGCTATGTAGCAGTATTTTTTCTCACTATTCTAAATCTGAGTAGTGAGTTTTTTTTAAACAAATTAGTTTGATGTAAAAAATATTTTTATCACAAATTAAAAATAAATTGTATATACACTTGACTGTACAAATGTAATGTGTAATAATATAGAAAAATATAATATATTAAATTTTTTTAGTCATAAGTTTGAAAAAATAAAAAAAGAAAGGGTGATTTATAATATGAATGAATTATCTCATTTGGATGAACTGGAAGCGGAGGCGATATATATTATTCGGGAAGTTGCGGCTGAATGTGAGAATCCTGTCATGCTGTATTCGATTGGGAAGGACAGTTCGGTTATGCTGCATTTGGCAATGAAGGCATTTTATCCTGAAAAGCCGCCTTTTCCGTTTCTTCATGTGAATACTGGATGGAAATTTAAGGAAATGATAAATTTTCGTGACAGAAGAGCAAAGGAGCTTGGGATTGAAATGATTGAGTATATTAACCCTGAAGGAGTTGAGAAAAATATTAATCCGTTTGATCATGGAGCTTCATTTACAGATATTATGAAAACGCAGGCATTGAAGCAGGCACTTAATAAATATGGATTTACTGCGGCATTTGGCGGCGGCAGAAGAGATGAAGAAAAAAGCCGTGCAAAAGAAAGAATTTTTTCATTCAGAAATGCAGCTCAAGCATGGGATCCTAAGAACCAGCGGCCAGAAATGTGGAAACTTTACAACACAGAAATTAGTAAAGGTGAAAGTATCAGGGTTTTCCCAATTTCCAACTGGACTGAAAAGGATATTTGGGAGTATATTCAAAGGGAGAATATACCAATTGTTTCACTTTATTCGGCGGCAGAACGTCCTGTTGTGGAAAGGGATGGAAATTTGATAATGGTTGATGATGAGAGAATGAGACTGGAAGAAGGCGAAGAGCCTGAAATTAGGATGGTTCGTTTTAGAACTTTAGGAGATTATCCGTTATCGGGAGCTGTGGAGTCAAACGCTGTAACTTTGGAGGAAATAATAGATGAAACGCTAAGTTCGGTGGAATCTGAAAGAACAAGCAGGGTTATTGACAAGGACAGCGGAGCGGCAAGCATGGAAAAAAGAAAAAGAGAGGGGTATTTTTAATGGTAAGATTATTAAAATTTATAACTTGTGGGAGTGTGGATGACGGAAAATCGACATTAATTGGAAATATCCTTTACAATTCTAAGCTGCTTTATGCGGATCAGGAAGAAGCGTTAATTTTAGACAGTAAAGTCGGTTCACGTGGAGGAGCAATCGATTATTCGCTGCTTTTGGACGGACTGATGGCTGAAAGGGAGCAAGGAATCACAATTGATGTGGCATACCGGTATTTTACGACAAATAAACGGAGCTTTATTGTGGCTGATACGCCAGGGCATGAGGAATATACTCGAAATATGGCGGTTGGAGCTTCTTTTGCGGAAGTTGCGATTTTACTTCTGGACGTTACAAAAGGAGTGCTTGTACAGACAAGAAGACATGCGAGAATTTGCTCGATGGTTGGAATACGCCACTTTGTCTTTGCAGTAAATAAAATGGATTTAGCAAAATACAGCGAAGAAAAATTTAACAAAATTGCCGATGAAGTGAAGGAATTGGCGAAGGAACTGGAATTAGAAAATATAAAAATAATACCTGTGAGCGCCACTGAAGGTGATAATGTTACCAAAAAATCTGAAAATATGGACTGGTATAAGGGCGGAAGCATTATAGAATATCTGGAAACAGTGGATGTGACAGAAAATAACGAAAATTCAGACTTTTATATCCCAATCCAGCGTGTATGCCGTCCAAATCACGAATTTAGAGGATTTCAAGGGCAAATTGAAAGTGGAATCATACGAACTGGAGAAGAAATCACTGTTTTGCCAAGTAATGAAACTGCAATTGTTAAAACGATTTTGAATGGAGATAAAAATGTAGAAGAGGCATTTTCTGGACAGGCTGTTACAATTCAGCTGGACAAGGAAGTGGATGTGAGCCGTGGTTCTGTTATTACAAAAAATAAAAATCTTCCAGTTGCAAAATCGGTTGAAGCCGTATTATTGTGGATGGATGATGACAAATTGACAGCTGGAAAGGAATATTTGGCAAAACTTGGAACAAAGAAACTTTCTGCAATATTAAAGGAAATTGTATATAAAATTGATGTGAATACAGGAGAAAAAATTGAAACACAAAGTATCACAAAAAATGAAATTGCATTTTGCAAAATAGAATTTTCAGATAAAGTTATTGTTGATTTATTCAAAAAAAATAAGGCTTTGGGAGAATTGATACTGATTGACAGGCTTTCACATCAGACTGCCGCTGCAGGAGTAGTGGAAAATATTGATACAATTGGAGAAAAACCTTATTTTGAAAAGGATGAAATAAAAATTGACGGATACATTTTTGAAGAACTGTATTTCGATTTTGAAAATGCGAGAATGTCTAAAGAAGGAACAAAAGAAAAAACATACCATGTAGGCGATGAAGTGCCTCAAAAAGGAGATAGCTTTGAATATCCGCAATATTATGACATTATATCACTTGAAAGTGAGGCGGCAGTTTTAGTGCGAGACTGTAAAATTTTTGATATTGTTAAATTGGAAGATTATCATTTTACAGGACTGCCAATATTAGACGCAGCAGGATTTGGATTGCAGATTAAAACTAGGGAAGATATGAAAAATTATCTTTTAGACTGCAATAAAAATGTAAATAAAGTGGAAATTCACAAAAAATGGGCAAAATTTGAAACTTACAGAAGAGTAGTAAGTGGGGATAATTTCTACATGATTTAATATTAACCAGATTATTGAATAGACAGATTTCATAAAAAGGGGAACGTGAAGATGTTAAAGAAACTGAAAATACCAGTAATATTTGCTATAATTGTTATTTTTCTTTATTTTATCGGAATTATGCGGCAAAACAGCAAATCTGGAAAAAGCAGGAAAAAATTGGAAATTGTAAATGTTTCCTATGATCCTACCCGTGAACTGTACGAAAAGTATAACAAGCTGTTTATGGAATATTACAGGCAAAAATACGGACAGGATGTGAAAATTTCCCAATCGCATGGAGGCTCAGGCTCACAGGCGCGTTCGGTAATTGAAGGGCTTGACGCGGATGTGGTAACTTTGGCACTGGAAAATGATGTGGCACTTCTTGAGAAGGCGGACTTGCTTGAAAAAGGCTGGGTAAACCAATTTCCCGGAAGCTCTTCTCCGTATACCTCTACAATCGTTTTTCTTGTAAGAAAAGGAAATCCGAAAAATATTAAGGACTGGAACAGTTTGACGGAAAAAGGAATAAAAGTGATAACACCTGATCCGAAAAGCAGCGGTGGAGCTTGCTGGAATTTTCTGGCGGCGTGGTCATACGGACGTGAAAAATTTGGAAATGATGAGCATAAGATTCAAAATTTTGTGAAAAATATTTATGACAATGTGGCAGTAATGGATTCGGGGGCAAGGGCATCAACTACGACTTTTGTGGAAAATAATCAGGGAGATATACTGATTGCGTGGGAAAATGAGGCGATTGCTACGGTTAGGGAGTATCCTGAAAAATATGAGATTGTCTATCCGAGTGTGAGTATTTTGGCACAACCGACAGTCGCAGTAGTTGATAAAGTTGCAAAAAGTAACGGAACTTATGAGATAAGTACAGAATACTTGAAATATCTGTATTCAGAAAAAGCGCAGGAAATAATCGCTGAAAGTGGCTACAGACCTTACAATCAGAAAATTCTGAAAAAATATGAAAATAAATTTGACTTGAAGATGAAACTAACAAAAATAGATGATTTTGGCGGCTGGAAAAAAGCCTACGAGAAATTTTTCAATGAAGGTGCATTATTTGATAAAATTTATGAAAATTAGAAGTATAAATTGTTTCAAAATTAAATAGCAATAATACTTGTGCGGCAAAGGTTCATTGTCAAAAGTCTTTTTATTTAATATAAGAGAATAGGCAAAAAATCTTTTAATTGGAGATATTGTTATGAAAGGAGTGAAAAAATGAAAATATTAGCATTAAAAAGAAAAGAGCGGCCTGTAATTCCAGGATTTGGACTTACATTTGGAATATCATTGACAATGCTGTCAATTCTGATATTAATACCTTTAGCCTCGATATTAGTTTATTCCTTTAGGCTGTCACCTCTTGAATTTTGGAAACTTGTAACAGAAAAGCCAGTTTTGAATGCATTTTTTACAAGCATCATCTGTTCATTTATAGCTGCCGCTGTAAACTGCGTTTTCGGAGTAATTTTAGCGTGGGTGCTTATAAGATACGACTTTTTTGGAAAAAGATTTTTAGACGGAATGCTTGAATTGCCTTTTGCCTTGCCTACTGCAGTTGCAGGAATCACACTTTCAAAAATGTATTCTGATACTGGGATGGTTGGAAAATATTTTGCAAAAATTGGGATAAAAATTTCATATACTCACGTTGGGATAATAATTGCCTTAATTTTTGTAGGAATTCCTTTCGTGGTAAGAGCAGTTCAGCCAATTCTGGAAAAGCTGGACAATCAGTATGAGGAAGCGGCATACATCTTAGGTGCAGACGGAAAAACGACTTTTTGGAAAGTAATTTTCCCCGAAATAAGACCTGCCTTATTAACAGGATTTGGACTTGCCTTTTCAAGAGGGCTTGGAGAATACGGAAGTGTAATTTACATTTCAGGAAACAGCCTAAAAGAGCATACACAGGTTGTTTCCTATGTAATTATGCAAAAATTAAATTATGTCGACTATCCTTCTGCAACTATAGTTGCTCTGGTTATGCTAATATTTTCATTCACACTTTTATTTTTAATAAATTTAGTTCAAATGAACCAGTTCAAGCGGACAAACAATGTTTAGGAAAGGGGAAAGAGTGATGGATAAAAAAAATAACATTATAAAGTATGTATTAATAGCAGTAAGTATCCTGTTTGTCGGTATTATGTTAGTATTGCCGCTAATTGCGATTATTGCAAATTCGCTTCAAAAAGGCTGGACATTTTACATAAGAAGCTTAACAGATAAATACGTCCTTTCAGCTTTGAAAATTACAGTGATTGCAACAATGTCAGCATTAATTATAAATACTTTTTTTGGAATAGCGGCGGCATGGCTTCTCACAAAGTTTTCATTTCGTGGGAAACATATTTTGGCAACGCTAATAGACATCCCTTTCTCGATTTCTCCAGTAATAGCAGGTCTTGCCTTCATTATGACCTTTGGGAGAATGGGCTGGGCAGCACCTTATATTGAGCATCTAAATAAATTTTTTGTACTTGACATAAAAATAGTGTTTGCAATTCCAGGAGTAATTTTAGCTACTGTATTTGTAACTTTCCCTTTTATTTCAAGGGAAATCATTCCGATTCTGAATGCACAGGGAAAAGATGAGGAAGAAGCGGCTGCATTAATGGGAGCAGACGGATTCACGATTTTCAGAAAAATAACATTACCACAAATAAAATGGGGACTTCTTTATGGAATAATCCTTTGCACAGCAAGAGCGTTAGGAGAATTTGGAGCAGTAAACGCATTATCAAAAGCAAGAGGAAAAACATTTACTTTGCCACTAGAAATAGATGCTTTATATCTGTCAGGCTCATCAGAGTCAATAGTATCAGCATTTGCAGTATCTTCACTTTTGGTAATAATTTCAATATTTATTCTGATTATAAAAAATATTATTGAACATAAATCTAAAAATAAATTTATTAAGTAATTTCTATAACAAATATTTTTGTAATTTAGTAAACTGAGAGAGCTTTTATTTGTTCAACTACCATTGTTTGACGACTGAAAGGAGGAGTTTCGGAGTTGGGCAAATAAAAGTTGGAGTCTAGCCATAGGTATTGCGTAGCAATCTTGCCAGAATAAACCTTTACTGCAAGATAAGGATTTGCGGCAATGAGCAATCCTGCAAAAAAGAGAAGAAACATAATAAAAATAGTAAAAACTGTTATGAAATAAAATAACTTAAAATAATAATTTGATAAAAAATAGTTAAAAAGTAATTGCAAATTTGGACTAGAAAATATATAATTATATATAGCTAGAATTTTATAAATGCAAGTTAAGTAAAGAAATTATAAAATTCTTTAATTTGGAGGGAAAAATGACAAAAAATATGAAAACAATGGATGGTAACCAGGCTGCGGCTCATATAGCGTACGCATTTACGGAAGTTGCTGGAATTTATCCAATTACTCCGTCGTCAACTATGTCAGAGCTTGTAGATCAATGGGCATCATACGGAAAGGAAAATTTATTTGGAATGCCGGTAAAGGTTGTGGAAATGCAATCAGAGGCTGGAGCTGCGGGGATTGTACACGGATCGCTTCAGACTGGGGCTTTGACTACGACGTTTACTGCTTCTCAAGGATTACTATTAAAAATACCTAATATGTATAAAATAGCTGGGGAATTGCTTCCAGGTGTAATGCACGTGGCGGCAAGGGCTATTTCTGCACAGGCGTTATCAATATTTGGAGATCATCAGGATATTTACTCGGCTAGAATGACAGGATGGACTATGCTTTCGACAAGTTCGGTTCAGGAAGTTATGGATTTAGCTGGAATTGCACATTTAACAGCAATTAAGTCGAGAGTACCCGTAATGCACTTTTTTGATGGATTTAGGACTTCGCATGAGATAAATAAAATAGAGGTTATGGATTATGAGTTCCTTGAAAGCCTGCTTGATAAGAAAGCTGTTCAGGAATTTAGAGAAAGAGCATTAAATCCAGAAAATCCTGTAACAAGGGGAACAGCTCAGAATGACGATATTTATTTTCAGGCAAGAGAAGCCCAAAATAAATTTTATGAAGCTGTACCTGATATTGTAAATGACTATATGAAAAAAATTAGCGAAAAGACAGGACGGAACTATGCACCTTTTGTTTATTATGGCTCAGAAACTGCTGAAAGAGTTATTATTGCAATGGGGTCTGTAAATGAAACAATAAAGGAAGTTGTGGATTATCTGAATAAAAATGGAGAAAATGTAGGTGTGCTGAATGTTCACTTGTATCGTCCTTTTTCCAGCAGATATTTTTTTGATGCAATGCCGAAAAGTGTGAAAAAAATTGCTGTACTTGACAGGACAAAGGAGCCCGGAGCATTGGGTGAGCCATTATATATGGATGTAAAGGCACTTTACTATGGATGTGAAAATGCACCTGAAATTGTCGGTGGAAGATATGGACTGTCGTCAAAGGATACAACGCCAGAACAAATTATAGCAGTGTTCAAGAATATTGCACAAAAAGAGCCTAAGAATAATTTTACAATCGGGATTATTGATGATGTGACATTTACATCACTTGCACTTGAAGAAGAAGTTTTCACAGGAAATGAAGATGTGAAAGAGTGCTTATTTTATGGACTTGGTTCAGATGGAACTGTTGGAGCTAATAAAAATTCTATAAAAATTATTGGAGATAAAACAGACTTGTATGCGCAAGGTTATTTCGCGTACGATTCAAAAAAAGCAGGAGGAGTAACAAGATCACACTTGAGATTCAGCAAAAATCCAATTCATTCGACTTACTTAGTTACAAGACCAGGTTTCGTAGCATGTTCAGCACCTGCATATCTTGGAAAATACGATATGATTTCAGGATTAAAGGAAGGTGGAACATTTTTATTAAATACAATTTGGGATAAGGAAAAATTAGTCAAAAATATTCCAAATGAGATAAAAAGAGAATTAGCAAGAAAAAAAATCAGATTTTTTATCATAAATGCTACAAAATTAGCTAAAGAAATTGGATTGGGAAATAGAACAAATACAATTATGCAATCAGCATTTTTCTATCTTTCAAAAGTAATTCCGCACGAAGAAGCAAAGGAATATATGAAAGAATATGCCCAAAGAAGTTACGGAAGAAAAGGAAAAGATGTAGTTCAGAAAAACTGGGATGCAATTGACAGAGGGGTTGATGGATTAGAAGAAGTTGAAGTATTGCCAGAATGGGCAGATCTTGAAGTTAATGAACAAATCATTGAAGCGGCAAAACCTGAATTTATAAAGAAAATTGTAGATCCAATAAACCATATGAAGGGTAACGAGTTACCAGTTTCATCAATTATAGAAAATGGAATGGTAGATGGAAGTTTTCAACCTGGAACTGCAAATTACGAAAAAAGGGGAGTAGCCTCAGAAGTACCAGAATGGCAGCCTGATTTATGTATACAATGTAATCAATGTGCCTATGTTTGTCCACATGCTGTAATTAGGCCATTCTTATTAGATGAAGAAGAAATGGCAAAAGCACCTGAAGGAATGCCGACAATAAAGGCTTTGGGGCGTGGAATGAATGATTTGAATTATAAGATTCAAGTATCGCCTTTGGATTGTACAGGATGCAGTGCTTGTGTGGATGTGTGTCCTGCTCCACGTGGAAAGGCGATTGTTATGAAATCTACTCAATCTCAAATTGAAAAAAATGAAGTTGAGTATACAGATTATTTGTTTAATAATGTTTCATATAAGGATAAAATTTTAGGAAAAAATACAGTAAAAGGTTCGCAATTTGCAAAACCGTTATTTGAGTTTTCTGGAGCTTGTGCAGGCTGTGGAGAAACACCGTATATTAAGTTAGTAACACAATTATTTGGAGAGAGAATGATCGTAGCAAATGCGACTGGATGTTCTTCAATTTACGGAGCTTCAACACCATCATCACCGTATACAACTGGAGAAAGTGGTTGTGGACCTGCGTGGGCATCTTCACTATTTGAAGACAATGCTGAGTACGGATATGGGATGTTTCAAGCTGTAAATACAATTCGGCACAGAATTTTGAAAAGGATGAAAGAGGTAAAAGAAGATGTTTCGCCAGTGCTTGCTGAATTGTTCAATAAATTTGCAGAAAACTTTGATAATGGAGATAAAACTACTGAAATACGTGATGAATTAGTAACAGCATTAGAAAAAGAAAATGTTGAAAATGCAAATGAAAAAGTAAAAAATAATATAGATGAAATTTTAGAATTAAAACAATACTTAATTAAAAAATCTATCTGGATGTTTGGTGGAGATGGATGGGCCTATGATATTGGATTTGGTGGACTTGATCATGTCCTAGCTTCTGGAGATGATGTAAATATTCTTGTGCTTGATACGGAAGTTTATTCAAATACAGGAGGACAATCGTCGAAATCTTCAAGGACTGGAGCAGTTGCAAAATTTGCAGCTTCAGGGAAACCGGTTAAGAAAAAAGATTTGGCTGCAATATTAATGACTTATGGAAATATTTATGTGGCAAAAGTGTCGATGGGAGCGAATCAAAATCAGACATTAAAAGCGATAAGAGAAGCTGAATCCTACCCAGGACCATCAATAATAATAGCTTATTCACCTTGTATTGAACATGGTATAAAGGCTGGTATGGGTAAATTCCAAACAGAAGAAAAACTGGCTACAGAAGTAGGATACTGGCCAATTTTCAGATTTGATCCAAGATTAGCTGAAAGAGGAAAGAATCCATTTCAATTGGATACAAGAAATCCAGCTTGGGAAAAATATGAAGAATTCCTGTTAGGAGAACGAAGATATGCGACTTTAGCTGCAGAATTTCCTGAAAAGGCAAAAGAATTATTAGAAATAAATTTAAAAAATGCTAAAGATAGTTGGAATTATTATAAACGTTTGGCAGCAATGGATTATTCAATAGAAGAGTAAATCTATGGTTTTAATTAAAATATGATTTAAATTTTTTTGTGAGAGAATCCCCTTTATTTTAGGGGATTTTTCTTATTTTGAGAAAATATTTAAAATAGTTGGGATTTATTTTGATAAAAAAATGTGGTAAAATTATTAGGTATTCAGGTAAATGGTTTAAACTATATTGTGATTTTTTTAAAATAAGAATTATTAATTTGAATACTTAAAGGGAAAGTTGTAATAATAAAAATAAAGTTTAAAATAAGAGGGGAAAAAATTATGAGAAAAACTAAATGGGCTGCGAAAATTATTCCTAATCCACGACAGGAAAGAGAATACATTGAAAGGGATAATAAACAGAATGTTGATGATAGGATCCAAAAAATAAAACAGAGTGGAAATAAAAAACAAATTGTGGAAGGTTCAAATTTAAATTCATTTATTGATAGTGATATTTTAAAAATACTTTATTCGCGGGGGATAACAAGTGAAAAGGAAGTGATTAAGTTTTTAAATCCTAAAATGGAGAATATTCAAAATCCTTATGGGCTTCAGGATATGGAAAAAACGGTTTTGGAAATTGAAAGGGCGATAGAGGAGAAAAAGAATATTTGGATATTTGGGGATTACGATGTAGATGGGATTACTTCAACTTCGATTTTGTATATGGCTTTGAAGGAACTCGGAGCTGAAAATGTGAATTATTATATTCCAATTCGGGAAGAAGGATATGGATTGAATAATGAAGCTTTGAAGAAAATAAAAGAATCTGGGGCAGATTTGGTAATTACTGTGGATTGTGGAATTACAGCATTTCCTGAAGTGGAGTTTGCAAATTCTATAAACTTACCAATAATTATTACGGATCATCATAATTTGCATGGTGGAAAACTTCCATCTGCTATTGCAGTTGTTAATCCGAAACGTCCTGAAAATAAGTTTTCCTTTGAGTTTCTGGCGGGAGTTGGAACTATTTTTATGGTAATTCTTTGTCTTTATGAAAGAATTGGGAAAAAAGTAAAAGCATATAAGTATCTCGATTTGGTGGCAATTGGAACAGTTGCAGATATTGTACCACTTGTCCAAGAAAATAGAATTTTGACTAAATTTGGGTTAGAGCAGCTTAATCGCTCAAAAAATAAGGGGCTTAAATTTTTGTTATATAAATTATTTAATACACAAAATTCGGATTTTAATGAGAAAACTGAGTATAATTCGTATGATGTGGGATTTGTTATAGCACCTGTGTTTAATGCGGCTGGAAGACTTAAAGATGCGAAAATGGTTGTAAAGCTTTTGATTTCTGATAATGACAGGGAAATTGAGATAATCGTAAAGGAACTTATTAATAAGAATTTTGAGCGGAAAGAACTGCAGAATGAAATTGTGGAGAAAGTGGAAAAGCATATTGAAGAAAGCGATTTGAAGGAAGATTATGTAATTGTAGACTATTCACCTGAATATCATCACGGAGTAATTGGTATAGCGGCTTCCAAAATTGTGGATAAATATTACAAGCCTGCGATTATCATTGAAGTGAAGGAAGATGAAGGAATAGCAGTTGGATCGTGCCGAAGTATTGGAAACTTTAATATTTTGGAGGCATTGCAGTCAATGCCTGAACTTTTTGTGAAGTTTGGGGGACATTCTGGAGCGGCTGGATTTACGATTGGAATAAAAAATTTGGAATTATTTAAGGAAAAAATTAATAAATTTGCAAAGACAAAACTGAAGGAGGAGGATTTTGTAAAAATAATAGAAATTGACAAGCAAATTCCGATTCAAAAGGTTTCTTATGAATTTTTTCAAGTGATAGAACTTTTAAAGCCGTTTGGCTTCGGAAATCCAATGCCAACTTTCAGGACAAATAATGTGCTTTTTGAAAATATAAAGTTCATTGGAGAAAATAAGAATCATATAATGTTTGACATAAAGCAGAAAGGATTTTTTAGCAGAAATGCTGTCTGGTTTAATTCTGGAGAGTATTTTAAGGAACTAAATGAAAATTTATTTTATGATATTGTCTACAAATTGAAGACGGAGATGTTTCAGGACAGATATTATACGAAGGTGTATATTGAGGATGTGAAGGTATCACAGCTGAAGGATGATACTTTGTCTTATTATCATTCGCTTTTTAACACATCTTTTCCAATGAAGTCAATTTTCTATACAAATATTGAGCTGGATTTAGAAAAGAAAATTACGATGAAAATGGAATTTGATCAAGTTTCACTTTTTCAGGGGAGAAAATTTATTGGACGGCTTGATTATAGTGTTTCAAATTTGTTAATATTATTGAATCAGTATTATAATTGGAATTTTACTGTGAAAATTGAAGATGTAAAACAGACTGGAAGTCATAGTATTGTAAATATTTTGGTAAAAAAGGATTATAGTTTTAAATGTTATGACCATACACAAGTTGGAATTTTTAAAAAAATAAAAGAATTTTTAATTGGAGAAATGGAATATAATTCACAAACTAAAAGTTTACTTTCTCAATTTTTTAGACAAAATAAAAACTTGATTATAAAAAATATATTTAATGAAGAAGAAAAATATAAATATAAAATGTCAAACTTTGAAAACTTTTTGCTTACAATTGGAATATATTATAAAAAAATGACTGATAAAAAAAGCCAGATTGTCATAAATTCAGAGAAAAAGCCAGCTTTTAACAATTTTATAAAATCATATTTTGATATAAATGAAGAATATTTGGAAAATGATTATCCATTTACATTATTTTACAATTATAAAAACACACAAGAACTGGAAAATATTATAAAATCGTATTTTTCAATGCAAAATGAAATTGGTTATGAAACTATTGAAAATATTCAAAATTTTGAAATTAATGAGAATTTTGAAACTGAAGAAAACCTGAAACTGTTAGAGTATAAAAAAATTGAATTAAAAAATAATCAGGCAGAAAACCCAAATGAAAATTATGTAAAAATTGGAGAAGATAATCAAGAAAAAAATCAAAATGTGGAAAATACTAAAAATTTAAGTGAAAGTAAAACTGAAGATGAAAATAAAAATAAGGAAGTGGAAAAAAGATTTTGTGTAATAGTAAATTCTGAAGATTTTATGATAAAGACGGAAAAGTTAGATAAAAGCAATATTAAAGAGCTGAATATTCAAATTGAAGTTCCTGAAAATATAGTATTTTTACAGGATTCTACAAAAAAGGAAAGAAAAAATGCAAAAAATATTTTTCTGGAATACTTGCCAATTGAGAAAAAAATTAAGTTGAAAAAATTGCTTGACGAAAGAAAAATTATTTATTCTGATTATTCGATAAATGATATTTTGTAAAAAATTTTTTTATATTTGATTAAAAAATTACTAAATAAATAATAATAATGCAGTTTGTATTTTTTACTAAAAATAAACCACGAGAATTCGGGTTCCAAGTAAAATTCAAGACTACGTACTATCTTCACTCCTACACCTCCACCGACGGCGAAAGAGGTAGCAAATCCGTCGATACTCTCAGTAAAGTTACTTTCGTAGCTCGATGTCATATAATTGATATGTCTTGTAACTTTTGATATACCTTTTTCCAAAGTAGTAGAGGCGGACAGATAGGCTCTGAAAATACCTTTTTCTACAAACTGATAAGATAATCCAAGCGGAATACCGATATAATGCAGATTCTGCTCATCTGCTGATATCGCTTTACTTGTCTCTCTATCTATAGTAGTCGACACAGAATACAAATATGTGTACCTCAGTCCCGTACTGAAATACAGCCTATTCCGTATTACGGGAATACCAATACTCATTCCTATCGATATGGGGCAATAGTGGTATCCGTACAAGTAACAACGAC
>ERZ773056.943-NODE-943-length-15083-cov-9.078919_pt1 | contig 15083 bp, 10 predicted proteins | sample MGYA00580857_ERZ773056 | MGnify/ENA primary metagenome ERZ773056 (study PRJEB29015, sample SAMEA2737996) | human oral metagenome | biome: human oral; feature: human-associated habitat; material: dental | place: China | collected 2114 ... | reverse complement strand
CGGATATCGATGTCCGCTCGACCTTCGTCGAGGAGGCTACCCTTACCCGCAAGGCTCTGGAGGGACTCTGCTTCGACGGAGTCTTCTCTAGTCCACTGAAGCGTGCCCGCAAGCTAGCCGCCTTCTGTGGATACCCAGACCCGATCACAGATGACCGGCTCAAGGAGATGAACTTCGGAGACTGGGAGGGGAGACCTTGGAATGAGATCATCATCAATGAGGGCACGGAGGAGTTCTTCATGCGCTATATCGATCAGCCTACCCCCGGGGGCGAATCCCTGAGGATGCAGTATGAGCGTGTGTCGCACTTCCTGATGGAGAAGAGGGCCGAGGGCTACCAGCAGATCCTCATCTTCTGCCATGGCGGAGTCATCAACTGCGCACGAGCCCTAGCAGGGCTCTGTCAGCTCGAGGAGGCCTATGCTACGATCCCCGCCTTCGGCTCGGTGACGGAGCTAGACTTTGACTTTCTCGATCTGCAATGAACAATATGAGACCGTAGGCTGTCTTCAGCTAGAACGGTTTTATCACTTAATATTTAGATTCATTATCAAGCTATGAAGTTTACAGAAAGAATGCAGGCTGCCATCAACGAGCAGATTGCGCTCGAGATGTGGTCAGCGAATATCTATCTCTCTATGTCGGCTCACTTCGCTCAATAGGAAGTCTATAAAGTCCTTCCGTGCGTCCTTGTTCAGTTCGTGGTAGAGTCCACGGAACACGGACATATTGCCGTTGAGGTATGTTTCCACCATGTACTCGAAGATGTTGCCCACCTCGTAGTATCTGCATTGTTGCTCCACTGTCTTGCTTCTTCTCTTTGCCATGTCGGTAGGGATTAAAGGGTGAATAACCAAAGAATGAAGCCGAAGAACAGGATAACGGAAAGAATAGCCACGATTACCCCTATTGCCACTCGGAACACTCCGTTTATTATCTCTCTGACGATGTACCAAAGGATGCCGGACACCCAAAAGGCGGTGCGCATGATTAGGGTGCATATCGCAAGCCCTATGTATTGCGCCATTTGTCTGAAATTTACCGTTGCTGTCATAGCCGTATCATTTGTTAAGTTCCACGATGCTGTCTATCCTGCCGTATAGGAAACTGCGGAGTGCGGTCTTGTCGGTAGCCTTGTATTCCGCCCAATGTCCATACTGCTTTACAATGTAGGTTCGGAGAATGTCGGAAAAGTCAAACATCCAACCTTGCAAGGGTACTGCGCTCTTGAAATAGGTGTTGCTGTTCACGTTGCGTGTAAGCCAATCCTTTTCCTCTCGGCTCAATTTCTCACCATTGTTCAGTTTGGTGCGAAGTCCGTACACCTTGCTGCCTTGCAGGTTCTCCAAACTTGGTACTTCCCATGCCACGAATTTTGTTGCTATTGCCGTTCTCATATCCGTTTTGTTTTTGATTTTTTGTTTTTTAATGCGGATTCAAGAGCTGAGGGAGTTGAGTTTCAAACTATCTTATCTGCTTCTCGTTTATCCGACATTTTTTTTAATGCGTCTTTCTGTCGCATCGGTCGTTTTCGTTTCGGGTGCTTAAAAAGGTAGGGATTAGGGAATGCAAGGTTTTTCGGAAAAATACTACCCGAAAGGCTGGAGATTTTTCCAGAAAACAGGAGGCTTGACCTTGCTTTCCCGTACAATCCCGGAGTTACCTTTGCACCCAGCACGAAAATGACTGCCTGATGCGGCTCACTGAAAGGCGCGAAAATGGAGGTAAACGGAAGTGGAGGCAGATTAGACAGGAAAACTTCAAAAGAGAAATCCGTGAAAAAGACATCCCCAACAGAAAAGAACATAGCCGGTAGCGTGAAACCGAGCAAACCATCGGCAAGGAAGTATGTTTTTATCTGTTTGGCCAAACGTGTTTGGTCGGATGGATAAAATCATTCTTCCCGGTTTGTCTGCCGTGAGTGACGGCTTGTTCCATTTATGGAATGTGCGGTCATACACGGCTTTCCGCTTCCGGCTCAAAAGGACAACGAAAAAAGAAAAATCGTCAAAACCCCGTAAAAGCACCTCTTTGGCATAAGCACAAAAGAAAGGGGCCTTGTCTCATCAGTCTAAACTATTGTTTAGGCGTGAGGCAAAGCCCTTTTCTCCGCTTATGCGGCAGTCGGCACACGTTCGTTCAAAATCTTTTTGGGCGATGGTGTGCTGACGGATAAAATCGCTTTTACGGAAAAACTTGTGTGAGAAGAAAAAATCAGGAGATTCATTTCTAAATCTCCCGTTTTATTGTTACTTTTGCATACGAAGAGTTCTTTGAAGGTTACGCAACGCACAGAAGAATAATGCAGTAGATAACTAACTAATTCGTAACCTATTACTATTATGAGCGATTACCCAATGCTCATTTCCAATAAATTACACTCTTTTCGTAACTTCATGATGCAAAGTTACGCTTTTTCTTAATATTTCCCAAATCTATTTGCTTTCGAGTGTAAATCCATATCAAAATGTTTGTTCTTGGGGCGTAATGGACATTTGGTAGGCTGAAAACCTTTCTTCAGGGCATCAAATTTTGAAGCAATGCAGGAAGGGAATGTCGAGACTGAAGACGTTAATAAAAAATCCGCCGAACGGGGGAAATGTCCGGCGGATGAATGATGTCAATCTGTTCTCTTTCAACCAATCTTTCGATATGCACCGAAATGAGGAATGAACTTGTAGTTGGCCATCACGAATCCATAATGGCCGTTCTATTCTTCATATAGTAGTCTAATTTATACTTCTCCATTTCAACAATTCTATAAATAAACACTTCATTGTTGATTACATATAAAATGGTATTCATGCCTTCTAAATCTGGGCAGAACAACAGATATTTCGGCTGTTTACGCATTATTCTCCTAAAAACTATTGGTGCATTCCTTCCAAGAGGTCTTGAAAAAGTCCTATAACGCCCATCATTCCAACTATACTCTCCGTCATCGCAATATACGTATAAACGTCCTTTACATCTTTTGTCGAAATAAAAAAGATTAAAGGCCAGCCTGCCAGTATCTACCTGCAATGTCTGCTTATCTTTCAGTTTTAAATTCAGAACGTAGAGTGGCATTCCTGATTTTACTTCATTTTCAAAATGTCTAATGGCTGGCTCATTCAGAATTTTATGTTTTTGAAGATATTTCAGATACATACTATCAGTTCTATTGAACCACTGAGCGACCTTCATACTGTCACTATCGGGGCTATACAATAATTTGTACGTTTCTTCTTCATTCTTTTCTAACCACTTTGCATAAGACAAGACGATTTTGTTGATGTAAGACGCAGAGTCGAGCGCGCTGTAAGCACGCTCTATCTGTTCAATTAATGTCTGTGCTTTTGAAATGCAAAAAAGCAGATTGCTCATGATGAAAATTAAATATACCCTTTTCATATTTACTTTAATCCTCTTAAAAAATAGAACCACCATTCGTCATTAGCAGAAGATAATTTAAAATACCCTATTCTGAATTTCATTACAATCTTTCCAGAATGATAGTATCGTATTGAACGCAAAATATCAGCATGATGCATCCCACCGTACGGCATATTTACATGAATTAACCCATTGCGGCTTAGTACATCCTGCGCAAATCCAGGAACTGAAAGCTCTGACGATGAAAACCTAGAACTTCTAAAATTGTCTGAAACAAGTTTTCCATATAGTCTCTCGGTTGTTTCAACTCCCTTACCATTTATATAATTAGTTTTAGGTTTATAGTCTTCATAAGACGTATTACCTCCAAAGTGTTTGTTAGCTTCTGAGAAAGATGCAGGAACACAATCGTTAGCAGATGATGAACCTACATCCGAAATGTCGAAATCAATTACTTGGTATGGCTTTTCTGTATTGATAAAAGACCATTGACTCCTACCATACTTAACTTCATTACCCCACCAAACATTTTTTCCTTGTTTCAGAGCTTCTTTTCCTCCAGCTATTCCTCCTCCTATTGCACCAGTGATAGCACCAGTGATAGCTCCTGAAATCAGGCTTGATTTCCAATTGTCGAAGAAATTATTACCGCCAATTAAATTATTAGCACCATTCAGAAGAAAACTACTCGCTCCTCCAATTATTCCTCCAGATACTGCTCCTATTCCTGCACCTGCCGCAACACCCACGGCTTTAAATGCTGCCGCAGACCATGCGCCACCCATTGCAGAAAGCGTACCTATTGCAGCACCAACGGCAAAATATCCTAGTCCCTTCGCATTAAATTGAAATCCATGCGATGCCCAGTTGAAGATACCCCCAACAATGGCTCCAATAATAAGGTGAAAGAACTCCCCATCTTTATCCACATACTTCAAAGGATTATTCAGACAATAACTATACCTGTTGAAGTTTTGCGTAAAGTCAGGCATTTGAACGTATGGGTCGGGACTTAAGAAACGACCTAATACGGGATCGTAAAGTCGGGCGTTCATGTTTATCAATCCAAACCATGGCAGGTGTTCGTGCCCACAGTAGCCACGGCCAAGTAGCAGCTCTGGTTCACTACCCTCTTCGTAGTAGGTCTCCAAGTGCGGTTTGCGCAAACGCCCCCAAGCGTCATAATCCAACTCTTGTTTCAGATAACCTTTATCATCCGTTATATAAACAATGCTGCCCAAATAGTCGCGCACTATTTGATAGACAATTCCGACACTACCATCGTGGCTGATGAGGAACGCAGAAGCTGTGTAAGCGTCACCACCTATGTAAAGACGTTCCACCTCGCTGCCCATAGAGTCTACATCACACTCGTATCGCCCACCAATATAATAGCGTGTCAGCAGCCGTCCGGTGCCATGCGTCACTATCATTCTCGTACGGTCGGCATCTGCCGTATAGTCAAAAGACGCAGTGTAGCCATTTTCTTCAATACGTTTCGGACGCATGAATGATGTGTAGGTAATGCGTTGGTCGCGCAAAGGCACAGCTGTCCCCGAGGGTGTTACAGACGTAACTTGATAAGGCTTGGCCGTATTTGCATATAATAATGCACCCACATCTTGCTTCTTCACGATATTGCCATTGGCAGAATACACCACATCTGGTTCTTCTGAATAGCGGTCAGTCTTTTCAAGCCTGTTCAGATTATCATAATTAAAGCCCTCTGTGCGCTTGTATCGGGAATTCGTACGGTTAAGCAGATTGCCAGTTTGGGCATCAAACAGATAATAAAAACCAAAATTTGGGTAGTGGTCATATTCAGGTATGATACCATTGAACGAGCAATAGTGGGGCAGACCCGTTTCCGTATAATTGTATTTACGCACCAAAACGCCTGATTCCACCCTCGTCGATTGTCCTAAGTCGTTTTCTTCAGTTTGTTTCCAAACAATCTTTCCATCGTCTAGTTTTATCTCCACATTGTAGCCGTTGGCATATTCGAACCTCTCCTGGCATAAATTTCCACGCTTAGATGCATACGATATTGATGTAACATTTCCCTTACCATATTGGTATTGCTTTTGCAGAAACTTCCCATCCTGAACGTTTTCGCGAGAGGTAGCCAAGCGGTCTTTATCATCGTATGTGAATTCGGAAGACGTTCCGTTGGTTGATTCTTCACGCACAAGCAGGCCGTCTGCATTATAGGTATATGTGGTATTGAACTCTGGGCGGCGGATGCTGGTTGCTCTGCCAAACTTGTCGTATGTGCTTGTGATGCTTCTGCCGTCTGCGTTTGTCTCCACTACTGTGCGTACGCCATCTGCACTATAGCTTTCAGAGAAAGATCGGCGACCTGCACTTGGGTCAACAATAGCCGTTCGGCGACCGAATCCATCGTATTCGAAAGTGGTTATCACGTTGCCTGGCGCGGTTATCGCGCTGGGTTGCCCGTCGGGGCGCAACGTGTAGGTAATTGTTCCGCCAGGGTCCTCCACCTTTATCAGTTCGCCAATGGCATCCGTTGTCTTGGTCGAGGCGATGCCTTCCTTCGTTTCGGTAACGCTCAGGCCGGCATAACTCCACGTGGTAGTCTTACCCGAAGCTTCCGTTTGCTTTATGGGGCGGTCGTATTTGTCATATTCGTAGGTGGTCCACAGCGCGGGCGCATCGCCCTTAAACGGCAGGGATGTCTTTGCAAGCCTGCCCTTATAGTCGTAGGCATTATCCACGAATTGCCACTTGCCGTCGAACCGCATGTTGCCCTTACGCACTTCGCGCTCCAATGCATCGTAATGCACAATGGTCTTGGGTTTGCCCGTAATGGTTTTGGCGATGGTGTACAGACCCTTTCCGCCCCATGCGGTGGTTGTGGTCGTCGTTATTCCGTCGGGCGAAGTGGTGGAGACGGGCTTGCCCCACGCATCGGTAACGATGGTAGTAACCCTGCCCTTATGGTCGGTTATGCGGTGTGCCTGCCCCCACTTGTCGTATTCGGCATAGGTTGTAGTCTGCCCCAAGGCATTTGTTTTTGTCAAGAGGTTACGCCCTATGGCATCGTAGGTATAGGTATTGCCTAACAGTTCGGTAACGTTATACGGTGCCGACTTCTCGCTGGTCACGTTTCCGTGGGCATCATACGTCCAGCGTGTTTCGCCGGTCTTATTGCCGTTGGTATAAGTGACGCTTCGTTCGGGCATCCATTGGGCGTTATAGGCGTATTCCTCGCGCGTTGTCCAGGTGTTGCCGTTACGACCTGATGTCGTTGCTTTTGCCAATGGTAACCCGACGAGATAACGATCAGACGTAGTGACGTTACGATAGGTCTGTATAGATTCAGTATAAATATTTCCATTCCCAAAGGATATGCGTTGTCGTGTCGGGTTGTTAAACGCATCGTAAAACAATTGCGTTTCTTTCTTCACACCTGTGAGTTTGTTGGTCTCAACAGAACGCGTCAACACGGGGTTGCAAGTCTTGGCAGCAGTGAAGTTGGTATTTGCATAATACAGATCCACATCTCTGTCGCGTGTTTCTGTACGTGTGGTAATTCCCAAGCGTTCAACATCGTGACGTTCACGAGTAAAAGTGTGTGTCACCATATCTTCTACGTTCGTTGTCTCAAAACCGACAAAACCCAAACCAGTACGATGAATCACCGCCCCTTCATAGAGATAGGCGTTTCCTCGTATAGGCTCATTACCATCATACACATTGTTAACCGAAAGTAAAAATAATGGTGCATTCAAATTGCAATAAGGATAAGTGCGTTTGATTCTCGAAGGCTGATAAATGGCATTGTCCTCAATAATGTTTCTATACCCATTTGTATGTTTCAGGCCATAGCTGTCAGTAAAATCTGTCAGCAGATTGAACTTAACGCAGTTGTACGTAAAGCGGTAACAAGACACTTCGCCTTTTTCTATGGAAACTAGGTGGCTCATTCCGTTTGGATTACATACACTTAAAGGGAGTAGAAACAGCTTATGCGAAACCGATAGGGAGCTTTCTGCTATACTGCTTATCTTACCATTATGGTTTATGTAGAGCAGGATGGTTGAATCCCTTGCACAAACTAAGTCGGCAAGACCATCTTGGTTAACATCCGCCAGAAGGTAATGGTCTGACTGTTCACTGTTGATTATGGGCATTTCAATAGGCTCAAAACTTTTGCCAGTAGACAAGTAAACCTTCCATTTGTTGCCGTTGTCTACGTATCCATTATATATTCTGACGGTGACGATATCGCCATGAGTGCGACAAGAGAGGGGAGGGACAGACCAATCTGTGCTTCCTAACTTCGAATTGCATTTAATGCAACGTGCTTGATAGGGAGAATCGTTGTAATATTTTTCTAAATCCTCAGAGCAGTGGTCGCAATCTGTAAAACGATAATCTAGAATAGGGTCGGGTTTTCCACATTTAGGACAAAAAGGTGGTGCCCAAACAGGTAGATCCCTATCTGAATATGAGTGATAAGACCATACAGGAGGGTTGAGAATGTCCATCTTCCCATCACCATTGATGTCGCCAAAAACGTTAGAATATTCAGGAGGTGCGTTCTTCCCTCTTAGTTCATAAAGTTTTGTAAAGCGATTTTGTGCAGTTGAATAGGTGTACACGTCCCATCCTGCATCAACATGGTGGCAAAGTTCCATCTTTCCGTCACCATTTACGTCTAAAGGAAATACGGTAGAACTAGAGCCGAAAGAGAAAAGCGTTGTTTCGCTAATCTTTGCCTTCCCATTTATATCTATCAGCGAAAACCAAGATGTAACATCATGCCCCATAAGTGTTTTGTCATGTGAGATGGCCAATAGTTGGGCTTTGCCCGTACCCAGAAAATCGCCAAAGAAATATTCGCGAGACATGGGGCTATAAAATATTTCAGAAAGTCTAAACACACCGTTTAATGCAATGTTAAAAACGGTTGGCTTCATTCCTAAGTCATTGCATGTATATGTTGATATTCTAAGTTGTGTGTTGTCCTTTGAGTTGTCTCCAAAGTTTACTTTCACAATCTCGTCTACACCGTCACCATCCACATCTGCCGCCTGTATGGTTTGAAAACCAGACTCTGTTTTTATCTTTCTCATTGTATTGTAGAAAGACAGTCCTGGTGCTATCAATATATCTTGGTCTGCGGGGTATCCACTCCCACAGAGTATGGCAATGTTCGCACCTGCTATCTTGATTTGACTAAGAACAGTGTAAGGGCTGTATTTATTCGGCATGGTAACCAATCCGTCACTATAATGGTCTTTTACAAATTTACCTCGGATGTATAAAGGGTTGTCATTATAGGTATTCTTAAAGTATTTTGATAAAACAAGTTTGGCCTCACATTGCAGCGTTCCTGAATCAATTGTATTCCGATATGCATACCCAAACTTCAGCGGTGCCATCTCCACTCCTCCAGATGAGCATCCTATTTGCACAAGCTGGCTAACGTCTTTCAGTTCGTGCGACAGCCGATAGGTGCAAAGTTCCTCAAAGGTGTTGCCCACCTTGTTGCGCGACACGACACTTTTGAGCAACTTGTCGGCAGCAAGGGCCACACCGCTAAGGTAAACGGTGGTGAAATCTTTGCGCGCCTCGTAGTTGAACAGCATTTCGGCCGTATGCTCCGCCTCGCTTCTCCCGCCATAGGCAATGCGAGAGAGGAAATAACAGTTACCCGACACGGTGTATTCGAAGTTTATCTTATACCCGTTTCTGTCCACCATCTCGGTTATCGGATAAGCGGGTTGCGTTTTGGTGTTGTTCTTAAATCCGAAGGTGGCCGTGTTCCCATTGGGATAGGCCACGGTGAAATAGGCTATTTCCCCGTTCGCAAGGTGCTTCTTCACCAAGATGAAGCCTTGCGAAGTTTCGTAATCGTATTGCGTCAGCGTGCCAGTATTGCGCACCAACCTCACCCCGTCGAGCGCAAACGCGCACTCAGCAGGTTTCGACAAGTCTACGGCTGCCGTTTGCCCGTCATAATGTATTGTTTTCCCCACAACATTGATGGCCGAAGCCCCAATAACGTTCCATCCATAACCAGCCGTCCCGTTACCTCCTTGACTGTTGTAGGCAATGGCTACTTGCGGCGCTTGTCCCTTGCAGGGCGCGGTAAGAATGGGTATGGCGTAGGTCTTCCCGCCCGTCGGCGTAACGCCTTCGGTAAATGGAATCTTACCTACATAATGGTTGCCTTTCTCTGCAACGGATTGCAAGGCTGGCATCGCGTTGCGCAATGCACGTTTCGGCTCTTCCTTATATAATATGGTAGGAGCCTTGTCTTCAATCGGGCCTAAGTCCACTGCTTGGTACTTGTAGCGGTAAATGGTATCGCCTTTGGGCGTCACTTCACGTTCAATCACCAAGTTCTTCTCGGGTTTTACGATGGAGTCAATCACAGACTGTTTGTCCATTATCTTGTTTGTTCTTGTTTCTGCGCTTGCTCCAGCAGAGAGAAATATCCCAAACAACCCCGTTAAAAGTATTTTATGTAAATTCGTTTTCATAATGCTAGTTTTTAAGTTATTCCTTAATCACTTTCCACGATGTACTCTTTCCATCAAGTCGGATGTGCAGCACATACACGCCCTTGGCATAACTCGCCATGTTCACCTTGGTAACGGTGCCTGCAATGCCACGCCTAACGAGCAGCGCGCCATTCGGTCCATAAAGCGAAAACTCGCCTTGATTTTCTGTTGAATAAGCATCTAGCGCGATGGTAAGTTCCTCCTTAACGGGATTGGGATAGATGCGCAACTGTTGTTGTGCCAAATGTTCATAGAAAAAGGCGGTGTCTTTTTGTTGCACCATGCTTTTTGCTGCATGCGTTTGCAGCACCACAGTGCGGCTGGTACGGTTGCCGTTGGCATCGTATGCGTAAGACATCTGTTGCGCCCGTATAGAAACGGCCGACAATGCAAATGCGGTAACAAGTATAATTTTCATCATATAGGTAGATTGTTTAATGTATATAAAAACTGATTTTGCAAGTCAAAGTGCTTACGTTTGCAAATATAGTGATTATTCCTTTATGTTCAAACAACTTTAAACAAAAATCGTAAGGAAATGAATAAAAAGAGATAGCATCACCAAGAAATGCTGTGCATACAATAAAATCGTTAAGCCACAGCTATGCGCAAATCACGATGACGCGTTTGTGTTTGTGACACATTTGTTCTAAGCCGATGGATTCTTACCTAATCCATACGAGTTTGGGATAACACACGAAATGTAAACCCCACATTTGGTTGTATCACATAGCCCTAATTACCGCATCGTGGCATTTGGCACAATGGCTACTGCTTATGTTGCAACCTTGCCACAAAGGGATTGTATTTTCTTATTATAAAAAGAAATAACTTATGCGTGATATGCCATCTAATCATCAAGCAGGTGGATGTTATGCCCGTAAGTATGTGCTATAGTCTTACCCTGCGTAGGCCTTGTTGTTGCATTACGCAAGTATTCATGCCCTCTGCTTTCCTCCTAAAACATTGTTAGATAATGGAAAATAGCGTTGAAAGGGCGTTGTTGTAAATAGATAATTCGTATCTTTGCGTTACGAATTAACAGGATAACGAACAGATGAAGAAACTATTTTACTTTTTCGTGGCATTGCTGGTTGTGGGTTGTTCGATGGGGCCAGACCCTGGCGAGGTTGCTGCACAAGCGGCCAAAGAATATTACATGCAGCTATTGGCAGGCAAATACGAACATTATGTGGATGGGTTTTATCGGCCCGACAGCATTCCGCCAAGCTATCGCCGACAGCTGATAGACAACGCTAAGATGTTTGTGGGACAACAAAAAGCCGAACGGCGCTGTATTCTTGACGTGCGTGTGGTAAACGGCGTGGCCGATACGGCTAAGCGTTCGGCCAATGTGTTCCTGCTTTTTGCCTATGGCGACAGCACTAGCGAAGAGGTTGTTGTGCCTATGGTGTTACATCGGGGCGTGTGGTATATGCGCTAACGTTGCCCCGATTGGTCTTGGCGCATTGCCGAGGGGTAGGCGTGAGTAATGATAAAAATGCATGACGTGTTGTGGCATGTGACATGCTGCTAGATTTGCGCAAGCAACCTATTTGGTGCACAGAATAAACAGAATTACTTGCTGGCAGTAATGTTGGCCTCTTCGCGTTCTTCCACCTCTTTCACCTTTCTGAACAGGTCGGAGGCAAACACAAGGTCGTTTAGCTTTTGGTTTTTACTGCCCATAACATCATCTTTCGTCCCCTGCCATTCTTTCTTACCTTTATAGATAAAGCAGATGTTTTCGCCAATGCCCATTACCGAATTCATGTCGTGGGTGTTGATGATGGTGGTCATGCCAAACTCTTTGGTGATGCTCGATAACAGTTCGTCTATCACGAGCGACGTTTTGGGGTCGAGTCCAGAGTTCGGCTCATCGCAAAACAAGTATTTGGGGTTTAGCACAATGGCCCTTGCAATGGCCACGCGCTTTTGCATTCCGCCCGATATTTCGCCAGGAAACTTGTCTTGTGCGTCGGTAAGGTTAACACGGGCAAGACATTCTTGCGCACGTTTTGTTCGTTCGCGCAGGTTCATTGTTGAGAACATGTCGAGTGGAAACATCACGTTTTCGAGTACCGAAAGCGAGTCGAACAAGGCCGCACTTTGAAAAATCATGCCCATTTCGCGGCGCATGTGCACCTTTTCGCGTTTCGACATGCTTACGAAGTTGCGCCCATCGTATAATATCTCGCCCGAAGTGGGTTCGAGCAAGCCAACGATGTTCTTCATCAGCACGGTTTTTCCCGAACCGCTTTGGCCGATGATGAGGTTGGTTTTGCCTGTTTCAAACACGCAATCTATACCTTTGAGAACGGTCTTGTCCTCGAAAGATTTGGTCAGTTTCTTTACTTCAATCATTGTTTTTGCTTTTTAGGGGTTGGCCTTCGGGCTTGTTACTTGCCCTGTCGTGGCCGTCCGTTGCCCATTGGGGCGGGCTTTCCCTTCTCGTTTACGATACCTAAGAGCCTTCTGTTTTATTGTGGGCTGTTGGCGTGTGGCGTTTAGCTGAGCATTTGTGTAAGGAACACATCCGAGAACAGAATGAGCACCGAACTGCTTACAACGGCATCTGTGCTGGCCTTGCCTACCTCTACCGAACCGCCTTCAACCGTGTAGCCGAAGTACGACGACACACTGGCGATGATGTAGGCGAAGAATAAACTCTTGACGATACTCATCCACATGAACCAGGGGTTGAACGCATGTTGTATGCCAAGGGTGAGGTCGTCGGGGGTGAGGATGTGCCCAATATAGGCCGTGGCGTAGGCTCCGAGGATGCCCATGGCCGAACTGAATATCACAAGAAACGGCATGATGGTTACCAATCCTAGTATCTTGGGCAATATCAGGTACGAGGCCGAGTTGACGCCCATGATGTCGAGTGCGTCTATCTGTTGGGTAACGCGCATCGTTCCCAGCTCGGAGGCGATGTTAGAACCCACCTTTCCGGCCAAGATAAGACACATGATGCTTGACGAAAATTCGAGCAGCATAATCTCGCGCGTGGTATAGCCCGACACCCAACGGGGCATCCAGGGGCTTTGGATGTTCAGTTTCATCTGTATGCAGATAACTGCTCCGATGAAGAAAGAGATGAGCAGCACGATGCCCACCGAGTCGACGCCAAGCTGCGACATCTCCTTAACATAGCGTTTGAAGAACATCCGCATGCGTTCGGGGCGCGAAAAAGAACGTCCCATCAGTATGAGGTATTGCCCAAGTGTGTTGAGATAGTTGAGTATCAACATTTTTTTATCCTATATATAATAATGTGTAAGCCTTCCGATTACTCTCCGTTTGTCGGCAGGCAATGTTTAAGCTCTTTTGTCGTTTGGCGTGCTGTTGGCTGCGAAAACTTGTTTTCTCGTTGCCCAGTGCCGCCTAACTTATGCAAAGTTAGTGCCAATTGAGCGCAATGAAAACTTGTTTTCAAATTGCCGAACGCCGCCTAACTTATGCAAAGTTAGTGCCAATGAGCGCAATGAAAACTTGTTTTCTTATTGCCGAATGCCGCCTAACTTATGCAAAAGTACGCAAATTATGATAGAAACAGCCATCTTGCGCGCGCTTTTTATTTCTTGTTACCACTTTTATGCCTACCTTTGCACCAAGGTTTTAATTTCAGAATATAAGGAGAAGATATGTCTATGAATGATTTTCAGCTCAACGAACTGAACCACGAAGATACCCACATGGAGCTGCGTGCCGAAGGGCTTGTGAAACGTTATGGCAAGCGAACGGTGGTGAACGATGTCTCTATCAATGTTCGCCAGGGGGAGATTGTGGGGCTGCTTGGCCCTAATGGGGCGGGGAAAACTACCTCGTTCTATATGACTACGGGCCTGGTGATACCCAACGACGGGCATATCTTTATCGACAACACCGAGATTACCGACTTTCCTGTGTACAAACGTGCGCGTGCAGGCATTGGCTATCTGCCACAAGAGGCCAGTGTGTTTAGGAAACTGAGTGTGGAAGACAACATCATGGCCGTGTTGGAACTGACGGGAAAACCGCGCCAATATCAGCTTGATAAACTTGAAAGCCTTATTCGCGAGTTTCGTTTGGGGAAGGTGAGAAAGAACAAGGGCGACCAATTGTCGGGTGGCGAACGTCGACGCACGGAGATTGCTCGGTGTTTGGCCATCGACCCGAAGTTTATTATGCTTGACGAACCCTTCGCTGGCGTTGACCCCATTGCCGTTGAAGACATTCAGCACATCGTTTGGCAGTTGAAGTATCGCAACATCGGCATCCTTATAACCGACCATAATGTGCAAGAAACACTTACCATTACGGACAGGGCTTACCTGCTGTTCGAAGGAAGGATTCTATTCCAAGGTGCACCCGAAGAGTTGGCTGAGAATAAAATTGTACGTGAGAAATATCTAAGTAATAGTTTCGTGTTGCGCAAAAAGGATTTCCAAACGTTGGACGAGGAACGTCGTGCACGCGAGGGCGGACATTGATGTGTGGGGCGTGGTGCGTTGCTAGTGGGGTGGAAGTAGGACTTTGTCTCAATGCTCACTGTTCTTACTTTCGCACGCGTTTATAGCCGCTGCTTAGCAAGGAAAAATGCTATTCTGTTAACGAATTTATTCTTTTTCGCTAAAAAGTTCTCAGAAAGTTTGTGTGTTTCCATATAAATGTGTACCTTTGCACTCGCAAATCAGAAATGAGGCGCAAATAAACATCGCGGAGTGGAGCAGTTGGTAGCTCGCCAGGCTCATAACCTGGAGGTCACATGTTCGAGTCGTGTCTCCGCAACTATATTAAAGAGGTGTAAGGAATGTTCCTTACACCTCTTTTCTTTTGTTGCTGCTGGGTGGTTGGTAGTAGGCGTACAGCTGGGTGTTTGGTTGTTTGCAAACTCGTGGTCTGATAAATTAATCAATTTACAAACTCGCCACTTCACAAACACACAAACACACGAACTCACCAACTCATAAACTTCTCTTATATTAATAAGGTGTACGTCTCCCATTTGTTATCAATGTGTAAAGAAACTCAAAAACTTGCATCGCGGTTCGATATTTTTCTTAAAAAGGCTTGCGTGGTATTTAAAAAAGCCCTACCTTTGCATCCGCTTTCGGGAACGAAGTTCTCTGGTAGCGATTGAAAAAGAGTTCATTGAAAGATTTACATAGACAGTAGTAGTACAAGAGCAGA
>ERZ773056.936-NODE-936-length-15160-cov-10.449057_pt1 | contig 15160 bp, 15 predicted proteins | sample MGYA00580857_ERZ773056 | MGnify/ENA primary metagenome ERZ773056 (study PRJEB29015, sample SAMEA2737996) | human oral metagenome | biome: human oral; feature: human-associated habitat; material: dental | place: China | collected 2114 ... | reverse complement strand
GGATCTTTTTCTGAACCAATTTCACCACGATGTTGTAATTGCACATTACATCCAGCAAAAGCACCTACCACAATCGCTTGCCCCGTTGCAACTGTGCGTTGTACTGCATTCGCATAAGCAAAAATACCTTCACCCGATGCACAACGTTCTGTCGTTAATAACCTTTTATCCGCAAGCCATTGACCTAAATACTGTCCGAAATAGGTTTCTAGCACCGTCCCTTTTGCAGTGAGATAGCCTGATGGCACATTCCATTTTGCCCACGCATACGGGGAATATTTCGCCATTTCTTGCGGATCTTTTTCCACTGGTGAACGCAATCCATGGCGGCTGAAAATTAAGACTTTCTCAAGTTCATACTCTGCACTCGGTATATTTGGGCGATGTTCCGCGGCAAATACACCGCCCGCAAAGGCAGAACCAAGCAAAAGTGCGGTCAAAATTTGAGGTGTTTTTTTCATCTTTTTTTACCTTTCTAAATAAGAATAATTAGATAACCACACAATGCTATCATCTTTCATATTTGTCGGGTTCAATGGCTTTACCAATGATACCCGACTTTCAAACCAAACTGATGTTGTTTATCCAACTGTTTGCCGCGAGATTGGGCAGCATAACCGCCGACCTGCCAGCCACCGAAACCGGCACTTAAACCGATTTCTTGTTGCCAATAACGGTCAAAACGTTGCATCAATGGTATTTGATTCACCTGTACGGCAAGCTTGGAATCGGAGGCATCCACATAATTGACGCTCACGAACGGACGAAGCATGACACCCGCCCATGGGCCAAAGGTGTAATCCACCGTAACACCTGCTTGGTAAACATTAAAATTCGCGGACGGCGTATGAATTCGAGATTGATCGTATTGATAATCCTCACTTGAAATATGGTAACGATGTACGCTTGCATTCGGTTTAAAGGCCAATTTGCCTAATTTCAGTTGGTAACCTACCCCTGCACCCAATGCCACAATATGGCGTTGGATATCTGCATTTTGCAATTCGCCGCGAATTTCACCCGTACTTGAACCATAGCTCATATCGGCAAAGACATTCAAGCCATTAGCAAAATCATATTTACCGAAAGCCGACAACATAGTCAGACGATTTTTGCTGCCGATGTTATCATCAAAGATATTGTTTGCTCGGGCATGAGAGAACAATAGACCAAGACGATAATTATCGTCAATGTGTTGCGCACCAAGTTGGGTTAAATGCGTTTCTTGCTTGTAAGCACGGAATTCATTCGCATCATAACGACGGGAAGAATGCATTGTATTTACCCAAACATGAGATAAATTCTCTCCGACAAGCTGTTTATTTAATTCATCGAGAACGAGTAGCACATTGTTCGCACTTGCTGACAACTCGGATAATGCACTATTTGAATAACGGCTAATCAGATCTTTTTGTTCCGTTTTCACATCCGCTTTACGGTTTGCCTCAGCTAAACGAGCGGCTTCTTCGGCTTTACGTTTTTCTTCCGCTAGACGGGCGGCTTCTTCCGCTTTGCGTTTTGCTTCGGCTAAGCGGGCGGCTTCATCGGCTTTGCGTTTCTCTTCCGCTAAGCGGGCGGCTTCTTCGGCTTTACGTTTTTCTTCCGCTAAGCGGGCGGCTTCTTCGGCTTTTCGTTTTTCTTCCGCTAAACGAGCCGCCTCTTCGGCTTTACGTTTTTCTTCCGCAATGCGTGCGGCTTCTTCTGCTTTACGTTTCTCTTCCGCTAAACGAGCGGCTTCTTCGGCTTTACGTTTTTCTTCTGCAATGCGTTCTTGATCAGCGAGTTCTTTTTCTTTTTTAGGGTTGTAGAGTCGATAATCAAAATCGTCATTTCTGAGTTCATAACGGTATGCCCCGGCATCCACACTGCCATTGGCTAAAGAAACATTGACATCGTCAGATTGCGCAGGATTATTTAATTCCAATAAGCTAAGCTGTGCCAAGTTTTGTGGTTCTGCACCGGTGTTACGCACATTTAATACGAAATTACCCGCCGCTTTGCCTCGTACAATGACGTGGTCGCCTTTATTTTCCTGCAAATAAGTGCGGTAATTAATGGTGCCATTTCCGTCAAGATCTCCCAACACTTCTAACGTGTTAAACGTTTGATTATCCTTTTGTGTCGTAAAATCCGGATTTAACGTAATTTGGCTGTTATCAAGGCTTAAATTACCTACCCTTGTGCTCTCCGGCAACGTCCAGTGCGCATTGTCTGACAACGACACCGATGTGTGTTTAGGATTTTTCCCCCGAATTTGGTGAGTAAAGCCGGTGTTCACAAGGTTGAAAGTGCTCATATCCGAAAGCCATACATCTCCCGCCAAGGTGGCGTTGTCCACTGTTGCTACCGCACGATTATTAACATGAAGCATACCGGTTTGGGTGGCATTATGGGTTAAATGATATCGGCTGAATCCACTTAGCATGACGCTACCAACCACATCGGCTAGCCCTTGAACAAGTAAAGTCGCACTACCAGACGCACTGAGCGATCCCTTGATTTTCGTCCGTTCAATGCTACGAAAAGCTTTATCCGACAAGGTTTGATTATCGCATTTTGTGAGCCCCGTCCAGTCAGATCGCGCGCAAATGAAATTCACCTGTTTGTCGGTCACGCCGAATGTCACCTTGGCATATTTGCTTAATTGCCAATTACCACTTATCTCAGAAACATTCCGAGAAACGACCGCACTTCCATCGTTAATAATGAAATTATCGGCTTTGAATGTGCGATTTAACCAATCATCATCTTGCACCACTTCGCCTTGTGGTCGCCCAATGAGCGCAGGTTGATTCAAGTGGTTATAGGCATGAGGCGTTGGGCGACCGCTAAAAACTAACGTGCCGCTTTCCTGCGTAATATCGCCATTTAAGTTGGTTCCGCCTGACAATAAAAAGACGCTGTCTGCGTGTTTAAGTTGATAGTGGAGATTTAATCGACCGTTATGAAGTGCCGCATTGGTTTCACCAAACCAGCCATTAAACGCTGTCGCTTTGGATTGGTTAATGTCTTTTTCATTATCAATTTGCGCATTGCCCAAAATCGTGACGTTGGCTTCTTTATCTTTGTTGTGGTTAACAATTTGAGCGCCTTCATCGGTATTTTGAATGCGGTTGAAGGTGAGTGTATTGCCGTTGAGATCTAAACGACCGCCACGGAATCCGAAATAAATATTGTTTGGATTGACTTGATCGGCACTTTCTAATTTCACCGTTGGGCGACCGCTCACAATGCCTAATTGATTAAAGGCTTGTTTTTTGTTTTGCTCGTCTGCTTGTTGATTCAAGACAACAAGGCCATCTCCCACGCTAATATCGCCAAGGTTTTCACCTTTGCCATTGACCAATAACGTGCCTTGTCCAATTTTAGACAAGCGATCGCCTACCGGATTTTTGATCTTCCATGTAACAGTACTGCCTTCACTCACTGAAACACCAGCACCGTTCCAAGTTATATCTGGGAGTGTTGTTTCAACAAGATAATTGCCTCCCTCAAAATATAAACCACCGGCGCCCTGGTTGATAGAATTTGTCAATTGAATGATTGTTGGTGTGCTAGTCTTATTGGAAAAAACAAGGTTCTTGCCATGAGAAAGTGATGGTTCTTCCATATTTTGGTTCGGCAAATATGATGCAAAAAGCGGAGTCGTTGCAACAGGAGTATTATTTAAAGTAATATTTCCAGTGTCACCTTTTGATGTCCAGAGGTAACGATTCCCTTGTTGACTTATGATAGGTGAAACGCGATCATTTTGGGCAATTCGTTGATAATAATCATAGCGCGCAGTAAGATATCCGTTCCCACCAAAACCGTCTGGTTTCTGATAATCACCTGAAGAATATACACCATAAACTAGCACGCCGTTGAGCAACCATTTCCCTTTTTCTTTGTCGTACACAAATAATGGTGAACCACTATCTCCACTGCTACCGATAATAGGCATTGGCCCATAGGCGTTCTTTTGCATAAGCTCACCACCTAAATTCATCAAGCCATTTTCTGTTCCCTGACCTATAAAAGCATTTCCGCCAGTTAAATAGTTGTATGCATAAACCCCTGACATAGCAACATTTGAGCCGTCTTGATTTCGAGTAAATTGAAGCCCAGCGCCCATCCGAACGCGCATAGGGTATTTATTTACATCAGAATACACATCACCATTTAAATCTTTTACCATTTCAATCGGCGCCGTCTCCGTTACGAATTTATTCAAGCGCGGTGTGTGATAATCTGCATTATATTTTGTACCTTCCGGGTAGTTATTACGCTGAACTAACCGATAAGAATAACGATGTGCATCTGGATTATGTCCTTCACTGCCAAAATCAACATCTTGATATCTGCCATTATGCGCAACACTCACCACATACTGATCCCCAATCAAAGTCGCAACACCCCAACGGTGGCTTACTGGTGAAAAGTCAATCATTGGAATGCCATTTTGCATCATCGTTCCTATGCTTTGGCCAGCTTTATTACGAATATCAATATCATGATTGCCAATAAAAAATTGGCCTTTATTTTCAGCAAAATCACGAAAATATTGATAATCAATGTCGTTTCTGACTATACCTGCAAGTGATGGAAAATGGAGACCGAGTAGGGTGAGAACAGTGAGATAGCTAGGTTTAAGGTGTTGATTTTTCATAATGACAGCTAATAAGTACAGTTATTTTCTATAATAATTTACATATAATGGGTTATTTTCAGTCTAAGACGATGTAGTAGCTTATTCATAATATTAAAATTAGATAACAAACAACTGCACTTCGAATAAAAGTGCAGTTGTTTTTTCTATATTCTTAAGCAAAGGTATCACACAGCTCACTTTCGGTCAAAATCACTCGGCCGTCCGCCAACAACAACGCCGGCAAGCCTGCATAACCTTTAGCTTTCGCCTCATCAAACACCGCCTCGTTATCACGCAAGCGTAAAAAGCGTTTTAAATTCGGCAAGGTGGATTGCACTTCAATTTCTTCATAATCCACGTTCAACGCCTTTAATTCCGCCACAAAAGAGGGGGTATCAGGACATTCAGCGCTATAAAACAACACAGGTTTAGACATTTTTGCCTCCTTATTTTTGGGCAGCGGCCGCAAGTGCGGTTGGATTTGGCGTTGGTTCGCCGATTTTGGTTAGGCGGTTACGATCACGATGCTCAAATGGTTCGTCGTAATTTGGGATGATCATTGTGGTAATTTGATCGTAAGACCACGTGCCATCCTCATGAATTTTTACCGTAATCTCATAGCTTTCTGTGGTGAAAGATTGTTCAATAAACGGATTTGAGATAATGCCGTTTGTCAGCGAGCCACGCACAGCTTTTAGCGTAAATTCTTTCGCATCCGGTGCGGCATGACCGGTGGCAATCAGGCTTTGTCCACGTGGAATACTTAACGACAAAGAAATCGTGCCGGTTGCCGGTTCCCATAACCAATAGCCCACTTGATCGTGAAAGGTTTCCACCTCATCAGGCTGCACAATCCGCGTGTGATAACGCAAGCCGTAATACAGTTGTGGACCATTGGTTTGTGCATCAATCGGTTGCAACTCGTAATGTTCGATATAAGGATCTTTCTCCGGCCCTTCCGCCTTTGGATTGATATCCAAACCGCGCTTGCCCTCCCAAATTCCCGCCATCGGCGCTAAAGGCCCTAAATTTGCCAGCGTGTTTACATCCGGTTCCGCTTCGGTGTAAATATCTTCCGGATATTGAAAATCGCTCATGATGCTCTCCTTATATCGTTGTGTTGAAACATAAAGTGCGGTGACTTTTCACTTTATTTTTTACAGCCCGGGAAACCCAAGGCTTCACGGCTGGCATAATAGGCTTCCGCCACACCTTTGGTTAACGCACGAATACGTAAAATGTAGCGTTGGCGTTCAGTAACGGAAATGGCTTTGCGCGCGTCTAACAAGTTAAAGCTGTGTGCCGCTTTTAAAATGCGCTCATAAGCCGGCAACGGTAACGGACGTTCTAATTCCAATAAACTTTTCGCTTCTTTTTCATATTGATCGAAGCAATAGAATAAGAAATCGGTGTCGGCATATTCAAAGTTATAGGTGGATTGTTCCACTTCATTTTGATGGAACACATCGCCATAAGTGGTTTTGCCAAGCGGGCCATCAGACCAAACTAAGTCATACACGGAATCCACGCCTTGAATGTACATCGCCAAACGCTCTAAACCGTAAGTCACCTCGCCGGTAACCGGTTTACATTCTAAGCCGCCCACTTGTTGGAAATAGGTAAATTGGGTCACTTCCATGCCGTTTAGCCACACTTCCCAGCCCAAGCCCCATGCGCCTAAGGTTGGGTTTTCCCAGTTATCTTCCACAAAACGGATGTCGTTTTTGGTCGGGTCAAAACCAAGCATTTCAAGGGAACCTAAATACAATTCTTGAATATTGTCCGGAGAGGGTTTAATCACCACTTGGAATTGGTAGTAATGCTGTAAACGGTTTGGGTTTTCGCCATAACGGCCATCGGTCGGACGGCGGGAAGGTTGCACATACGCAAACGCCATCGGCTCGGGGCCTAACGCGCGCAATGCGGTCATCGGGTGAGAGGTCCCCGCGCCCACTTCCATATCAAAGGGTTGCACAATAGTGCAACCTTGGTTCGCCCAGTATTCTTGTAAGGCAAGAATCATGCCTTGGAATGTTTTTACATTAAATTTTGTCATAATTGATTCTATAAATTGAAAGGTTAAAAATACGCCTCATTATACTGAAAACACGAGGCAGGATAAAGGAAAGGCAGAAAATTTTGAACAATGGCGAAATCAGAAAAAATGCATGAAACAAATAACACAAACTCAAGGAGTTTATAGGACTGGATAGGAACGCTTAGGATATAAAAAGGCCCTTGAAGTCAGTGCGGAATCACCTGTCATTTAAGAAATATAAAAAACGATAAAAGCCTTGTAGCATAAGACTCTTAATGCTTGTAGTAACATCGGCTTAAGTTGTTTTATCATAGTGTTACTATCGGTGTTACTAAAATCGTTGGATTAGGTTGGAATGGATAGGATTAAATAGGACCCTTGGAGCGTTATGCGCCAAGACTTTATCGGACTTTATAAAACCTGTTTGGAATTGGATTTGGTGGAGCTGGGGAAAGCTGATCTAGATAGATATTACTTTGTTTTTAAAAGATATATTAAATAGATAAAATTTTCTTACTACTAAGCTTACTACAATAAAAAACAGGACGCTAATTCAGATGTTCTTCCGCCTAATTTTGAGCGAGTTATAGCATCAAAATTTGCATTTGTTTGCGTTGCTTTGCGTTAAAGGATCTGAATAAAAGGATCTCAAAGGCGCTATGTCTGAAAAGACTTTAGCGAAGATCGCATTTTGCGTTAAAATCCACACCTTTAGTGCGCAGGCGTGGCGAGGATTTGACTGCGATTTTTCGCGCGTGGGTTTCGTTGAAAAATCGGGGAAAATAAATGTTTTCTGATTTGCGCCCGCAGTCAATTTGATATAATAAACTGGGGTAGTATTAAAGCCATACGAGACAAAAACACGCGTTTTGTGCAAAAGAAAACCCGCACTTTCGCACGGGCTTTTTTATTTATAAGGATCTGTTTTATTTAGTCGGTTCCAACAGTTTGTAATCTACAAAACTAATCACCGTTTCGCCAACAATTTGATTAATCTCTTTCAAGCGTTCTTGCAACGGCACAATCTCATTGACAAAGAAAACTCTCGTTGCTTTTTCTACGTCACCAAAACCGCCCGTGTTATTCGGAATAATTCCCATCAGTTGCGGTGGCACGCGGTGAGCTGCCAACACATCATCACGGCTTGCATTTTTAATATTCAAGAACTCATCTTTGCCGACTGCATCCGAAAGCGGAATTACTTGAATCCCATCTTTCTTACCACCGGGAATGTTGATGAATAAATTCTTGAAATTGCCCGTGCCTTTGGTTGCACGAATCTGATCTTTAATCGCCGCAATATCATCTTTGTTTTGTGTCGGGTCGCTAAAATAAATAATCGAACCGGCATGCGCACCGTTCAAATAATATTTTCTGCGAAACAACGTGGCACTTTCATTCAAGAAAGCCGATTGCAACGCCGCTAAGTATTCTGGCACACCGTAAACTTCTTGATTAATGTCTGGGTTCACAAGGTTAAACACCGACCCCGCAGAAAACTTGTGTTCTTCATAGCCGTTCACAATTTGATAAAACACACCTTCTTCCACGCCAGCGCGCATATATTTCGCCAATGGCGAAAACAACCCAATCACTTTCCCGAATTGGTTACGTTGCACTTCGATATAAGCATTGCCGAACACGAGATAATCCTGCACCAGTTTTTCCAACTGTGTGCGCGGTAAAAGTGCGGTCGTTTTGCAGGTCGAAAGCAAAATATTCTTCTTCACCGTGATTGCACTTTGATGGTGCGGTGAAGCATTGAGCGCTTTCGCAAGATAACTCAAATTAATCGGTGGGTTGTAATATTTTTGATACATCAACACCGGCTCAAAATAATTCAGAATTTCCGAACGGTCCAGCACTGGAATCGGCTCGCCAAAGCTGAACACTTCGACGGCAGATTGGGAAGCAAGTGCGGTTGTTTTTTTACGTGATTTTTTCATTGTTAGGTCCTATTCAAAAGTAAAAATCGTGGTTTGCGAGTTGCCGACAACATCGCCCCCGTTGCCGTAAGGCACATTCAAAATGCAGTTCATGATCGCCCAAGATAAGTCGCCGTGGCTGGCATCTTCGCTACGGTCGGAGACATACGTCATGCGCCCCGTCCCCGTAATGCGTTTTTTCACCGTCATAAAACTGGTGATAATTTCTTTGCCGTCAAATTTAAGGCGGCGTTTCTGAATCAAGTTTTGTGTTTTAAGCACCATTTCATTTTTCAGATCCGCGTTGTAATCCAAGCCGACCGCCATTGGGTAGAATTTTTTCACTTCTTGGAATACACCCGACCCCATGCCGGTTTTATCAATCACAATACGGGTGATGTTGTAGTCATCGCAAAATTGTTTGATTCGGCTTGCTTGTGTTTCGTAGTCCATGCCGTGAAAAGTTTGCCAGTGCAGAACGCGATAATCACCGCCTTCCACCTTGGGCGGGGCAACTAAGCATAACGCCGCACGGTCGCCCGTGAAAGCGGGGTCATAGCCCAACCAAACTTCTCGATTGCCAAAAGGTCGTTGATAAAATGGCTTGAAGTCGTGCCATTCTTCTAAACTGTCCACTTGGCAAAGTTGCAGATCTGAAAACTTAAAGGCAGAACTGTTATCATCGGCAAAATGACATAAAAACAACTGCTCAAATTCTTCCTTGCTGTTTTCCGCAATCAAATCATCAATATTAAACAAGTTGCATCCACCTTCCATGGCATCATAAATGCTGACAATCTGTTTCCACTGACGGTCAGCACAAAGTTTTCCGCTTTTCAAATTTTCGTGGGAAATATCGATTTCCACCTTTTCTGATTTTGCACGGTTTTTATTAAACGCCTTGCCGGAAAAGAACGCGTAAGCAGGGTGCGCAATCGTAGTCGGCGTAGAAAAATAGGTCTGACGGTACATCTTTTGCGCTGCCATGCCGGAAGCAACTTTGCGCATCACATCAAACTTTGGCACCCAAAACACTTCGTCAAAATACAAATTGCCGTGGTAACTTTGCGCGGTTGCCGAGTTCGTGCCAAGGAAAATCAATTCTGCCCCATTCGGCAATTTGATAGTTTCGCCTTTCAAGTCCACGTCTGCGGTTTGTTTCGCATAGTTCACAATATAAGATCGGAATTGCAATGCCTGTTTCTTGCTTGCCGATAAGAAAATTTGGTTGTAGCCCGTAGTCAGCGCATCCACAAAGGCTTCGTGCGCGAAATAATAAGTCGCCCCAATTTGACGACTTTTCAGAATGTTGCGAATACGATGTTCTTTCGCCTTGTGCCACACGCGCTGATAGTTGAACATGCCTTCAAGAAAACCATTGATTAAGAGTTCTTCTTGCTCTTGGTCAATGGCATTTTGTTCAGCTTTCTTGCGCTCGCCTTTGTTGCGGTTCGCCAATTTTGGGTTTAAATCCACTTCATTGCCTTCCCCGAACGAATATTTCTTCACGCGCGCCATGCGTTCCATTTGTCGGCCCAACAAGTCAATTTCTTTGTAGTCTGCCCCGCTCTTGTTTTCTTTCAGAATGAGCAAGTTCAATCGGCTTTCAAGTGTCAATTCAACACGCCCCACGGGCGCGAAGTCATCCCACTTTTCGCGCTCTTTCCAGCTCGAAATCGTTGAAGTCGGAATATTCAGTTGGCGCGAAATTTCCGCGATTTTATAACCGCTGAAATACATCACTTGCGCTTGCCGTTTCGCATCTGCCGTGTTATCAGGCAAAAGCTGTTCAATATTGAGTTCTGTCATGTGTTATCTCTTAAATATCAATAACGGCATAGTAGTGGCGCAAAGTGCGGTCGTCTTTCGGGCGATTTTGTGAAAGGGTAAGCAACAACGGCAAGGCGTGGCATAGGGTTGAAAAGTCTTTCAGAATGGGCGCAATTATTGAACTTACGACCAACAAAGGACTAGCCAATGGCAAAACAATCAAAATGGTTTGTGGTTGCAACGGAAGGCGCAACTACAGACGGTCGCACAATCAATCGCGCTTGGATTGAACAAATGGCGGCAAATTATGATCCTAAAAAATATGGTGCACGCGTTAATCTTGAACACATTAAATGGCGTTATATGTGGAACGATGATCCGCACTCAAAATGCTATGGTGATGTGATTGGTTTAAAAACCGAAGAAAACGCCGAAGGTAAATTACAATTATTGGCACAAATCGACCCAACAGACGATTTAATCAAACTCAATAAAGACCGCCAAAAAATCTACACCTCTATTGAGTGCGACCCGAATTTTGCCGACACAGGTGAAGCCTACTTGGTGGGTTTAGCGGTAACGGACAATCCGGCAAGTCTTGGCACGGAAATGTTGGCATTTTCTGCCGGCGCAAGCGCAAATCCACTCAACAACCGCAAAGAAAAAGCCGAAAACCTTTTCACTGCCGCAATTGAAACCGAATTAGAGTTTGAAGAAGTGAAAGAAAAAGGTTTATCTGTCTTTGCCAAAATCCGCGCATTATTTGCCGACAAAGAAAAAACCGACGATGAGCGCTTTGCCGACCATCAAAAATCCATTGAGCTTTTAGCGGAACAAACCCAAAAAACATTGGAAAAATTGACCGCACTTTCTGCTGATTTGGCAAAACGCGAAAGCGAATTTGCCGAATTGAAAGCAAAAAACGAAAAAATTCTTGCGCAGTTTGCCGAGTTAGAAAAACAACCTGCAGCAAATTACACACCACGCCCTAAAGTGGCAGGTGAAAACGCAGGCAATAACGGTTATATCTTTTAATCATCCGAAACCGAATACTATAACCCATAGGATTTCACAATGAAAAAAATCACCCAAGAAAAATTTAATCAATACATTGCAAGCGTTGCTGCAGCGAATGGCGAAAGCGAAAGTTTTGTGGCGTCTGGCGGTCAATTCACCGTAGAACCGACAATTCAGCAAAAATTAGAAAATGCGGTGCTTGAAAACTCCGATTTCTTAAAACGCATCAACATTGTGATGGTTGAAGAAATGAAAGGTTCTGCGCTCCGTTTAGGCGTGTTAAGTCCAGTGGCAAGCCGTACCGATACCAACACGAAAGCGCGCGAAACCACTGACATTCACAGTTTGCAAGAAAACATCTATGAATGTGCGCAAACCAACTACGACACGCATTTAAATTATGCCACCTTAGATTCATGGGCGAAATTTCCAGATTTCGCGGCTCGCGTGGCAAACCTCAAAGCTGAACGCATCGCGCTTGACCGTATTATGATCGGTTGGAACGGCACAAGCGTGGCAGCAACAACAAACCGTACATCAAATCCATTATTACAAGACGTGAACAAAGGTTGGTTAGCTCAAATTGAAGCAAAAGCAACTGCGCGAGTGATGAAAGAAGCAAAAAGCGGCACAGGTAAAATCGAAGTTGGTGAAGGTAAAGAATACAAAAATCTTGATGCATTAGTCTTTGCATTAAAAGAAGATTTCATTCCTGACCAATATCGTGACGACACAAAACTTGTAGCTATTATGGGTAGCGATTTGTTAGCGGATAAATACTTCCCTTTGATTAACCAAGAAAAACCGACCGAAATTTTAGCGGGTGACACCGTTATCAGCCAAAAACGCGTAGGCGGTTTGCAAGCGGTTTCCGTGCCGTACTTCCCGAAAGGCACGGTGCTTGTAACTTCCCTTGATAACTTATCAATCTACGTGCAAGACGGCAAAGTGCGTCGCCACATCAAAGATGTGCCGGAACGCAACCGCGTTGAAGACTACATGTCATCTAACGAGGCGTATGTCGTCGAAAACTACGAAGCCGTGGCGCTGGCGAAAAACATCACCATCATTGATGCACCGGCTGGAGCATAGTAAGGGATTAATCGCCAATGCGACCGACCAAACGTCATTTTCTTGAGGTTTCTGCTGCACTTGCAAACGCAGCGGAAACCGAAGACCTAAGCGATTTCACAGAATACGAAAAAATGCTCCGCCTCCTTGCTCGCCATCGAAAGGATTTAAAACAAATCCAATCCACCGAACGCAAAGCGGACTTTAAAAAGAAAATTCTGCCGGACTATCTGCCTTGGATTGAAGGAGCATTGTCTGCCGGCACAGGCAAACAGGACAACGTTTTAATGACGTGGTGCGTCTGGGCGATTGACTGCAAAGAATATCACCTTGCATTAAACATCGCTGAATATGCGGTTTTCCACGATTTGCAACTGCCTGACCCGTTCACTCGAACCTTATGCACACTGATTGCAGAAGAATTTGCCGACCAAGCCAAAGCGGCGGCAGCGGCAAATCAACCTTTCGAAGTGGCTTATTTGGAACAAGTGCAACGCATCACTGCCGATTGTGATATGCCGGATGAAAGCCGAGCCCGATTATTGCGTGAATTAGGCTTGCTTTTAACCGACAAAAACCCGGAACAGGCACTGGCATATTTAGAACGCGCCTTGGGCTTAAATCAGTCCATCGGCGTGAAAGGCGATATTAAAAAGCTACGTAAGCAATTAAACAACGCTGATGAATAAACGGCGTTGAAACCGAGCAAATCACGCAGCCGCGGGGCGGATTAAAAGTGCGGTGGAAATTCCTAGAATTTTTAACCGCACTTTATTAATCCTCACCTCGCTTTTTTTATAGGTGTTTTTATTTTTTATGTCAGACGGTTCCATCTCTATCAAACTCGCCCCGGATTACGAAATGGGGGCAGTGCAAAAACAAGTTGAAGACTACGGGCAAGGCGAAGACCTTGTATTGAACGACCTCTTTTTTCCACCGCTTAAAATCTCCGATTTTCGCAATCAAGCACGACTGGACGGCACTGTCACAACGGCTCGCTTAAAAGATGCCTTAATTGAAGCTATTGCCGCAGTCAATGATGAACTAAATGAGTTCAAACAGCATAGCTCATTGGAATTTTTTGCCGACATTCCCTGCCCAAAAATCAACAATGAAAGCGTATTGGTGTATCGCTATCGCCGCGCCGTCACCTGCTTGGCATTAGCAAATCTGTACGAACGCTACACAAGCTATGACACCACCAATGACGGCGAGAAAAAGGCGGAATTGCTCAAAGATAGCATTGACCAATTGCGACGTGATGCCCGCTTTGCCATCAGTGACATACTCAAACGCCCGAGAGTCGATGCGGAGCTAATCTAATGGAAGTTTACGCGCAACAAAACGACAACTTAGATGCAATCCTGTATCGCTATTTCGGGCATAGCGAAGGTTTGCTTGAAATCGCCTGCGAACTGAATCCGCACTTAATGGATAAGCCCGTTATTCCACTTGGCACACTGGTTCTCTTACCTGAAGCAGACAGTGAAAAGATCAGCGTGGCAAGCGATACCATTCAACTTTGGAGCTGATATGCACGACACGCCAACGAAAGCGTCTTACACATCAGGAATTTTAGCCTTTTTTATTGGACGCATTGCCGATATGTTTTCAAACGTCAATTGGGCGGACGTCGCCTCAATCACCGGTATTGTGATCGGTGTCGCCACATTCCTGGTGAATTGGTATTACAAGAAAAAAGATTTTGAATTAAAAGAAAAAGAATTAAACCAACGGAGCCATCACCATGATTAAGCGAACAGCAAAATACATTTGTGCCGTCTCGGCGGTTGTTGGACTTGTTATTGCCACGCATGGTAATGAAATTCGTACATCAGAAAAAGGACTATTACTGATTGGCAATGCAGAAGGTTGCCAACAAAAACCTTATCAATGCCCGGCAGATATTTTAACTGTCGGTATCGGCACAACGGGATCCGTTGAAAAAATAGAAACCAATAAAATTTACACACTGCAAGAAATTGCCGACTTGTATGCCAAAGGCATTAAGCAAGCCGAAAAGTGCGTGAATACCTATGCCAACGGTCAAGCTATGCCACAAGGGGGATTTGATGCGTTGACATCAATCACATTCAATGTTGGTTGTGGTCGATTAAAAAACAGCACCCTTTTTAAAATGGCTCGACAAGGTTACAGCAAAACTATGTGCGGCCAGTTTGAACGTTGGATTTACGCAGGCGGAAAACCACTGAAAGGCTTAATTGAAAGACGACAAAAGGAGAAAGCATTATGTTTGGGTTCTTAACGAAAAAAGAAAAATACATTTTATTGGTTGGCCCACTCATGCTTGTGGCGATTATCCTGTTTCAAGGGTGGCAAGCTAACCACTGGCGAGCAGAAGCCGCCAAAGAAGAACAATTAAAATTGCAGTGGGAGGCATCCTACATAGCATTGAATGAAAGCGTGGATAAATTCAATGAGCAACAAAAAGCACTAACAGAAGCCGTTAACCAGTTAAAAATCTCTCAAACCAAGCAAACTCAGGATTTAAAAAATGCACTTAAAAAACACCAAGACTGGGCTAATACCCTTGTGCCTGATGATGTTATCGGCGTGTTCAAGCGCCCCGAAAATCATTAAACAACCAATACTTTGCCCAACAGCGGCAGAGTGCGGTCAATTTGCGCCACAAATTCGCACCAATGGTGAACTGGCAGAAGCCTATCAACAAACACAACATCGCCTGAA
>ERZ773056.933-NODE-933-length-15178-cov-14.697944_pt1 | contig 15178 bp, 10 predicted proteins | sample MGYA00580857_ERZ773056 | MGnify/ENA primary metagenome ERZ773056 (study PRJEB29015, sample SAMEA2737996) | human oral metagenome | biome: human oral; feature: human-associated habitat; material: dental | place: China | collected 2114 ... | reverse complement strand
GGTGCGAAGCGGGCAAGGGCGGCTTCGTGCGCGGTCTGCTCGTCGGCGAGGCGGTCGCGTTCGGCGTGTAATTCGCTGCGCTGTTGGGCGCGGGTGAGGGCGGCGGCGGTTTGCTGTTGGCGGGTTTCGAGGGCGGTGAGTTGTTCTTGCAGCGCGGCGGTATCGGCGGTGAGTGCGGCGAGGGTGTCGGCGTCAAGCGGGGTGATGCCTGCGGTGTCGAGGGCGAGCGCGCGTTCTTGTTCGAGTGCTTCACGCAGGCGGTCGTGCACGGCGATGGAGATGCGGCTGTAGATGTCGGTGCCGGTGATTTGTTCGAGCAGTGGCGCGCGTTCGTCCGGCGCGGCGCGGAGGAAGGCGGCGAAGTCGCCCTGCGCCAGCAACATGGCGCGGGTGAAGCGCTGGTAGTCCATCCCGGTGAGTTTTTCGATGGCGGCGGCGGTGTCTTTCAGCCCGGTGGCGAGGATTTCGCCGCTCGCAGCGTCGGCCAGTTCGTGTTTGGGGTTTTGCAGTTCGCCGCCCGCCTTGCGCCGCGCGCGGTGCTGGCTCCAGTGGCTGCGGTAGCGCCCGGCGCGGGTGCTGAAGGTGATTTCGGCGTGGCAATGGCCGCTGTGGCGGCTCATGGTTTCGTTGCCCGCCTTGCCGATGCGCTCCAGCCGGGGCGTGCGGCCGTAGAGGGCGAGGCTGATGGCGTCCAGTATGGTGGTTTTGCCCGCGCCGGTCGGGCCGGTCAGGGCGTAGATGTTGTCGGCGTAGGCGGGATGGTCGAGGTCGATTTCCCATTCGCCGGCGAGGGCGTTGAGGTTGGCAAGGCGGATGGTGTGGATGCGCATGGGGTCAGGACGATGAGGGGCGTGGCCACGGAATGTCGCAGATACGCCCGCTGCGGTCAAGCATGGACGGCGCGCGGGAAATGCCGCAGAATTTGCAGATGCCCATTTGACTGGAATCCCCATGACCCCAACCGAATACCTCAACCGCTGGCGCCTCATCCTCGGCAGTGATGCCGAAACAAGCTGCGGAGGCGGGCTGGACGCCGCCGAAATCCGCATGGACAAGGCGCTCGCCGCCCTCTACGACAACCCCGGCGAAGGCGGCAGCCGCCGTGGCGGCCTCGGCGCATCCGCGCCGAAAGTCAGCGCCTGGCTGGGCGACATCCGCGAATACTTCCCGCAGTCCGTCGTGCAAATCATGCAGAAAGACGCGGTGGAGCGGCTCAACCTCACCGCGCTGCTCACCGAAAAAGAAATGCTGGAAAACATCACCCCGGACGTACACCTCGTCGCCACCCTGATGAGCCTGAGCCGCGTCATCCCCGAAAAAAACAAGGCGCTCGCCCGGCAAATCGTGCAGAAAGTGGTGGACGAACTGATGCAAAAACTGCAAACGCCAACGCAGCAGGCGGTACAGGGCGCGCTCAACCGATCCATCCGCACCCGCAACCCGCGCCACAACGAAATCGACTGGCACCGCACCATTCAGAAAAACCTGAAGAATTACCAGCCGGAATACCAAAGCATCATCCCCGAAGTGCGCATCGGCTACGGGCGCAAACGCAAGCGGGCGGTGCGCGACCTCATCCTCTGCCTTGACCAGAGCGGCTCGATGGGAACATCGGTCATCTACTCCGGCATCTTCGGCGCGGTGCTTGCCAGCCTGCCCACCCTGCAAACGCGGATGGTCGTCTTTGATACATCAGTTGTAGATTTGAGCGAACAAATCAGCGACCCGGTGGAGCTGCTCTTTGGCGTGCAACTGGGCGGCGGCACCGACATCGACCGCGCGCTCGCCTACTGCCAAAGCCTGATTACCCGCCCGGCGGACACCACCCTCGTCCTCGTCACCGACCTCGAAGAAGGCGGCAACGCGCAGCGGATGCGGCAGCGCATGGCCGAACTCGTCGCCAGCGGCGTGCAATTCATCGTGCTGCTGGCGCTCAACGACGACGGCGCGCCGTTTTACGACAAATCGCACGCCGAATACCTCGCCAGCCTTGGCGTCCCGGCGTTTGCCTGCACCCCCGACCACTTCCCCAACCTGATGGCAGCCGCGCTAAACAAGCAGGATTTGTCGCTATGGGTGGCGGAGAACATCAAGGCGTGAACAGAACAGCAAAAAGGCGGCATTTGCCGCCTTTTTGCTGTCAGGACGTACCTTCAGCCGGTATAAACCGGCAGTTTGCCCATCATGTTCAGGATGTGCAGCACAGCGACGGCGATACCGAAGCAGAAGACGAACCACACCATGAACATCCCGCCCGGCACGGTAAAGCCTTCATGACCACGGCGGCGGGATTCGCGCACCAGCAGCGCGGGCATGATGCACGTCCAGATGGTCGCCACCGCCCCCGCGTAGCCGATGGCAATGAGGAAGCCGGTGGGGAAGGCGAGCGACAGCACCAGCGGCGGCAGGAAAGTGGCGAGCCAGGATTTTGTCCGCCCGGCGGCGTCGTTTTTGAATTTGAAGAAATCAGCGAGGAAATCGAAGACGCCGAGACCGACGCCAATGAATGAGGAAAGAATCGCCGCCATCGCAAAGGCGCGGATGGCGTGATTGACGTTTTCGGAATGGATGACGCTGCTGAGCGCGGGCAGCAGCACATCCAAATCGCCGCCCGCCTTGATGACCGGTGCGAACTGTTCGCGCGGCAGGTTGCCGAAGATGCTGACAATCCAGACGATATAAAACACCAGCGTAATTAACGTGCCGCCGAGAATGGCACGCGAGGCTTTGCGCTCTTCGCCGTAATAGGCGCGCATCGAGGCGGCGGAATGGTGATAGCCAAAGGAAGCGAGCGCTACCGGAAACATCGCCAGCGCATAAGGGGCATAGGAAGGATGCTTGCTGCCGCTATCAAACAGCATCGGCAGGTTAATATTCTTCGCCAATCCAAAAATGCTGAAGGCAAAACTCAATGCCATAAAGACAATCAGCACCACCGAAATGCGATCGACCGCGCGAGTGGAATGCCAGACGAATGCGCCGAAGACAATGACAAACAGAATGGAAGACCATTTGCTGTTCAACCCAATCAGCGGCGGCAAAATCATGCCAGCGGTCGTAATGTAGGCATAAAGAAGGATGCCACCGACGAAATAAACGGCGATATTGTTAATGGTATTGGCGCCGCTGCCAAACATATCGTGGGTGACGGTATCGAAGGAAACGCGAATGTCATAGCGTTTGTAGGCTTCAAGCAGCATCCAGCCGGAAAGGGTCATGACCATCATCGTGACCAGCATGGCAAGACACGTCCACAATGTCCACGCGCCCGCACCGGCGCTTGGCAAACCGAGCATTCCCGCGCCGACGCAGACGCTGGCGATAATGCAGGCACCGCCAAAGACGGAAGGTTGTTTGTCGTTCATGGTTTTATCCTGTTTGAATGAAAAAGGGGCGCGATGGATTATCGCGCCCCGCCGCTTTTCCGGTCAATCCACTTCTTTTAGCAGTGCGGTGAAGTGGCGCAAGACTTTGGGTTCATAAGTGAATGTCAGCCCCTTGATTTTCGGCGCATTCGCCTTGACCTGTTTGAAGGCTTCGACGATGAAATCCATGTGCGACTGGGTGTAAGTCGCGCGCGGAATGGTCAGGCGCAACAATTCCGCCGGGCAGGGTAATTGTTTGCCGGTTTTCGGGTCGCGCCCTTGCAGGAATGAACCGATTTCCACCGCGCGGATGCCGGCGACCTTGTAGAGTTCGCAGGCGAGCGCTTGCGCCGGGAATTGCTCCGCCGGGATGTGCGGCAATAATTTACCGGCATCAACGAATGCGGCGTGCCCGCCCGGTTGCTGGCAGATAACGCCAATGGATTCAAGGCGGTCCACCAAATATTGCACCTGGCCGATGCGGTAGGCGAGCCAGTCTTGCCGCATTCCGTCACGCAGGCCGACCGCGAGCCGCTCCATCGCGCCGCCTTCCAAACCGCCATAGGTCGGGAAGCCTTCCTGCACCACGCACAGGGTGCGGCATTCGGTATAAACATCGAAATAGCGCTCTTCTTTGACGCAAAGCAGACCGCCCATCGGCACCATCGCGTCTTTCTTTGCCGACATGGCGAGAATATCGGCGTATTGATAGCTTTCGCGGGTAATTTCTTCAATGGATTTGTCTTTATATCCCGGCTCGCGTTGCTGAATGAAATAGGCATTCTCGGCAAAACGTGCGGAATCCATTACCACCGGAATCTCGTATTTCTGCGCGATGGCATACATCCCGCGCAAATTGGCAATGGATACCGGCTGGCCACCGGCGGAATTACAAGTAATCGTGCAGACAATATAAGGAACATTTGCCGCACCCACTTCCTGAATGCCCGCTTCCAGTTTCTCCAAATCAAAATTGCCCTTGAAATCGTATTTGATGCCGGTATCAAAGGCTTCCTTGGTATAAGTATTGCGCACCGTGCAGCCATTGATTTGTGAATGGCCCTGGGTGGTATCGAAGAAATAATTGGAGAAGGCAACCATTTTGCTGCGGTCAAGGCCTTTTTCCTGCTCGCGTTTTTTAATCAGCACCGGAATATAAATTTGCTCGGCACCGCGCCCCTGGTGGGTCGGGATAGTGTATTGATAGCCGAAGATTTCCTTGACCGCGTTGGCGAGCGCGTAATAACTGCGGCTGCCGCTGTAGGCTTCATCGCCGCGCAGCATCGCCGCCTGCATATCCTGCGTGACCGCGCCGGTGCCGCTGTCGGTCAAAAGGTCAATGAAGACGTCTTCGCTGTCGAGCAAAAACGGGTTCATGCCCGCTTTGAGAATGGCTTTTTCGCGGTGCTCGCGCGTGGTGCGTTTTACGGGTTCGATGACGCGGATGCGGAAGGGTTCGGGGATATGGGTGAAATTTTCCATGACGGTTTCCTCTTGAAAATGTGGACGGATGACGCGGGCGCGCCGGAAGACGGGCGAAACCGGGAAACGCTACGGAAAGGCGGCAGAGAGGATGTGATCCAAATTGAACCAGCGGCATATGGCGGTGTTCATGTGATTACCCCTCGTGTTGAAGGCGGCAGCGACTGCTGTCCGCAGGGGTTAATGTAATGCCATTTGTGGAAAATAGCAAGATTCTGTTGTTATTTTGTTGATAACTGTGGAAGTGTGAAGTTTTTGCGGTTAAAAAAGCCCCTGTGAACAGGGGCTTTTTCATGACTGGCCAAGCTGCTGCAATCAGGGATTGCCCGCTGCCAGCAACGGACGCGGTTGCAAGTCCGGTGTGGCTAACGCATCCAGCGGCTGCGCCTGGCCGCCCAGCGAGGCTATCGCCTGGTTCATCTGCAATACCTGGGCCGCGGGCTCCATATAGTTCCCCCGTGGCGCATTTTGCGTACTGGTCAGAGCATTGATGGCGTCATGGTCCAGCGTCGTACCATCGGCAAAGCGGATGCTGTCTATTTGCCAGCCATTAAAGAAATGGTTGGTAACGGTAATTTGATCTTTACCGTCTTTGCTACGCAGGACGAGATTGCCACCTTCGCGACGGATGTCAAAATCGCTGCGGTTCATGTCGGTGAAATCAATACTGTCATGCCGTCCCAATCCGGTATCGGAATTATTGATGACATCACGACCGAAACCGCGTGCAAAACGGTAAATATCATTTCCGGCACTACCACTGAGAGTATCATTGCCACTACCACCAATGAGCGAATCGTTGCCTGTTCCTCCATATAGCTTGTCATCTCCTTCATTTCCATGAAGCTGGTCATCGCCTTCTCCGCCAACCAATTCGTCATTTCCGGCGCTACCAGAAAGATGATCTTGCCCATCTCCGCCATTCAAGGAATCATCTCCCGCTCCGCCAGACAACTTGTCATTTCCGGCGCTACCAACGAGGTCATCATTGCCATCTTCTCCATAGAGTTCATCATCCCCTTCTTCACCGCTTATAACATCATTACCGCCTTTTCCGTTGATAATATCATTGCCCTTGCTACCATAGATATAGTCATCACCTTCAGTAGTTTTTCGCAATTCTCTTTCAATCTCATCGGCTGTCAGAACACTACCATCAGCGAATCTGATCTCGCCTATGCGCCATTTGGTATTGGAAAGAAACTGTCCCATAATCCGCAGTTCATCCGCTCCTGAAATGCTGCGCAAGTAAAGACTGGTACTATCCCGCATTATCATGAAATCCTTGCGGTTCATGTTGGTAAATGCCACGACGTCATCCTGGTTCGAATTTTCATCATGATTGTTAATCAGATCATGACCAAATCCCCGTGCAAACTGATAGACATCTTTGCCTCCCTTGCCTGCCAATAGTTCGTTATCAGCTGTACTGGTTAATACGTCATTTCTGTCCGTTCCATTTACCGGCTTCAATGGCATACCTTGCACAAGATTGAGCTCAAGTGTCTGATGCGCCTTTAGACCGCCACTATCGGTAGCAGTAACAGTAACACGATAATTCCCTCGCGGTGTATTTGCAGAGGGTGAGCCTGTAAAACGGGCATTGTATGTATCGAACTTTAGCCAACCCGGTAATGGTTGACCATTTTCACCCGTAGCACTAAACGTCAGTTTGTCATCTTTATCAATATCTTTAAAAGCATTTTCAGGCAATTGGTAATAAAAAAGTCTGCTATGCTCTACTTGTTGTACAGGCAATTTTTGTCCTACCTGCGGCGCATCATTGACGTTAATCACGTTCAGCGCAAGATGCTGGCTGGCACTGCCGCCTTTGCCCTGGACGCTGATTTCAATATCGAGTGTACCGACATCATCATTGCCGGGCGTACCGCTAAAGGTGCGGGTCGCGGCATCAAAATTCAGCCATTTCGGCAATGGCTTGCCATCTGCCAGACGGGCGCTGTAGCTCAGCTTGTCGTCCTTGTTGGCTGTGTGGAATGTATCTTCCGCAAGGGTATAACTCAGCTTGTCCTTTTCATGAATGCTCTGTGCCGCCAGCGGTTTGCCTGCGGTTGGCGCCTGCGGCTGTTCCGGTTTGGGATCGGGATCAGGCTTCGGATCGGGACTGGGTTTGTTGTTGTCATCCAAAGACGGCAATTTAAGCCCAAGAAATTCTTCACTGTTAAAGAATCCAGTAAAGACAACTTTGCCCTGCGAGCCTTTCGGGCCATTGGTAATAACCAAATTGCTACCTTCGCGGGTAAGTTTGGCGCCAATATCCGTAACCCATTCGTTTTCTGCAACTGCGCGCACGCCATCATTGGTGATCGCCCTACCATTGTAGGTAATAAAACCTTTGCCATTACTGTCATGGATGGTGGTCACACCCGGCGGCATCAAATGGGCGAAGGAAATATGGTAGCCGTCATGCCCCATGCCGAAATCTTTAATATCATCCGTACCAGCGCTGAGGTAATAGTGGTCATCGCCATCTTGGTCGGTCATGGTGTCATCGCCACTATTGCCGAAGTAGATGTCGTTGCCGATGCCGCCGTCCATCAGCGTCTTGTCCTTACCAGCGCGCAGCACGTCATTACCGGCACCACCGTTCAGTTCATCGCCGCCGGTACCACCCTTGAGCTGATCATCACCCTCATCGCCGGAGAGCTCATCCTTGTCGTTGTCATCATCGCTGGCATCAAGCACGTCATTGCCTGCGCCACCATGCAGCTTGTCTTTGCCCTTGCCGGCATAAAGCCGGTCATCGCCGCTGGCGAATCCTGCGGGCATGGCTACGGCATCATCGCCAAACATGGTGTCATCACCATCGTCGCCGTGCATTTCGTCATGCCCGGCCTGACCGGCCATCCAGTCATTGCCTGCGCCACCATACAGCGTATCGTTGCCCGCGCCTTGCACGCGCTCCTGCAACATCAGCCGAATACCCGGCATAATTTTGAAATCCGTTTCCGTACCCTGCCATTCCCAGGCAAAGGTTTTTTCGCCGGGAACAGACAGGCTACCGTCCAAGGGACGCGGGGCACTACCATCCGCTGGCCAGCGCCGCTCAATGATGGTGCCTTCGGCAGCATGATGCGCCGTGCCCAACGATACCGAAGAAGTCGTTGGCAAATAATTGGCATCGCCCAAAATCAGGTCATTCCCGGCGCCACCACGAACGGTATCGTCACCTTCACCAGCAGTCAGAACATCATCCTGGGCGCTGCCAATGACGACATCGCTACCAAAATGACCATTGAGCCAGTCGCCGCGTTTGCCCTGCCGTGAGGCGGTTTCGGTGTTTGTTTCGTCACCGGGCTGCGTTTTTTCAAAATCTTCCTTGCCATCGCCCGCGACGAGTGTATCCGCACCGGCACCCCCTATTACGATATCGCTGCCACCGCCCGCATAGACCGTGTCATTGTCATTGGTGGCATCTTGGCGGAGATTGCCGGAGAAAATAAACTCCTGGTTATTGCCACCATAAACAAAATCATTGCCCTGACCGGCCATGACCAGATGCAGGCCTTTCGGTCCACCATCACCGGTAAAAAGCACATCATCATGGGCGCTGCCGGTAATCTGCGATGGCTTGAGGTTGCTGCCCTTGACCCGGATTCCTCTGGGTGCCATTGCACCGTTATAAAAGAACAGGTGTGCTTTATTGCTATCATCAACAAGCACGGCACCTTCATCTGACAGGAGCGTATTATCTTCCGCCAGGGTAAAGCCGAAATCACCTTCCTTCCAGTGACGAATACGCGCCAGCGGCTGATAATTGCCGGAAGCATTTTTGACAGAGAACTCCCATTGGTCATCATCATATTTGAGAAACTGATACTGACCGTCGCGGGTACGGAAAGGCGTCCAGCGCATATTCATCGGCGATGGGAAAGGCTCAGGTGTACTAACAAATTCCAGGCGACTGAGCAGGGTGCCATCCACCTCAAGAACACCATCGCCGTCGGCATCAAAGACGGTATCTACACCACTATTATTTGTTTTGAATTGATAGATGTCGTGACCAGTACCACCTTCAAGATAGTTACGACCACTGCCTCCACTTAAAATATCATTTCCTTTTCCAGCAAAAATATAACCATCACCACCGTAATCAATTAGTTTATCATCGCCATCAGTACCAAATCTGATATTTGAAATATTAGTGTTAGTACTATGCATATTAGAATCAAGCATAAGACCGCTAGCAATATCTCTATATGAATAGCGGTCTTCACGCTGGTTGTTTGATAGTAGCTGTAGCATATTAAGACGGTGTTTTATGTATTCTTCCGTCATGCCCGCATAAGTGGATTTGTCATTAATATCTAGGAATTTTAATGTTGGAACTTCACCCTTGAGCAAGCCATTTTGCTCATTATAGAGTTTGTCGCCGGATAAGGAAAACGGATTTAGATGTTTCAAGGCATAGCGATACCCCATGCCTGTTAGCGGTTCATGAGCCAACTTTATATTGTCCTGATTCAGGAAATTCATGGGCGTTGCAATAAGCGAATGCTCAAGCCCCTCTTTTTCATTCGTAATTTTCGTTTACAATTCAGAGACTGTCCTAAAAATAGCCTCCCGATCGCCTTTTTGAATCTTGGGATCCTTGCCCAATAATTGTACTGCAAGCTGATTGACGATACGCTCTACACCGCCCCTGCCAGTAGCCGCAGCTTCTTCAAATACCTTGTTAAGATACTCGACAAAATTATTGTGATAACCATCATCGAGTTTGTTATCCAAGTTTGCAAAAAGCGCCATGACTGACATAGCATTATCCATCTGCCCAACACCATGTCCAAGCTTGTCTGATACACCGCTTTCAATGAATAACCTGAGTTTGGCTCCAGGTTGCCGAAGACCAATAAACCAGTCCTGTGTAACAAAATCCATATTTTTATCACCAATAAAATTGGTGATTTTATCTTTATCAAATTCTTCTTGTCCGCCTAATACCTTGAATATTTCTTTTATATTTTCCGCCACACCTGGAAGCCTTTGACCAAATCCCGCACCATTAATCATGTAGGCATGCTCAGTAACTTCAGGAAAAAGGCGAGAGAATGCAGCTGCCAAATGCCCTCCCAAACTGTGACCTGTCACAGTGACTTTACCAGGATTTATTCCTAAGCCATCATATCGTTCATCATCAGGTGCATAAACTTCATGTGAATTTTTAAATACAATTCTTTTCTCTATTGTTTCAAAACTGCTGAGTATGCTGGCAATTGCATCTGCAGCAGGATTTATTCCTATTAATTTGGTGAGAGTGTTAAGAGTACCGTTGAATTGGGCAGGATCAATATTTTCACCTTTTGCTACGGTGTCCTTAAAATATCCTTCCTTTGTATAAATTCCGGATTTTTCCTCCTCTTTTTTTAGATTCTCCAGTTCTTCTCCCGAGATAATCTGGGCAACCTTATATTCACCTTTATGCGTAATTTGTTGCCAAAAATTGTATAAATCTACTATTTGGTGATGCGCGAGACCATCAAGCACAATATCACCACCATCTGTTGAAAGATCTTTGGTTTCCAAAGTTCCTTTTAGTGCAAGAACATATTTGTCGGGATTACTTACTCCCTTCTCTCCCTTTCCTTTAAAAAGAGTCCCTGAAAAACTGCTTTCATTTTTACGATCTTTCCAATGCGCTATTATCTTATAGTTACCAAGAACCAGATCTACCAAGGACTTTGGTTGTTCTGCTCCGCCTTCTTTCTTTTTTTCTTCATTGCGTCTTTTGCGATATCTCCGTCATATTCAGATGTGTTCCCTGTTTTGGCTTGAGAAAAATCTGCATAAGATGCTTCTGCAAGGTAGAAATGGTCTGCCAGCAAACGGTTTTGTCGAGTATTCATTACTTACTCCTTTCCAAGGTTTGTGTATTGATAAATTCTAAATCTCTCTTCGTAAGGAAGGTCTCTACTAGAGCAATCTTTAATATTGTTTAGCCAAAATTTAAGATCTTCTAAAGAAGAAAGTTTTGAAGGAGAACTAGCACCGAATGTTGTCGTTTGAAAAACAACTTGGTGCATTTTGTAATCATAATAAACAATGTCTGTTTCGGCTATACCGTGGGTTTCACCAATAATCTCAAAAGAGCGAATCCGGTTATCTTCGTATCCCCGTGGCGCATATTCCCGCCCTTGGAATAAAAGGTTATTTATGCCATCTTCTTTAATAATAGATTTATCAATTTCGTGAAGATTTTTCCATTCTTCTTCACCAATTTTCTTGCGGTATTCTTCCGGGGTAAGATATATTTTCGTGCCGCCACGAGTTTCGCACAGATGCGTTACCCGAACTTGCAATATCCAGTATTCGGCAATCCAGTACACGATAAAGCCGCCCATCGATAGCATAAAGCCCATAAATGATCCAAAACCTTTGCCCCAGGCAAAGGACAGACGCTGCCCCAGCTTCCCGCCCACTTTCATGCAGAGGAAGGTAATCAAAAACCAAAGTCCAAAAAAAAGTCCCAAAAAGAACAGAGTGGCGATCATGAGCATTTTTATGCTCCAAATAGGAGAATAATAGTCAAACACCGCCACGGACGTCTCTGCCCGTGAGGGTGTTTGCTGGTGTGTTCTGCTTCTACGTTGCGCCGGGTGGCGCGGTGGTGGTTTTGCCGGGGTGTCATTGCTGTCTTCCCTGATTGGTTTGTCCGATAACAAAGATAGCTATTTTTGGGGACGCGGGCAAGACCAAATGCGAAAGGTTAAGAAATGCGACTGCACGCAGGGCGTGCGATAAATTTAGGCAATACTTTGTATTGTAATGATTTTATCCGACCTTCCCGAATATGTAGGGCGATGGCTTGTTACGCTATTTTCACAATTCCGCAATGGTTTGGTGTGTTTTTTTGATGTTTTTTGTGATTGCTGCGCGGGTTATTTGCTGCCCTAACCCCCGCAGGAGCGATTGTTTGGCGGACGTCCGCAGATGATGCTGGCAGTGGCGTAATTACTATCATTCGGGCGGTGACGGACTTCGTCCTAGGGGCTGTTTACAATTCACTCATAGCGGTAACCAAACCATGATGCAGCCCAAAAGAACTGTACTGAGATAGTTGCGCTTGAGCTTGTCATAGCGTGTGGCAATGGCGCGCTGGTGCTTCAAACGGGCAAAAGCATTCTCAACCAAATGCCTGATTTTATAGAGATACCAGTCCATGTCTTTGTTCTTCTCCTCCCGGTCGCGCTTGTAAGGGATATTCGCCTTGCTGCCTTCCTGCTCAATTTGTGCGCGCAATTTGTCCGAATCGTAGCCTTTGTCCGCGCTGACAACGTCCGTTTCCGCCAAATCTACCGCCGCTATCAGTTCTGGCGCAACACTGACATCATTGATATTGCCTGCCGTAACAATGACTTCCAGCGGATTGCCGCAGGCATCCACCATCAGATGAATCTTGCTGGTCGTGCCGCCCCGGCTGACACCGATGGCATGGTCGTCTTCGCCGCTGTGTGCCGCAGCACCTGCCGAATGCTGGTGCGCCCTGATGTAGCTGCCATCCATCATCAGCCATTCCCTGTCTGCGTCGGCAGACAATATTTTGAAGATTTCCTGAAAAATTCCCTTTTTTGACCAGCGGTTAAAGCAACTGTAAATTGTGGAAACCTTGCCGAAAGCGGCGGGCAGGTCGCGCCAGGGGCAGCCGGTACGCATTCTGTAGAGGATGCCTTCAATGGTTTTGCGCAGGTTGGGTTTGTCATACAGGCCAAGTTCCAGCAAAATAACAAGTAGCTTCGACCAGAGTTCATCAGTGAGTAATGTTCGGGGCACGGCATGGTAATGGTTGTTGCGGAACTCCCTTTATCCTGCCGTTTTTCGTTTTTTCAAGGAGTTAGAGTAATTGTAAACAGCCCCTAGCACTTGCAGTGGGGTTGGGACAGCTCGCGCAGCGAGAGAGACTCAACAAACCAAATACCGAACCTATTCCGTTGTTAGATTACGCGCTCGTGCTAACTCAACCCACAAAGGCACGGCTGAATGGTAAACACGCCCCAATACCGCATCGCTGCGCCGCTGCGCCGGGGCAGTTATGGTAAAGTAAGGTTGTACCTTGCTTAGAGGTGCGTTTTTCAACCGACAGGAGAACCCCATGCGCTATAAAAATGTCTTGCTTGTTACCGATTTGCGTGAAGACAGCGATATTGTCGCCAGTCGTGCCAAATGTATGCTGGAAGGTACGGACGCGAAGCTGCGCGTGCTGCACGTGATGGAGGAAACCGTCCTTACCGCGGGCTATGAGATCGTGCCCATCATCCCGATCAGCAACGAGGATGAGGTCATCTCTGGCGCGCGCGAAAAGTTGCAGCAGTTGCTGGCACGGCACAAGATTGTCGCCGACGACGCCCACGTCGAAACCGCCCTCTCTACCCGCCGCGGCATTCTCGATTATTGCGAGAAAATCAAACCGGATCTGGTGGTTATTGGTCGCCACGTGCGTACCGGCTTGGCATCGCTTCTGGGCGCGACGGCAGATGATATCCTGCCCGGTGTGAACTGCGACGTGCTGGTGGTCAAACTTGGCGAACCGGTATGACGCAAAACGTCCAGCTTTGCGCAGAAATTGACTTATCCGCGTTGCAAGCCCTGCTCGGTGAATACGGCCTGAAGGTGGTGATGCTGCCCGATGGTGCAGATATTCCCGGCAGTTACTGGGGCGCACCGGAGGCAGGGCTGGTGCTGGACACACTTTATATCCGCCCGGACACGCCGACCCATTCCGCCCTGCATGAAGCGGGGCACTGGATCTGCATGGACGATGCCCGTCGCGCCAAGCTGCATACTGACGCGGGTGGCACCGTCCTGGAAGAATGCGCCGTCAATTATTTGCAAATCCTGCTCGCCGAAGCCCTGCCCGATGTTGGCCGCGAACAGATGCTGCGCGACATGACCACTTGGGGCTACAGCTACCGCGAAGGCAGCGTGTATGCCTGGCTGGAGGGCGACGCCGCCGATGCCATCGCCTGGCTGCAACAGCACGACCTGATTGACGCCCGGCGGAAGAGAATTACCCACCGGTAAAACCCGCGGCGGGGTCGCCGTGGCATACTGCGCCCCGCTTTATCAACCCAAATCTTTCCAAGGAGAGAACTTAATGACATACAGCAAAATCCTGCTTGCCACCGCCATCGCCGCCACCATCGGCAGCGTCCAGGCCGTAGAACTGAAAAGCGAGTCCGACAAGGTCGGTTACGCGCTCGGCGTGGACATGGGCTCCACCGTCAAAGAAATCGGCGGCGACAAAATCAACCTCGAAGCCGTCATCAGCGGTCTGAAAGACGCCGCCGAAGGCAAAGAGCTGGCGATGAAGCGCGAAGACATGGACAAAACCATGCAAACCTTCGCTGAAGCACGCATGAAAGAAATGCAGGCACAGCTTGAAAAAGAAATCGCCGCTAACGCCGAAGCGGGCAAAAAATTCCTCGACGAAAACGGCAAAAAAGACGGCGTGAAGACTACCGATACCGGTCTGCAATACAAAGTCGAAAAAGAAGGCAAAGGTGCCAAACCGACCAAAAGCGACAGCGTCACCGTCAATTACGAAGGTCGCCTGCTGGACGGTACCGTCTTTGACAGCTCCTACGAGCGCAAAGAACCGGTGACCTTCAACGTCTCCGACGTCATCCCCGGCTGGGTCGAAGGCCTGCAACTGATGAACGAAGGCAGCAAATACACCCTCTACATCCCGTCCAACCTCGCTTACGGCGAAACCGGCGCCCCGCCGAGCATCCCGCCGAATGCCACCCTGACCTTCGATGTCGAACTGCTCAAGGTAAATGGCGACACGGCCAGGGCAGAAGCCAAAGCCGCTGATGCCCAAGCTGCGGCCAACCCGACCGAAGCCAAACCGGCAGATGCCAAAGAAGCGAAAAAATAAGCGCCCTGCTGCGGCAACAACCAACGGCACCTGTAACGGGTGCCGTTTTTTGTCATCCCTGACGTGATACCATCGCTGCTCCAATCCCGCCGAAGCCTCCCATGACCGACTACCTCACCACCTGCCAGACCCGCATCGAAACCGTGCTGGCGCAAGCGCTGCCACCGGCGGGCGAACGCCTTGCCGATGCGATGCGCTACGCCACCCTCGGCGGCGGCAAACGCCTGCGCGCCGCGCTCCTCTACGCCACGGCTGACGCCTTCGCCGTACCGCTGGACACCGTTGACGCCGCCGCCTGCGCGGTAGAAGCCATCCACGCCTACTCGCTCATCCACGACGACCTGCCCGCGATGGACGATGACGACCTGCGCCGGGGACGCGCCAGCACGCACCGTGCCTTCGACGAAGCGACCGCCATCCTCGCCGGCGACGCGCTGAA
>ERZ773056.932-NODE-932-length-15187-cov-5.459159_pt1 | contig 15187 bp, 12 predicted proteins | sample MGYA00580857_ERZ773056 | MGnify/ENA primary metagenome ERZ773056 (study PRJEB29015, sample SAMEA2737996) | human oral metagenome | biome: human oral; feature: human-associated habitat; material: dental | place: China | collected 2114 ... | reverse complement strand
CGCGAGGCTGGGGCAGTGGCGTCTGACGGGCTGCACCCTGGTCGTCACGCTGGAGCCGTGCGCGATGTGCGCGGGAGCCATCGTCGCATCCCGGGTCGCCCACCTGGTGTTCGGGGCCTTCGACCCGAAGGCCGGCGCAGTGGCGTCGCTGTTCGACGTGGTGCGCGATCCGCGTCTCAATCACCGGCCCCGTGTCACCTCGGGGGTGCTCGTGGCGGACTGCGAAGACCTCTTGGCGGAGTTCTTCGGGGAGCGCCGGTGACTTCTTGCGCCTGTTGCGGACAGCCTTCAACCATGGCCTGAATGTCACCTAGGCTTAGGCGCATGGCGATCAGTGACGCATGGCGCGACAGGCTGCTGGGTAGTCTCCTCGGGCTCGCGGTGGGTGATGCGCTGGGCACCGCCGTCGAGTTTCAGGCTCGCGACTCCTTCCCGCCCGTCACCGGCATGACGGGCGGCGGGGTGTTCAACCTCGCGCCCGGGCAGTGGACCGACGACACGTCGATGGCGCTGTGCATCGCGGCTAGCCTGACGGAGACCGGGGCTTACGATCCCCTCGACCAGCTCGCCCGGTTCGTCCGCTGGTACCGCGACGGGTATCTCAGCAGCACGGGGGAGTGCTTCGACATCGGCAACCGGACCAGGACCGCCGTGGAGCAGTTCGAGATGAGCGGCGAGCCGTACCGCGCGACGGTGGACGGGATGAGCGCGGGTAACGGGTCGCTGATGCGGCTGGCGCCGGTCGCGATGGCGTTCTGCGACGACCCCGATACCGTCGTTAGGCTCTCCGCGGACAGCTCCCGCACCACCCACCCCGCCATCGAGTGCGTCGAGGCATGCGGGGCGTACGGCAGGCTGATAGCGGCCGCCATCGAGGGGGCGTCGCGGACGGAGCTGTTCGTTCTGGCCGCGGACCTCGGCGAGCAAGTGACCGACCCCATCCTGGCGACGATCCTGCGCGGCTCCTACCGGGTCAAGGAACGCGACGAGATCTCGTCGTCGGGATATGTCCTGCACAGCCTGGAAGCGGCGTTGTGGGCCCTCGCCAGGACCGATGACTTCCTCGAAGGGGCGTTGCTGGCAGTGAACCTGGGCGACGACGCCGACACCGTCGGGGCCATCTACGGCCAGCTGGCGGGGGCGCTGTACGGCCGCAGCGGGATCCCGGAGAGCTGGCGGGAGCACCTCCACGACGCCGGGATGATCGAGGACCTGGCGGCGGGGATCGCGGACCGGGTCGGAACCTTCGAGGTCGTGGTCGGCTGAGGGAAGAGCGGATTTGTCCGCGGGGCCGGGCTGGGATACGCTCATCGGCGGTGACGTGTCTGAGCGGCCGAAAGAGCTCGCCTCGAAAGCGAGTGTGGTGCAAGCCACCGTGGGTTCAAATCCCACCGTCACCGCCAGAGTCGCATTGCTCGAACCCCCGGTGTCCGCGCCGGGGGTTCCTGCTTTGCCGGGACACTCGTCCGCACGGCATTCATTCGCACCCAGTACAGGTCCGCTGGCCCTCCCATCGTCCGCCGGCCCCGAGCGTTCCACCTCGGAGTGTCCGGGGTTTCGGTGCTCGTGAGGGACATCGCACCGGACTCTTGGGAAAATCCCAAGAGCATCTTAGGATGGTGGCCATGAACCCCAGCATTGGTCAGCGGGTGCTTGGGGCGCTCCCTGAAGGCACCCCTCAGAAGGAAATCGCGCGTCAGGTCGGAATGACCGAGGACGCCTTCTCGCGTGCGCTTCGTGGTCAGCGTGGTTTTTCCGCGCTTGAACTGGCGCGCCTGGCCGAGGTGCTCGACCAGGACATCCACCTGCTCATCACTGGTGAGCCTGACCCGAACCGGCTAGTGGTGTCGGGACGCCATAACTTCGACAAGGAGACGTGGACTCGCAGCATCGACGGCGAGCAGGGGGATAAACCCATCCTGTCGGACGTGTTGCTCGCGTACCGCCAAGCGGAGGCTGTGCACCCGTTGGAGCCCAGCCGCGTCCCCGGAGACCTTGCCTCCGCACGGGAGGCCTTGGGAGAGGGCTTCGTACGTACGTTCATTGAGCGTCTCGCTGCCCTGGGTATCGACACAGTTCGGCTGCCCGGCCTTAGTACGGCTTACTCGCTTCAGATCGGGCCGCGTGACGTGATCGTCATCCCGGAGACGGGCAACTGGTTCAAGGAGAACTTCGACTTGGCCCACGAGTTGGCTCATCTGGTCCTCGGGCACGAGGGCGTCATGGCCATCGAGGGTCGTGAAGTTAGTCGTGAGGAGGTTGCCGCCAACCAGTTCGCCGCAGAGTTGCTGCTCCCGGAGTCGGAGTTGCGCGACATTGACTGGTCTGGGCTGTCTTCGCGTGAATTGGCCGCATTGATCTGGCAGTGGGGCGTCTCGACCTACACCGTGAAAGTGCGGCTGGATAACCTCCGTCTTCCGGTGCCACCCGAGACGCGCTCTCTGCTGGACCTGTCGACCCAACGCCTCCTACGTCGCTACTGGAAGCAGAGTGAGCCAGGTGATCCGATCACGGAGCGCATGACGCGTGCCAGTGCCCGCACCTTCCCCTCGTGGTTGAAGGATGCGCATCTGGAGGGCGTGGCTCTCGGGAAACTCCAGAAGGGAACGCTGGCATGGATGCTGGGAGTCGACCCTGAGACCTTGGAAGTTGACGAGCCATCTGTCCCCACCATGAGTGACTCCGACTTGATGTCCCTGCTCGGATAGCCTGCCAAAGTGCACGACGACCCCAAGCCGCGACTGGTGTTCCCGGACACCACCGTGCTGATCAACTTCGCTCTCGTTGACGAAATGCCACTGCTTGGACGCCTCGTGGCGAACAATGGCTCTTGGTGCGGCACGGTCGCCAGCGAATGCAACGATCAGGCATCAAAGCAGGGCCTACCGCACATGCGTGATGCGCACGATATCTTCGGGGAGCCACTGCTCCTGGAGACGCGAGAGGAGTTCATGAACTTTCGGCTGAATCAGGACTTCTTTCGACAGGCATCCACCAACCCTGATGCCACTCATGCTGGAGAAGCGGAGACCTTGGCCATCCTCACCTCACGAAGCATCAAGTCCGTGGTGGTTTCGGATGATAAGGGCGTTCCCCGTCGGCTCGCCAATTTGGATGTGAGCCCGACCATCCAAGTAACCACCTCGTGGCACTTCTTCCGCGTGGCCTACTGGAAGGGACACATCACGGAGACGCGCCTCTGGGAGATTCGCCACATCCTGCTGGACAAGAAGCGGGGTTGCCCTGACGAGGTTCGTGATCGTGCGCGATTCGCCGACTGGATCAAACCACCCCCGTGATCCAGCTGGGTGCCGGAATGCCAGTGCTATAGCGGAGGCTTCAGCACTCGCACCCGAGCGCGCCCTGCACGGAGCGATCAGTTGATCGAGGCTTATTCACAGCAGGCGTGTCGACCAGCAAGACCCCTAATCAGAGTGCGGTTGAGAACGACTGTGAATAAGCCTCAATGAGCGAGACTTCCCATGCCTTGGCCAAGATGGTCCACGTCCTGAAAGCCCTGTAGAAGCGACCTGCGTTCAGGTTCAGCAGCGTCTGACGATCATTCGTCGTGGTATCTCGGCTGGTCTTCCACTGCCCTAAAGCGATGGTTGCCGCAACCCAAGCGGTAACAAGGAGCAGGTTGGTAAGGATCGTGTGGATCGCTGTCCACGCGGTGGCCGACAGCTCATGAAGGTATCCACAGCCTGGCTCTTAGTCGGGGAAGTTGGGCTCGTCACCCCAGATGACTGAGGCTACCGTGTTGGCGGCAGCCGACCCGACACGATTAGCCGAGATGCTAGGGCTGCTGATGGTTGCGCTGTCACTGCTGCGGTAGACCACGCGGTCGCCGCAGATGGTGCCCGCGTACTGACCTGAAGGGTCGTACACTCTGCCGTTGGAGATTCTGCCGAGGTATATGCCCGAGCGTGAGAACAGCGAGTCGCCGCTGACCTGTAGGGGACGACCATTCTTGGTGTAGAGATTCATGGCTCCATTATGGGCCGGGGCACTGACAGAAACTGTGGGCTGGTGCCAGCAGCAGCTGGCTCACTCACATCCGACTCCTCATCTCACTCAACACCTTCAGTCACCCACTCCTCGATCTCGGGCAGAGGCGCTTCCAGTTCCCCCAGAATGCCCGACCAGTCCTTTCATCTCCAGGTGTTGGGCGTCGGGTGCCAACTCGACGCTCACATCAGCCGGTGGGAAGGAGTAGTCGACGGTGGCGAGATACTCGCGGAACCCAAGCAGGGCGAGCAGGTTCGCGAAGGTCTCCATGTTTTGCTCTTTCAGCAGCGCGTTGATGATCTCTTCGCTTCGCTCACGTCGGTCGATGAACTTGGAGAGCACCTCGGTGACGACGGTGTTATCGGCATTGAAGTCGCTGTCGGTATTCGCCTTGGCCTTGGCGACCAAAACAGGGTCCTTTTTCGCATCGCGGAGGACTCCTTCGATCTCTGGCACCACGTCGTCGGCGTTCAGCCCGCTGTCTGCGAACAGGCTGTTGATGGCGTCGATGATCTCGGACCAGTGGGCCATGTCCCGTTCACGGGCCGCTGCCGTGCCCATCTCCGCCAACGGGGTCAGCGGAGTTGCTTCCCCAGTGGAGAGGTTGAGCGTCTTCGTGGCTTTCTGCTCCACTTTGTACTTGGCGAGCGTGATGTGGTCGATCTCCACCAAAACACCCACCCTTTCGTCCTTCAGGCGCTTGGCTAGGAGACGGTAATAGATGGAGCGGTTCTCCATCTCCAGGTCGTAGGGGATGATCTGGGAGAGGAAGTCGTACGCCTTGACGTAGTTGTTGAGGTTGGAGCGGAAGCCGTCCAGGCGCTGCGTCTCCTCGTCGTCCTTGGTCTCGCGAGCCTTGCGCAGCAGGTCGAGGAAGCGCTTGGCGCCTGGGTCGATGGCGCTCACCAAGGCGCTGTGGGTGGCCTGAGGATCGGTCGCTGCGATGGCCGCCGCTTCGATCTCGTCATGAGTGTAGATGCGGTCAAGACCCACGGCGTCCAACTGGACTGCGAGGCGGTTGGGCAGGTCGGGATCGGTGCGCTTCTCGATGACAGCACCCTCGTAGTAGGGCTTGAATGCTGCCAGGATGTCGTCGGTGTCGTTCACGAAGTCTAGGACGTACACCCGGTCCTTCCCGGACCACGTGCGGTTGAGACGGGAGAGGGTCTGAACGGCCATCACACCATCCAGGCGCTTGTCGATGTACATTGCGCACAGCAGTGGCTGGTCGAACCCCACCTGGTATTTGTTGGCCACGATCATGACTTGGTAAGCGGGGCCGTTCAACACCTCGTCCAAGGGTTTGCCCTTGGCGCCGATGTTGACGCCCGCCTCAGTGTACTCACCCACGCCGAGTAGTTCATCGGGCGCGATGTCGGTGTCATCGCCTGAGACGATCACCTTCCCCGAGAACGCCACGAGCGCGTGCACGTCGTCATAGCCGTGCTTGGCCACGTAGCGTTCCACGGCCTTGTAGTAGCGCAGCGCATGCTTGCGGGAGGAGGTCACGATCATGGCTTTTGCCGTGCCGCCCAGCAGGCCCGCGATGTTCTCCCGAAAGTGCCGGACGATGATGTCTACCTTCTGGGTGATGTTGTGCTTGTGCAATTGCACCCAACGGTGCGCTGCCTTGCGGGCAGCCTCCTTGTCGACCGACTCGATGTCGTCGTCGGCAGCCTTCAACCCGAGCTCGTAGGCCACCTTGTACTCGGTGTAGTTCTGGAGGACGTCGAGGATGAAGCCTTCCTCGATGGCTTGGCGCATCGTGTAGCGGTGGAACGGTTTGGGCAGCGGTTCACCATTGTCATCCAGATCGTCGTAGTCCGGCGTCCCGAACAGTTCGAGGGTCTTCTCCTTCGGGGTTGCCGTGAACGCCAGGTACGTAAGATTGGGGGTCTCGGCCCGCTGCGGCAGTTCTGCGGCAAGCATGGCCTGCGCATCGATCTCACCGCCGTCCTCCACGTCGGCCTGCTCGTTCGGGCTCAGCACCGTCTTCAACTTCGCCGCTGCCGTGCCCGTCTGTGACGAGTGCGCCTCGTCCGCGATCACCGCATACTGACCGCCCGAGGAATCGGCCTGCTCACGTAGGTACTTCAGTGCGAACGGCGCGGTCTGGATCGTGACCACGATGATCGGCGTCTTCAAGCGGAGGGCATCGGCCAGTTCCCCCGACTTCGACCCACCGGCCCCGTCAATCCGCACCATCTGGGCATGTTGGGGATCCAACTGCCGCATGGCCGTCGACATCTGCTTGTCGAGCACGTTGCGGTCGGTGACCACGATCACCGAGTCGAAAACCTTTTTGTTGTCCCGGTGCAGAGCAGCAAGGCGGAAGGCCGTCCAGACGATGGTGTCGGTCTTCCCCGAACCAGCCGAGTGCTCGATCAGGTAGCGCTCGCCTACGCCCACCTCGCTCACTCGTGCCACGATCTTCTCCACCGCATCCCACTGGTGGAAACGCGGGAAACGCAATGACGTGGACTTCTCCGTCTTACCTGTGACCGGGTTCGGTTTCTCGTCGGTGCGCACGACGATGAACTTGGTCAGGATGGTCAGGAAGGCATCCTTGTCCAGCACATCACGCCAGAAGTATTCGGTGCGAGCACCGTCCGGGTTCAGCGGATTGCCCTTGCCGGTGCCGTCGCCCTGGTTGAACGGCAAGAAGGTGGTCTTGGCGCCCTTCAGGTCCGTCGTCATCGAGACCTCGTTGTCGGTGACGACGAAATGCACCAAGGCGCGCTTGCCCCAAGCCAGCAGGACGTCCTTGCCGTCAGCGCCCGGGTCGCGATCGTTCTTGTACTGCACCTGTCCGTGCACCACCGACTGGGTGAACTCGGTCTTCAATTCAATGGTCGCCACTGGGATGCCGTTGCAGAACAGCACGAGGTCGATGGACTTGTTTGGGTTCGTGATCGAGTAGTGCACCTGCCGGATCACCCGCAGGATGTTGCGCTGATAGTCCTGTACCGTCTTGGGGTTCATCGTCTCGGTCGGTTTGGCCTGCACCATCTGGAACCGGGCCGAGACACGCCTGAAGCCCTTCCGGAGCACCGTCAAGGTGCCCCCGCCCCCTGTGACATTGCTGAGCGTCTCAGCCAAGGCATTGAGGATGCCGTCCTTCGCCTTCGTCTGGGCTGCAGGGCCCACGCCTGGTTTGACAATCTTGGCGAGTTCGTCCGGCTGAGTGGCCTCCAGCCACGCGAAGACATCCTCTGGGAACAAGGCGCGCTGCTTGTCGTAGCGCGCAGCCGATCCCTCCTCATACACCCAGCCCTGATTCTGGAGGCGAGCGACAATCTCGTCTTCCATCGCAAGCTCCTTGTACGCCTGCGTCATGACGCCTCCTCGATACGCTCGATGCCGGTGGTGGGGTCAATCCTGCCGCTGACGGCGGCAGTAATGAGGGCTTCGCGTCGCTCACGAAGCAAGAAGATCATGCTGTCAGTCTCTGCGACCAGCGCTGAACCTTTTGTGAGTTCCCTGTCCAACTTGTCCACGAGCCTCCTCTGCTCAGCAAGGTTCGGCAGCGGGATTGGGGCATTCATAATGGCCCGCTCGTTCATATAAGGGATTGTGCTTTGGTTGATGTACGGGTAAATGTCGATATCACACAGGGCGTGGTAGAGAAACCGAGGATCCACTCCTGTACGGGCAATGAATGCCACCATGTTGTTATCGATACAGCAATCCCGCGAGATTATACCGATACGGGCAAGTAGTGAGGCCGCACCAATCTTTGCCATGAGACTTGAACCTGTTGGAATCACGTGTGCCCCAAGTCTAGCTCTCGTTTCAGAGGCGATCGTGTCACTCTCTGTCACAATAATCCCGTGTACGTCGCGTGATGCGAGTGCGGCAACCTTGTAGAAGGGCAGGTCGAGACCTTTCTCGCCCTGTTCCTCCAGCGGGAATGCGCTCCCGGAGACCTTTCTCGCCAGATGCTTCAGGGGTCGAATATCTGCCATATCTCGGAGCGCGAAGAACCCTCGGCGCCTAGTGGCCGCACACCGATTGATCAAAGTCTGTAGCAGGTCCTCCTGCGCTTCGATCATGGCGTCAATCTGCGCAGTCTCGCGGTCGAGGAAGTCAGCAATTTGGACCTGCTTCGGCACGGTCAGATAAGGGATTCTTGTGCTCTTCAATTCCTCTGTCGACAGTTCAAGGAATGTTGTGCCGTTGGATCGCACCTGAAGGTTGGCGGTCGACGCCTGGAGTGCATAGGCCAGGTAGCGGGAGTTTAGCCTTTTATCGGGTACGAGTGCCTTGCAGCCTTGGTTGAAAGCCATTCTCTGGGTGGTGATAGCGACATACCCCACAGGAGCGCGTGTTGAAAGGAGGACGCTCCCCGCTGGCACGGCAGATGAGCCTGTTTCCAGTCCCTCATCTGTCAGGGTTCGGAGGGTATCTGACAGTTCGCCGCCGTGGGCCTTCCCCAAATCGACGGGTGTTGCCCAAGGTACGTCGCCGTCCCAGTTTGATGCGTCCCCCTTGGGGGTGCCGCCGTTCACGATATGGGCCAAACGGCGAAGGGGAACGGTTCTCATGCCTTCACCTCCGCGAAGAGTGCTTGTACGCGGGCGATGGCTGCTTGGACGTCGGCGTCGATCTCTGCCAGTGGGCGCGGAGGCACGTACTTGTAGAAGACGCGGGTGAAGGGAATCTCATAGCCGACTTTGGTTCGAGTGCGGTTCACCCAGGCTTCCGGGGCCCACGGCAGAACCTCCCGCGCAACGTAGGTGTCGATGTCTTCGGTGAGGGGTACGTTCTCGGTGTCCCGCAGCGAGGGGTCCGGCTCGGGCTCGCCCTTGAGGTTGGTGACCAACTCTCCTTCGGGGGAGGATTTCGCGAACGCTCTCATGACTGCGGCGCGTTGAGCTGGTTTGAGGCCCATCTCCTGGGCGACCAGGGCGGCTCCCAGCTCCTTGTCGAAGTCACGTCGAGACGTCCAAACGGCCTCGTGGTCCATGCTCTCCAAAGCGGCCCTGAGCCGTTCTCGCAGTACCTTGTCCATCTTCTTGATCGGCGTCAGCGACAAAGCCTTCTCAATCCGGTCCTGGTCCACCGAGAAGATCTGGCGCAGCGGCTGTTCGACGGTGATCGTCCGGTAGCCGAACTCCTCGGTACGCAGCACCTTGGACAGGTCGGGGTCAGCGTCTTCGAACTGTCCGTACAGGTGAGTGATGGTTTGGATGTTGGCCTCGGACAGGTAGCGGCGCTTGGAGCCGATGGACTTGCGCATCTTCTCCCACTGGGCCGTTGCGTCGATCAACTGGACCTTGCCTTTGCGTTCGGCGGATTTGGCGTTGTCGAGCACCCAGATGTAGGTCGCGATGCCCGTGTTGTAGAAGAGGTCGTTGGGCAGGCCGATGATGGCGTCCACGAGATCGTTTTCCAGAAGATGACGACGCACCTCCGACGGCCCTTCTCCGGCTCCGCCCGTGAACAGGGGCGATCCGTTGAGGACGATGGCCCCACGCCCACCGCCCTGTGCAGCGGGCCGCAGCTTCGAGACCAGATGCTGAAGGAACAGCAACGCCCCGTCGTTGACGCTCGGCAGGCCAGCAGCGAAACGTCCATCCTCGCCGTCGCGCTCTCGCTCGTCCTTGACTGCCTGCTGTTGGACCTTCCATTCCTGCCCGAACGGCGGGTTCGCGAGGCAGTAAGAGAACGTCTTACCCTCGTGGCCGTCCTTCAAGAGCGTGTCCCCGAAGTAGATGTTCGAGGAGTCCTGGTTCTTGATGATGAGGTCTGCCTTGGCCATGGCGAAGGACAGGGGGTTGAACTCCTGGCCGAACAGGTTCAGGGTGGCTTGTCCGTTGTGCTGGCGTAGCCACGAGTGGGCTTCTGAGAGCATGCCGCCTGTCCCACAAGTGGGGTCGTAGACCTGGCGGATCAGGTGGGGATCAGAAAGGTCCTCGGTGTCAGGCGCGAACAGCAGAGAGACCATGAGCCGGATGACCTCGCGCGGGGTGAAGTAGTCACCCGCGAGGTCCTTGCTCGACTCCATGAACCGTCGGATCAGTTCCTCGAAGACATCGCCCATCTCGGCGTTGCTCACCCTGTCAGGGTGGACGTCTAGGGCAGCAAACTTCTGGACTATCCCCGTCAGCCGTTCGCGCTCGTCCAGGGTGTCGATGACCGAAGCCATGTTGAACCGCTCGAAGACGACCTGCACCTCGTCGTTGAAGCCCTCCACGTAGTTCTGGAGGTTCGCGGCCAGGTTTGCCGGATCGCCCAGCGTCTTCAAGGTGAAGGACGAGGTGTTGTAGAACGACTGGCCCGAGGCCCGCTTCAGCATCTCGTGGCGTACAAGCTCCGGTGCGGTCTCGTATTTCTCAAACGCCCCCAGCACCGCCTGCTTCGTGTCTGCCAGTACCGCGTCGAACCTGGCCAGCACCGTGAACGGCAAAATGACCGTGCCGAACTCCTTGTGCCGGTACGGGCCACGAAGCATGTCAGCGATGCTCCAGATGAAGTTCGGGTCGGGACGGCTCACTGTATCTACTCGCCTTCTGCTTGGGGCCTGCATGGATCGTATTGGAGCTTGCTGAGGCAACACATGGGGACTCGCGGTGCCGGTGAGCAGTCGGCCGCCATTCTCCACCAACTGCGGCGCAGGCCCCCGGGCGACACCTCCTCGCTAGGGGCTGTCCCTAGCTCCTTTGTAAAGCTGCGGAGGGTGAGTGATGCCTGTTGGTCGGTTTGGAGGGCTTGGTAAACGGTTCGGGAGAGGTGTCTCTTGAGGATGTGGAGGGCTTCTCGGTCGGACTTGCCGTTCTCGACTCGGCGTTTGATGAGCTCCTTTGCGGGCTGGTGGTGACGGGCCTGGGTGAGCGCGATCCGGTGGATCGCGGCGTTCAGTTGCCGATTGCCAGTGCGTGACAGTCTGTGACGGGGCACGTTGGAGGACCAGACGGGCAAAAGGGGCGGTGCCGTTGTAGCGGGCGAACGCATCGGTGTTGGCGAAGCGGTCCACGCCGGCGGTTTCGCCGACGATCTTGGCGGCGGTGAGCAGACCTGCTTCCAGGCGGCGGGTCATGTGCCGACAGTCTTCGTTGGCCCACCGGCGGCTGTGTCCCTCCCGGGGTGATGTCCTTGGCCCAGGCGAGGGCGTCGGGGTGCTCGCTGGTGGTGGTCTTGATGGTGCGGGTCGCGATCTTGCGGCCGAGGTCGTCGACGGCGACGATCGTGTGTGAGCGCTTGTGTGCGTCGATACCGAACGTGATCATGGGTATGGCCTTTCCGGACCGTGAAACGGGTGAGGTTCACGGTCCGGCCGTGGTGTCCCGGCGAGCCGCACTACGGACAATAGCCATGACGGCAGGAAACAAGGTGGAGCGAACCCGCCGGAACAACTCAACCCTTCCACTGGGAAAACGGTGTAAGTGGTGTTCTCTGCTAGTGGAGTGCCGCCATGGCTTGTCCGAAGCACTCACCCGGCCACTCCGGGAGCACGGGAACTGCGACCAGCCCAGGGCGCAGCTCTCATCTGCCACGTCGGGGAGCCACCATCGAATCCCGGAGCCGAGGAAATCCTGCCAGCTATTTGATGTGGCACCCTGCACACTGACCGGATCGCCGGGAAGCACAGGGGAAGACAGCCAACGAAAATGGAGCTGGTATGAAGAACATCATCAAATACATTCTGGCGTTGCTCGGGAGTGCAACATGCTCGCGGCGCCCATGACCGAGGCCAGCGCGGACCACGGCACCTCAACAGCATCCTGCGGCGAGAACGGCGAGTTCACCGACGCCTAGGCGCAGGAATTGAGGCAGGACCTGACCACTTTGTTAAATCAGGTGGTGATTCGAGACGCCAAAGGCAAACTGCGCATCGACTACGAAGCTGCCAAAGGCAGCGCCACGCCTCCCTGCAGCCCCGGGGTAGAAGGAGTTCAGGAGTACGCCTCGTGCGTGGTTAAGGGAGTCAATCCATTCATCGGATTCATTGATTTTGACTGGAAGTTGTTCCGCACATGGGTCTCCCAGTGGAACCGGGGAGCGCTCGCGCGTTACCTCGGCAAGGAAGTCTCTAAACACGCCGCCAAGATCGGCATCAAATAGGTCGTCAGACTGAATCCGTGGGGAACTGTCGCGACTTTGGTCACTTCGGTGATAACATTCTGGTAACAGTGGTAGCGTTTCGGCTGCCGATGGCGGAATGAGATCACAATGACAAGGAAAATGAAGAGCTGGTTCGGATCCGTCGAAGACCATCTTCGAATATACACGCCGTCGGTGGGTGCCTACCTGTTTCGAGGAATTGGGACGTTCGTGGTCGTTGCTGTGCTGTTCCCGCCTGCCCGGTTCCTCGGGGCCGCAATCGTGGGGATTGCGATGGTGGTCGTGGAATGTGTCGTCTATCAGATCGTCTGGGCAATCCATCTTCGTCGACTGCGTCGCAAGTATCCGAACCGCCCGCATCGGTGAAGAATGGTGCCGCAAGGCATCATTCTCGCCCGCGCGTAGAGGTATCGCGGCGCCGCGATACCTCTACAGCGACGGCAGATGCGGCAGGTGGCTTCCTCTGTCAACGAACGAAGAAAAGATATACGATTTACATGAGGCATGGTGGGATGCGGGATCAGCAAACCGCAATGCGGTCCTATGGGGCAGAATTCGGATTCGGCTCCACATTCGTTTCCTCTCGGGTGCTGATAAATGAATGCCGTGTGAGGGGAGCTGCACGCGTTACCGGCCGATCGTGGCCGGAGTTCTGGGTCCCCGGTGGAGTGATCCTTGTTGCCGGAGCAGGTATCATCGCATGATGGGAAGGAGATGGAAGTACTGGGATGGTTCCATCAAGGGCCATCTGTGGAACAAAACCTCGGTGAAGCTGTATCTGTTCCAGGGGATCGGGGTATTCCTGATCTGCGTTTTTCTGTATCCGCGTTCCCGTTTCATCGGGGCCGCCGCCCTCGCTGTGGGGTTCGTGGCCGTCGACCTCATCGTCCAGGTCATTCGCGTCCGCCGACTGCAGCGCCGGAAACTCCAGGAGGTCGAGGGGCATCCGAACCAAGCCCCGTGACTCCTGCTGAAACGCGTGGGGGGACGGGCGTGATGGCAGGCATATGGGGCTCTTCCCAAACGAGGGTGTGGGTAGGGGTTCCGGCGTGGCTGCTGGGTGAGGGGGTCGAGGCCTCCCGAGGATGGAAGCTCTCACACCACTCATCTGGAAGACCTCGACGTGTCCAACGCTACCTTCAGCGCGCCTGATCTGACCATGTTCTGCCGGCTTGACGGACTCGGGTTGAAGGTGACCGGTTAACACGTGACTTCAGGCCGCCGAGGGGCTCGGTGTCGCATGAGACACCGCCAACGATGCGATCATCGCTGAAGGCAAGCGGGTGTTGATCGATTACCCTGCTCGGTTCTACGGGGTCACCGTGCTGGGGGTCGATGAGCATTGCTGGCGTCACACCTGCGGTGAGGCCGCCAGGACCCACCGGCTCACCCGCGGGGCCCTGCACTATGAGGTCCACCTCGCGCCGCACGACGTCCCACACGGGGGGCACGTTCTGCCGCTCGTCGACCAGGACGGGGCTTCAAGCCGGGTCAGTCGCTGTGGGCCGGCCCGCAGGGCGCTCACCGGGCCTGGCGGGCAGACCCCTGCGCCGTTCTACGCATGGTGAGACCGAGCTGCTGGCCCGCACCCGCCAACCCGAAGATAGATTAGTCTTGCCTAAAAGAGTATTCGGATGGGTGGAATCTGCTGCGCTCGTCCCGGTGAAGCTCTGGCTTCGCCGTCCCATCGAGACCGCACGATCCAGCGCGATCACCCGCGTCCGTCTCGCCGGGCCACCACGACGATCCTCGTGAAGATCCACCTACCAACACACTCTCCGCGATTTGTTGCCCAAAACTTGGACCAAACCGGTTCCGGAAAGGACCAGCCCCGTGCTGCGACGCTGCCTGAGTCTCTTGTTGCTCGCCGTGCTGAGCCTGGCCGCCGCGTGCAGTTCCGCGTCCAGCGCGCCCGAGATGCCCTCGGCCAGCCCGGCCGAGGCGGGTTCGATCAGCCTGTCCGGGGACTCCTTCCCCCTCACCGTGACCGATACCGCCAAGCGGAGCGTGAAACTGGAGAAACGTCCCGAACGGGTGGTCTTCCTCTCCGGCACACCCCTCAACATCTGGTACGACGCGGGCGGCACCGCGGTCGGACGCCCCGAGCTCACCGGCAACCTCCGCCTCGCCAGCGAACACGCCGAGAAGATCATGGCGCTGCCCTCGGTCGGCTTGCCCTACGCCACGGACACCGAGGCCGTGGCGGCACTCAACCCCGACCTGGTGGTCGGCATCGAAGGAGTCCACGACTCGGCCGCCGCGGCCTACCAGAACCTGGGGATCGCCACCGTGCTGCTGCGGGTCCGTTCCCACCGCGACCTGCAGCAGGTCTACCGCGCCTTCGGGGTGCTCGGCGGCAACCCGGAACTCGCGGGGCAGCGCCTCGCCGCCATCGACGCGCGCTACAGCGAGATCCTGGCCAAGGCCCCGAAGAAACCGCTGTCGGTGGCCATCCTGTTCGTCACCGCCGACACCATCTCGGTGAAACTCGACAACAGCATCGCCGGGCAGATGGCCAACGACCTCGGCCTCACCAACATCGCCTCGGGCGCGACCCCCGACAACCCCGGGTCGGAGACCACCCCGCTCGACATCGAGTTCATCGTCGCCCGGCAGCCTGACCACGTGCTGGTCACGTCCATGGTCGGCAACAACGACCTCGCCCGGCAGACCCTCCAGACCCAGCTTGACCAGAACCCCGCCTGGAAGGCCATCGATGCCATCCGGGAGGGACGCATCAGCTACCTCCCACAGCAGTACTTCCTGTTCAACGCCGGGCCCTACTACGACGACGCGCTCGCCTACCTGGCCGCCACGGTCCACCCGGAGGTTTTCGGCGCCCCGGTGGAGCCCTGATGGCGGTCGCGGCCGTCCATGCCCAGCCGGGTCTGCGGGAACGCACCTGGTACCGGGCCCTGGTCTTCGCCGGTCTCGGCGTCCTGCTGCTGGCAGGCTGCAACGTCATCAGGCCCGCAGCCCTCGATACACACCCGTCCATCCTGTTCGTGCACGACAACGGCGAAAGCGCCGCCAGCTGGCAGACCATGCTGTGGCGCTTCGAGTCCAACGGCTGGCCCACCGCCAAGCTGCACACGCTGAACCTGCCCTACCCCTA